>ENA-ORMX01002004-ORMX01002004.1-human-gut-metagenome-genome-assembly--contig:-NODE-2004-length-12408-cov-7.616935_pt1 | contig 12408 bp, 8 predicted proteins | sample MGYA00242108_ERZ509007 | MGnify/ENA primary metagenome ERZ509007 (study PRJEB26280, sample SAMEA2338745) | human gut metagenome | biome: human gut; feature: human-associated habitat; material: faeces...
GGATATTTTCGATTGTACCTGACAGGTGTCAGATACTTTTGTATGAGAAGCATGGACTCTGTTTCGTTACCATCGTGTTTGAGATATGCCCTGCATATGTTTACTGCATTTGAAACGGATTTACTCTGCATCTGGAGCATAAACTGAATATACTCGCGGAAAGAAAGTTTGCGGTTCCTGGTAAAATCACTTTCCGGATTACGGCAGAACATGGAGTGAATTTCATCGAGTTCTGTGATGCAGTTGTCGAGTGTGGATTTTAAATTAGATAAGAAAAAATCAGCCATAATGAGCCTCCTTGAAATATGTTTATAATCAAGGCTTGCGCAACATATATTGGCTTACTTGTCAACTGTTTTTTGTAATATTTTTAAAGTTTTTAGGCATAAAAACAGTGGCTTTCTATGACAGAAAACCACTAAAATGATGCTTAACTGAATGGCATTGCTTTATCACCACTTTGAAAATGGTTGTTTTATGGCGGATAGTCAGACAGTTTTGGATATAAGAGATGATCTGGGAGCAACCATGAATGAATGCAGGGAAGTGACCGAAAAGTACCGCACAGGACGGAGTGCATATTTACGGCTCGGACAGTTGTTTATGAGATTGTTTGCAGGACTATTATAGCAGAAAGAAGAGGTGTTCGATATGTGTACAGCAGCAACTTACAAAACAAAAGATTTTTATATGGGCAGAACGCTTGATTATGAATTTTCCTATGGGGAACAGATCACGATAACGCCAAGAAATTACGAATTTGATTTCCGGTTTGCCGGGAAGATAAAAAGCCATTATGCTTTGATCGGAATGGCATTTGTTGCAGAAGGTTATCCGCTTTATTATGATGCTGTTAATGAAAAAGGCCTTGGAATGGCAGGTCTTAATTTTGTCGGCAATGCGGCATATGAAGAGGCTTTGCCGGAAGATGAAACAGAAGTCAGCCAGGTGGCACAGTTCGAGTTCATCCCATGGATCCTTACACAGTGTGCTACTGTAGCAGAGGCGAGAGAGAAGCTGGCAGCAATGAGACTGACAGGCACAGCATTCAGTGAACAGCTGCCGACAGCACAGCTTCACTGGATCATTGCAGACAAAGACTCCTGTATCGTTGTTGAGTCTATGAAAGATGGGCTGCATGTATATGATAATCCGGTAGGAGTGCTTACCAATAATCCACCATTCCCGAGTCAGATGTTTGCACTGAATAATTATGCCGGAGTATCCAGAAAACAGCCGGAGAGTACTTTTGCAGGAGTATTACAGCTTGATGCATATAGCAGAGGAATGGGTGGAATGGGAATACCTGGAGATCTTTCCAGCCAGTCAAGATTTGTGAAAGTTGCCTTTACAAAATTAAATTCGATCTCCGGTGAAGAAGAGGATGAGAGTGTAAGCCAGTTCTTCCATATCTTAGGATCCGTAGATCAGCAGCGTGGATGCTGTGAGGTGACAGAAGGCAAATATGAGATCACGATATACACGTCCTGTTGTAATACAGCAAAAGGTATTTATTATTATACGACTTATGATAATCATCAGATCACAGCGGTTGACATGCATGCGGAAAATCTGGATTCAGATCAGCTGATCTGTTATCCGCTTCTGTCCAAGGGCGAAGTCAGATGGCAGAATAAATAATACGAAAATGCACGGAGAAAGCATAACGCAGAACAACAGGAGGAAAGACCATGAAAGAAGTTAAAACACCGAAAAAACCACTGGCATATTATGTTGTGGTCAAGCTTTTTTGTAACACTTGTGACTAAAAAATAGCGCTTATCAATTTATGCTGCCGTCCTTGCTTCATATGGGGTTCGATAACCATTATAACTGTGTGGACGAACATGATTATAATCAACGTATGCAAATTCTTCTACCTTTTGAAACTATTCGAATGATACGATGTCTTGGAGTTCTTGCTATGGGTGCTCTGATACTAGTACAACATTTTTTTGGGGATCACTCATTTGATGGAGAAACCTTTTTACCCAAGGAATCCTTTTATAATGGTGAGGCTGCGTATTTGTTAAATCAGTCATCTGCTACATGGGGACAGAATTTATCTTCGGAAAATTCGCTCCCAAATCCCTGTGCATCTGACAAGTATAAGGTTTATAAGGGGTGTACCGGATATACCAATGATGCAAGCGAGGCACATCACAATGTCAAGAATGGCTTCTGTACCAATGCCGGATGTGATTATTATGAAAAACCACATTACAATGAAACAGATAGAGTCTACGAGATCAGTAATGCCGGACAACTATATGCCTACGCAGATAATGCACAGACAGTTTATACAAAGGGTGCAAGGCTTACAGCAGATATCGTAGTAAATAAAGGAACATTGATTCAGGAGGATGGTACTCCTGTTGCGAAGACGGATGACATTAGGATGTGGGACGAGGTGTTCAGAACATCTGGATATCCATACAATAACCAAAAGCTTGTATTTGATGGTAACAATCATTCTATCAGCGGACTGTATGCGAACGGAAGCGGACCGCAGGGTTTTGCGTTATATAATTATGGAACGATAAAGAATCTGCAGATTAAGAATTCGGTATTCATATCAACGGATGGCAACGCAGGAGGCATTGTTGCAGGTTTTCCTATTGGACCGGCTGACTATAAGGAGTGTTTGTTGGCGTTTTTACGGTTTGTTTTGGAATTTTGTCGACCGCGAGGGTCAAAAAAAGAGAGGTGTTTTTGTTGCGCAGCAAGGTGCTTTTTGCAAACAGCCTTTGCTATTTCAACACCTGTGTCTTTCCTATGTATTTTCCCATCGTTTCACCTTGTCGTTAAGGAACGGCAGGGCGCCGTACCTATGGCAGAGCGTTATTTTGCATTTCTTCGAATTCTTTTTCCGGAAGATACATCGGGGTCACCTCCTGTATGGATTTATTTGTTCGCGAGAAACAAAAAACGGCCGCACTATGCTTTGTGGCATAGTACGACCGCTTGCGGATGCAGACAGAAAAACCGTCTTGTTATGACGGCTGTGTGCCTTATGTTTTGAAAGTGTACACGGTTGTTAGGGACATCTCCTTGTTTTCATAACTACCTCGCTGTATGGGGGATTCTTTGATTTTATTCTATCCGATGCAAGAGCAACTGTGAAGAGCGCATAAGTTTGATATACACAGTATACATTGCATTCGGTAAAAAATTTGTCGGGTTAGGTAGAATGGAGCAAATTTTGTCTGTTTCAGGCGCCGAATGCTTACACATGGCGGGATTAGACCAAAAAAGCACAGCGAATGAATATCCGCTGTGCTTAAAAAGGATAGTTTATTTCTGCCGAGAACCTTGTTTAGATGACAAGGATTCTCCTTATCGGGATTGCTTGTTGTGATTTCATATTTGACTGTTATTACGGCATTGTCAGCCGGCAATTACACCTTCTCGAATTTCTTAATCGGCACAGCGATTTGAGTAATATAATCGGCACTGTTATCGCCTCGGTTGGGTGGTCCCTCTAAATAAACGGAGCGCAGTCTCCCGGCGGCTTCGATACTGTTTTCACTTATGTGCTTCATCAGCGCTTTCATAGCCTCGCCGGTTCCCTCATACGGCCCGCGGTAATAAATACACAAGCCGGGGGTTTCCGCAAACTCCATGCGCTCTGCCCCGTCAAAGCTCTCGTCCACCGGGATACAGCACATCAAATCAAGAATACCCAGGTCATCCGTCATGCGCACGGTGAACATACGTGCCGCCATGGACATTTTTCCGGTTCTGGCGGCGGCAATGTAGGTGTCCCGCAGTTTAATAGCTGCCTCGGCAACATCTTTACACCGATATTCCCGACAAAAGCACACCTGACGCGGCAGAACGGTTTTATGCACTGTGAAATCGCCTTGCTTTGCCGAACGCACCTGAAGCATCTGAATATTTCTGTCCAGCATTTTCCGCAGCTCATAAAGCTTATCTAAAAGCTTATCCATATTTTCGGTGTCGTAGTAATATTCCGCTACCTCCTTTAAGGAAAGACCGAGCGCCTGTAGCGAACGGATAGAGCGGATCTGCGTCATGTTGTCTGCCGAATAATAGCGAAAGCCGTTGGTTTCGTCCTTTACCGCCGGTGTCAGAAGTCCCATATTTTCGTATACAAGCAGTGCCTTGCGGGTGACTCCGAGTATTTTTGTAACTTCTCCGATTTGAAATAGGCTGTTATCGTGTTTTTTCATCATTATTTCACCAAATTTCTGTAAAAGTTATTGACTCGTCCCCTAAGGTACGATTTACAATATAATATATCGTAGAAGAAAGAATAATGCAAGTTCAATGCAAAAAGGAGAATACCGCTATGAAGAAAAGATTATTAAGTGTATTTCTATGCTTGTGCATGGTGTTTGGTTTAGTTCCGGCCACGGTGTGGGCGGAAACAACAAACGGGCACACCCACTACCTTTGCGGGGGCAGCACCTGTAACGGCAGCGGTCACGAAAACGAAACCTACAAGACCACATTTGAAAAGGAGATTAAGCAGGAGGGCAACACGCTGAAAATAGGCGACAAATCCTGGGCATCGACAAAAGTCAGTAACAATACATTCTACATACTTCCTGCGGGCACTTACTACCTCGGCAGTGACATTAGCCCGGAGTATACCATTAAGATTGAGAACAATGTCACCCTCTGTCTCAACGGGCACAAAATCACGGCCGCAGACGGAATGGATGCCATCTATATGACCGGCGGCAGCTTCACCCTCACCGACTGCAAGGGCGTCGGCACGATCACCCATGCAAGCAGCAAGACCGGCAGAGGCGTGTATGTGAGTTCCGGCACCTTCAATATGTACGGCGGCTCTATTACCGGCAACAAAGCCCAAGACGCCCAAGGCAGAGGCGGCGGCGTGTATGTGTACAGCGGCAGCGGCACCTTCAATATGTACGGCGGCAGCATCACCGGCAATCGTGCCACCGGCGATGGCGGCGGCGTGTATAAGAGCGGCAGCAATTCATCATTCAATATGTACGGCGGCAGCATTACCGGCAACACCGCCAACAGCTATGGCGGCGGCGTGTATGTGGACGGCGGCGGATTCACCATGTCCGGCGGCACCATCGGCGGCACGAAAACGGGTGAGACCAACACGGCCACCTATGGCGGCGGCGGCGTATATGCGAAGGCCAACTTCGAGATGACCGGCGGCAGCATCACCGGCAACAATGCATACAAATCTGATTACATATCAACCTTCGGCGGCGGCGTGTGTGTGGGCAGCGGTATCTTCACCGTCAGCGGCGAGGTGACCGTCACCGACAATACCAAGGGCGGCACAAAGGGCGCAGACGGCAAGTTCACCGGCGACACGAAGAACAATGTCTATCTTCCCACCGGCAAGACCATCACCATTGGCACCGACAAATTGTCCGAGGGTGCGCAGCTCGGCGTGACTGTGAGCGGAGACTATGGCGATTACCCGTTCACCTCCGGCTGGAATGCCAATATAAGTGACAAAACCCCATCCGACTACTTCATCTCCGATACCGACGGATATGTGGCCAAGTTGAACGGCAGTGAACTGAAAATGGTTACCCATGTGCATAACTGGACTTACACCGCAAGCGGTGATACCATTACCGCAACCTGCAAAAATTGTTCGAATAATAACGGTAACGATTTCAGCGGCGGCAGCGTGACCATTCAGAAACCCGAAAAAACAAAATTTAACGATGGAAAAGATGAAAATGCGAAAGTAGAAAGTGTAGGCTGGTTCGGCAAAGCCCCATCCGTCGCGTATGCGGTCAAGGACGGCAATGCACTGTCGGCTGCCCCTGTGAATGCGGGCACATACACGGCCGGCATTACCCTTGGCAATGTCACTGTCAGTGTGACCTATATCATTGATAAGGCTACGCAGACGGCTCCTACCGGTCTGACAACCAAAGGGGATATTAAGAACAGCGGCACCGGCGAGATTAAGAACACCGCCGAGGACATGGAGTATAACATTTCTGCCAATGCCACCACCGGCTGGATCACTTGCGACAATGGTAGCACCAGGGTCGCCCCCGGTACCTACTATGTGCGCTACAAGGAAACCGACAACTACTTAGCAAGCGCCGTTTCTGCCGCGCTGACAGTCAAGGCGCACACACATTCCGGCGGCAATGCGACTTGCCAAAAAAAAGCGGTTTGTGATGGATGCGGGCAGGAATACGGTGAGCTTGGCAACCATAAGTTTACCGAAACGGTTAGCAAAATGTATCTTAAATCGGCTGCGACCTGCCAAAGCCCCGCAGTATATTACAAAAGCTGCCTTGTTTGTGATGAAAAATCCTCCGAGACATTTGAATACGGTGAGAAGGATTTTTCAAATCATATCGGCAATACATATTTAGTGGGACAAAAGGAAGCCACCTGCTACGCAGAAGGCTATACCGGCGATACTTATTGCTCTACCTGCAATCATGAGATAGAAAGAGGAACATCTATTGCGAAAAACGCTCATAACCCTGCGTCGGTTTGGACAACGGATGAAACCGATCACTGGAAAGAGTGTCAGACTGTCGGCTGCGGCAATATCATTGATAAAGCACATCATTCCGGTGGAGAAGCCACCTGTGTGAACAAGGCTATCTGCGAGGTATGCAAGATTGAGTACGGTGATGTAGACGCAACCAACCACAAGAACACCGAAATTCGCGGCGCAACCGATCCCACCTGCTGTGAAGCCGGCTATACCGGCGACAAATGGTGCACCGACTGTAACACTAAAATCGAATCAGGCAGTGAAATTTCCTCAACCGGCAATCATACCGATGTTGACGGCAAGTGGGAATCCGACGGCACAAATCATTGGCATACCTGTTATTTCGGCACAAAGTTTGATATTACGGCGCACAACGGCGGTGAGGCAACCTGCAAATCCCCGGCCGAATGCTCTGAATGCGGACATTCTTACGGACCGCTTGACGCAAACAATCATAAGGGCACAACATATCTAAAGAACCAAAAGGAAGCCACCTGCTTTGAGGAGGGCTATACCGGCGATATTTATTGCAGCGATTGTAATGAGAAAATCGCAGACGGACAGTCCATTGCGAAGAATGCTCATAATCCCGCATCTGTCTGGACTACCAATGAACACGATCATTGGAAGGAGTGTCAGACTGTCGGCTGCGGAAATGTTATAGACAAAGCGGCACACAGCGGTGGTGAGGCTACTTGTGTAAGTAAGGCAGTTTGTGAGGTTTGCAAGGCGCAGTACGGTGATGTAGACGCAACCAACCACAAGCACACCGAAATTCGGGATGCAAAGCCCGCTACCGAGCAGGAAAAGGGCTACACCGGTGACACATGGTGCATCGATTGTAATAAGAAAATTGCAACCGGTTCGGAAATTGCCATGCTTGAGCATAAACTTACGTTAGTAGAGGCAAAGGATGCTACCGTAACGGAGCAAGGCAATATAAAGTATTATTATTGCGAAAACTGCGGTAAATATTTTGCGGATGTAGCCGGCACAAAAGAGATTTCTCTCAGCGAAACCGTTATTAAAAAGCTTCCTACTGAGATTATAGAAGGCAATAATGCTACCGTAAACAACGGAGAGAAGAAATCCTTGACATTCCGTTCCAATGCGGCATTTGCCGATTTCATTCGTGTAGAGCTTGACGGCAAAACTCTTGATGAAAAGGATTATACAAAGGCAGAAGGCAGCATTATAGTTACCTTGAATAACAATTTTGTTTCTACACTTTCCGTCGGTGAGCATACGCTCGGAATCGTTTCGGAAAGCGGAACGGCAACTGCAAAGTTCACGGTGAAAGCGTCCGAGATTCCGAACGAATCTCCCAAAACAGGAGATGACAACATGGTTGCCGTCTGGAGCTTTGCGGCGGTGCTCTCACTTGCTGTTCTCGGTTTCACTACCGTAGTATCAAAGAAAAAGCGAGCAAAATAAAAAGAATTGCGGCGGCAACGTAACTATACGCTGCCGCTGCAATTTTATATGGAGAGGGTTTTTATGGCAAAAGAATATTTATATAAAGCCTACGGCAGCAAGCTTGCTGCGCTGAATAAGCGGCGTAAAAAAAAGCGTAATACCATGAAGAAAGCAATGTTTTCGGCGGCGATAATAATCACTGTTGCGGCAGCTGTAATTTTAATTATTGCCCAATTCGGTAAAAAATCAAATGAATTGGTCGGCACCTGGAGATATGATGAGCATACGCAATATGTTTTTGAAAAGGACGGTACAGGCAAATTACTTGCCGATGATGTGACATATTCTTATGCCTACACCGTCAAGGGTAAAAAGCTCATCCTCGATTTTACAGAGGATATTGTCCGCGATTGCGATTATACCTTTTCGGTAAACGGAACCGCCTTAACACTTATCGGCGGTACAGGAACCGATGGCGGTAGCTACAAACTTAACAAAGAGTAAATGAGCAAATAACCAAAGGAGCCTTCAAACGGAACAAACAGTCAAAAAAACAGCACAAGCGGTAAAAAAATAATTTGATTTAACTCTTTCACAGCAGAAAGAAAAAAGGCAGCGGCGGTGAATGTGATTTCGCCGTTGCCTTTTGATAACAAGCTGTTTGCTGCGGCTTAATGGAACATTACTGTTTTTCTTTTCTGCTGATATATCTTTTCAGTTGGGTAGTTCACTTTCTCCTTCCACCGTGACAGGTGGCACCTGTCACCGAATGGGCGCAGTTGCCCCTTGGCGGAAAAATTCCTTGAAAAACTGTTCTTTTGAAGGTTATGTAAAAGGAGCAAAGTATGCAGGGGGAATCGCCGCAGTCGGCCATAAAATAAGCAAAAGCAGGACGCTGGGTTGGTGTAAAGAGCGGTATGTTTGCATGCCATGATAACAGCATAAAAACAGAAGCAGGATATGTTACTGTTGACTATGTAGAATACAAATAATTTATAGAAGAGAGTTCCAGAACCCTGAAATGATTTTAAAATTGATAGGGTTTTGGAGCTTTTTTTCTGTATTATTTGCATTTTTGATTTTTATTTACGTAGACGAAGATAACTGACTGTGTTAATCTTCAAGTAAAGATTATTTTAATAACGGAGGAAAAAAATGGCTAAAAGTTGTTGTAACAAAGCATGTATTGTTCAGGGGGAAAAATATCGTTTTTCGGTGCTTACGCCGTTTATGATGAGAATGGAATATTCAGAGACTGGTGTGTTTGAAGATTTACAGACGCAGACTGTGCTTAACAGGGAATTTCCGGTACCGGAATATTCAGTGACACAAAGTGACGACCGCCTTGAGATAGAGACAGAAGCATTTCATATGATATACGATAAAAAGAAATTTAGTGAAGAAGGACTTTTTATAGATGTAAAATATGATTTTACCAATTACGGTGGAAGGTGGTATTTTGGTGCAAAGACGTATAGTTTTCCGCCTCGGGAGCATAATCTCAAAGGCACAATGAGAACTCTTGACAGGGCTGACGGGGAAGTTGAACTTGAATACGGGCTTATGGATAAGAGTGGAAGGACGTTTTTTGATGACAGCAAATCGTTTGTGTTTGATGAAGAAAATATGCCATCAAAAAGGAAACATGAAGAGATTGATGTTTATTATCTTGCATATGGGCGTGATTATTTTGCGTGTCTGCGTGATTTTTATAAATTATCGGGGGCTGTTCCGCTTCTTCCAAGATACGCTCTTGGAAACTGGTGGAGCAGGTATTGGAAATACAGTGAAGAAAGTTACATTGAGCTGCTGACGGAATTTGAAAAAAGAAATATACCATTTTCCGTTGCTGTTATGGATATGGACTGGCATATAGTCGATGTGCCGATGGAATCTGGCGGCGGATGGACAGGATATACATGGAATAATGATTTATTTCCGAATCCGGAAAGATTTTTGTCATGGTTGCATGAACATAATTATCATGTAACACTTAATGTCCATCCGGCATCAGGTATCCGGAATTTTGAAAAAATGTATAAAGATATGGCAGAGTATCTAGGAATTAATCCTGACAGTAAAAAAACTATAGAGTTTGATATGACTAACAAAGAGTTTGTTGAGGCGTATTTTAAGTTTGTACATCATCCACATGAAAATGCTGGAGTTGATTTCTGGTGGATAGACTGGCAACAGGGCAACAACGGAGGAGCAAGCGGAATTGACCCATTATGGATGCTTAATTATTTTCATTTTAAAGATATGGAAAAAAGAGGCAGAAGAGGACTTATTCTTTCGAGGTATGGCGGACTTGGAAGCCATAGGTATCCGATAGGATTTTCTGGAGATACGATAGTTACATGGAAATCGCTTGAATTTCAGCCTTATTTTACAGCAACGGCATCAAATGTGGGATATACGTGGTGGAGTCATGATATAGGCGGTCATATGAACGGATATAAAGACAACGAGCTTGCATTAAGATGGTATCAGTTTGGTGTGTTTTCACCGATAAACAGGCTTCACAGCAGCTCTAATCCGTTCTGTGGAAAAGAACCATGGAATTATCCTGAGCCATACTGCAGTGATATGGAAAAGATTTTAAGATTCAGGCATGCACTTATTCCATATATGTACACACTTAATTACAGATGTCATTGCGAGCATATTCCTGTAATAATACCAATGTATTATTATTATCCATTTGAGGAGAAAGCATATAGTTATAAAAATCAATATTTTCTTGGTAGTGAAATGCTTGTGTGTCCTGTTACAACAAAGATTGATGAAGATTCACAAAAAAGCGGTGAGGAATGTTTTATACCAGCCGGAATATGGACAGATATATTTACCGGTGATGTATACAATGGCGGTAAAAATGGAAAAAGTCAGATTTTATGTAGAAATCTTCAAAGTATTCCTGTGCTTGGACGTGCAGGTGCAATAATACCGCTTGCTTCGGAATGTGGCAGTAATGATATTATTAATCCGAAAAAAGTTGATGTGGTTATATGTCCAGGTGCATCAAATACATTTGTTATGTACGAAGATTCTGGAGATGGATTTGACTACGAAAAAGGCGAATATGCTTTGACAGAGTTTGTGCTCGACTGGAATGAAGATAAGGCAAAAATAAGCATAGATGTAAGCGGTGACTTATCGGTAATTCCACGAAACAGAAAGTACCGTTTTATATTAAGAGGATTTGCACGTGGTATAAGATTTGAAAATGCAGATAATGCCAAATACGATATAAAAACAAATACATGGACAGTTACATGTAACTGTGATGGTGCGTCAGAGCTTGAAATATTTGCTGATAATGAAGAAAACAATCTTGTATACAACGGTGAAAATGTTAATGATAAAATATATGATTTTCTTCTGCAGGCACAGATGGATAATAATGACAAGAGAAGTATTTACAGATTATTTACATCCGGTGAGAACAAAAATGTTATTATATCAAACATTATGTCTATGAAACTTAATGATAAAGTTACAGCTGCAATTATAGAATATCTTTTGAGATAATGTATAATAATGCAAAAATAAAGTAAAATCTGAGTAAAATTTTATTTTTCTGTTGACATTAAAAAATGATATATTATAGTAAAAAAAGATTTGGATAAGAGTTATCCAACATGCAGACCACATGGTTATATTACATGTTAAGCCTTGCGGACGGGCGGGTCGGTTGCCGAGTGTGACAAGGACACACATTATTGATTGGGTTAGAAGCCCAAGTTTTATAAGTTGATTTTTAAAATTATCATGCGAAGGTGCATATCATCTTGTGAAACGGTCAATAAGAGCGGTAACAGTGACTTACTTGGATAAACTCTGAAAGGTCAGAATCTCAGTGCTTTGTATATATGAAGTAATATGTATACGTACATGTACAGGGATTAATAAAAGAATGATTGAATATACCACAGGCGTGATTAATTTAAAATTAATCACGCCTTTTTGTGCCTTACAGCACACATTTTACGTTGGCAGCAAGCCAAAGTCCGTATTTTACGAAAATTTAGAATTTGTATTATACGGAAATCTGGCAACCGTTGCGATAATATAATGGCAGGGAGAGAGGAAATGGATTTAAAAAGACAGGCATCAGCTCCATTGTATGAGGCTATCGAAAGATTCAGGAAAAAAGAATAGTGCCGTTTGATGTTCCGGGACATAAACGTGGCAGAGGCAATCCCGAACTTGTCGATTTACTTGGTGAACGATGTGTGGGAATTGATGTAAATTCAATGAAACCGCTTGATAACCTTTGTCATCCGGTTTCGGTAATAAAAGAGGCAGAAGAGCTGACGGCAGATGCGTTTGGTGCAGAGCATGCTTTTTTCATGGTTGGTGGAACAACGCAGGCGGTACAGAATATGGTACTTTCAGTCTGTAAGGCAGGCGATGAGATTATTGTTCCAAGAAATGTTCATAAAAGTGGTTCTATGTCAAGATTTAGTACAAGTTAAAATGAGAAATTTTTCCCCATTTTA
>ENA-ORMX01002011-ORMX01002011.1-human-gut-metagenome-genome-assembly--contig:-NODE-2011-length-12385-cov-20.704542_pt1 | contig 12385 bp, 9 predicted proteins | sample MGYA00242108_ERZ509007 | MGnify/ENA primary metagenome ERZ509007 (study PRJEB26280, sample SAMEA2338745) | human gut metagenome | biome: human gut; feature: human-associated habitat; material: faeces...
TCCGCAGCACCAAGTCGAACATTAATTATCGCTTGCTGCGGAGGCCGGAGACCTCCGCTACGAAAGAATTAAAACGCTTCGTTGATATTGAATATAAAGCTGTGCTGTCCCGACTTACCGAAGCCGTAGTCGAGTCGCACGTTGACATTCTTCTTGAACTCCCAGCGGTAGCCAACGCCCATGTTCGGCAGTATGTGCTTCCACTCTATCTTGCTGAACTTCGGGAAGATGGTGCCGGCGCCTACCCACGCCACCACGCCGTTGCGCTTCCACACATGCTGTCGCAGCTCCACCTGCGCCTCCATCTTATGGTTGTCGCGGTAGCGGCCCTGGTAGTAGCCGCGCATCGAATAGCTGTCGCCGAGCTGTGCGAGCATCGACCACTCCACATCGCCGAAGTTGAGCTGCGTGCGGAAGTCGGCAGCGAGCGTAGCGCCGCGCCACAGATGCGTGTAGCCGTCGATGCGGAAGTCGGTGGTGTAGGAGTTGTACTTGTTGCCGATGAACTTCGGGCGCATCAGCTGCATGAACTGGATGTACATGCCTCGCTTCGGCGCCGTGAGGTTGTCGCGCGTGTCGTAGATGGCAGTCACGCCCGCACCGAAGTTGAGCGTCTCGGGGCGTTCGCCTTCGAGCAGCTCCTCACGGTCGAACTTAGTGCCGCGCACATAGTCGAAGTCGACGGTCGGACCGATGAAGAGGTTGTCGGCGGTGCGTATGAGCCAGTCGGCTTTGAACTGCGCCTGCCAGCGCTTCATCTTGCTCTTGTTGGCGTCCGCATTGCCCATGTCGTAGCCCCATCCCCAGATGTAGCACGGGAAGGAGTAGAAATAGACCGTGTAGTTGAGGCGGTGGGTGTCGCGCGGAAACTTATGTGTGCCACGCACGCCGAGCATATAGAAACCCACGGTAGAGACGTCGCCGAAGAGCGACACGTTGCTCGGAGCCGAGAGCGAGTCGGCAGGGTCTGAACGGTAGAGACCGGCAGCCACGAGTCCGATGCCGAACTTAGTGTCGGAGCTGTAGTGGGGTCCGCCTATCACGCTGAAGTCGAAACGCTTGTTCTTCTTCTCCTTGTTGGCGTCGTTGAAGTAGGCAAGGAAGCGGTTGAAGAGGCTCTTCTTCGGCTTTGCCACGCTCGCGCTGTCGGCAGCCAAAGGCACGTCTGCGGCAGGCGCAGCAGCTACTGCGGTAGTGTCAAAACAGAACGGCTCTGTAGCCCGAGCGGGCTGCAGAGCTATCGTAAAGAGTAAGAAAAGAATCGCTTTTAAGGGGCGCATAACCTTGTTTTTTATTAATAATTAAATAGTATTCTTGGCTTAAGAAGGCTCGGATATCTCAACACCTCACCATCTCAACACCTCACCATCTTAATACACCAGTCCTACGTTGTCTACCCAGAAGGTGTTGCCCACGGTGCCTACGTAAGCACCGCCGTGGCTCGACGAGAACTGCAGCACGATGTGCGTCGGTGTGGCGTCGGCATCAGCCCAGCCGGTCTCCTTCACCAGCACGCTCTTGCCCTTGGAGTTGCGAGCGTAGTCGGTAGAACGCAGCCCCATCATCGAAGCGTCGTAGAACGACTTGCCGGTGATGTTGCCGTAGTGAATCTCGTAGGTGGCGTCCTCAACCCATCCGTTGGTCGACTTGCCGTACTTTACCACTACGGTGCCCACGCGCTGTGCGGTGATGTTGCCATGCGCATCCTCGTGGCGACGCTGCAGAAGCAGAAGAGCCACGCAGTAGTCTTTGCCATGCACGGTGGTCACCTTCGAGAAACCGGTCTGACGGATGCGGTTGGCGTTGCCCGGCACATGCACACGGTAGTCGAAGCGCAGAGCCTTGGGACGGTGAGTGAACGGAATGCCGAAGTTAAGCGCCTTCGGGCCTTCCTTCGTGCCGGTGATAGGCTCCTTCATGTCGCCGAGGAAGATGCTGCCGGCGGCGAGCACCTTAATATTAATAAGACCAAGCACCTTGCAGGTCTCGATGTGGGTGGTCATTTTGACGCAATGTCCCGATCCGCGGTTGTCGCGATACACCGAATTGTTGGTCTTCGTGATGCCCGAAACCTTAGCCATCACGTTGCTCGTGCCCCAAGGCGATCCGCCAAGGTTCACGTATGGGTTGTTGCCCTTCAGGGCTCTGTTTGGTCCAATCTCGTAGAGTGTCTTTGTGTTGCCACCGATGACAGCCGACTCGTGAATCTGGCGTGTCACCCATGTGTCGAAATTGCCGTACTTGAACAATACGAACTTTCCTTCCGCACTGGCTGAAAGACTACATAAAACGCAAAGCATTGTCACAATGCTGCTCTTGAACATTAACTTTTTCATCTCCTAATTATTATATATGTTGTTACTGTTTCATTACAACTGATGTTGCAGTTTCAATGACTACTACTATTACAGTTTGGTTGCAAAGCCGTTAAAAGCCTTGTCGTTAGGCGCAAAGATATACAAAAAAGGCAAATGCGAAAACTTTTTTATTACAAAAGTTTTCCATTTGCCCTAATATTTAATGTCTGTCAACACTTCGAAAGAAATAAAGACGACTTTTAGTAGCTTTTAAGCCAACCCGTCTTTACTTGCCCGTAATCACTTCTACCGCTTTGCTCACGATGTGGTTCTGCTCGTTCATCAGGCGGAAGTATTCGTTCATATCCCAGATGTCGCGGGCTATGAGCGCCTTCAGTTGCAGACGCAGCATGGGCAGCGTGCGCTGGCGCTCGGCTTCGTCGCGAGGCTTCACCTTCTGGCGCTCGGCTTCGGCGAAGAGCGTGTCAACCATCGCCTGCGGCACCTCGAAACGCTTCATGTAGTCGTCGAACTTCGCGTACTTTGTCTTCAACTCGTCGCGGTGGTCCTCAACGTATCGCAGCGTTGTGTTGATAACGAGCGAGCGGGCTACGAGCTGGCGGTGGAACGCTGTGTATTGTGTGGTGTCGAGCGGCACGAACACGTCGGGCATAATGCCTCCGCCGCCATACACCGTGCGGTGCTTGCGCAGAGTGTAGCAGCGCAGCGAGTCGTTGAAGTGTATCGAGTCGGCAGAGTAGAGTTCGCCGTGCTTGAAGCGCTTCTCTATATCCTGCGCGTAGTCTTCCTTCTCGCCCTTCTCGTATGGCTTCTGTATGCAGCGGCCCGAGGGCGTATAGTAGTGGGCTACGGTGAGACGTATCATCGAACCGTCGTCGAACTCGATAGGACGCTGCACCAAACCCTTGCCGAACGAGCGGCGGCCTATCACGGTTCCGCGGTCCTGGTCTTGGATGGCGCCGGTGACGATCTCGGCTGCCGACGCCGAATACTCGTTGATGAGCACGCATACCTTGCCCTTCTCAAGGCGTCCTCCGCCACCAGCGTTGTACTCCTGGCGCTTCTGGGCGCGTCCCTCGGTATACACTACGAGGTCGCCCTTCTGCAAGAACTCCTCAACGATGCGCACAGCCGACTGCAAGTAGCCGCCACCGTTGTCCTGAAGGTCGAGGATAAGGTCGCGCATGCCGGCTTTCTGCAGCGAGTCGACTGCGGTCATGAACTCGCCGTATGTGGTTGCACCGAACGAACCGATGCGAACATAGCCCACGTGCGGACGTATCATGTAGTAGGCGTCGAGCGTGTGTACGGGTATCTTCGCACGCGTCACGGTGAACGTGAGCAGGTCGGGCACGCCGCGACGCTTCACGCCGAGCTTCACCTTCGACGAGCGCGGACCACGCAGGCGGCGCATTATCTCCGAACGCTCCATCTTCACGCCAGATATGGTTGTGTCGTTGACAGTGATGATGCGGTCGCCGGCAATGATGCCAACTTTCTCTGAAGGGCCTTTGCGTACGGGCTGGATGATGAGCAGCGTGTCGGAAATCATGTTGAACTGCACGCCGATGCCGTCGAACGAGCCCTGCAGAGGCTCGTTGAGCGACTTCGTCTCCTTCGCCGTAGTGTACGACGAGTGGGGGTCGAGCTTCTCAAGCATGCCGCGTATGCCGTCCTCTACGAGCTTCTGGTCGTCTACCGAGTCGACATAGAGATTGCTGATGGCGAGTTCTGCTATCTGGAGCTTCTTGAGCGGATTGACGCGCTGTGCGAATGTAGCTACGCACAGCAAAAGAAAAACCAACGCACCCACTCCCGTCTTTAACGAGAATGAGTGCGATGCGTTATGTTTGTGATTATTGGTACGTTTCATAATCTGATTGTTTTGTTATTCCATGTCTTCCTCGGGCAGATCTTCTTCCACAACAAGGTTGTCGATGATGAAGTTCTGTCGCTCCATGGTGTTCTTGCCCATGTAGTATTCGAGGAGCTTCTGCACCTGGTCGGTCTTGTGCAGCGTAACCTGCTCAAGTCGCATCTCGGGACCTATGAAATGGGCAAATTCTTCTGGCGAGATCTCGCCCAGACCTTTGAATCGTGTTATCTCAGGGTCGGGACCGAGGTCGCGTATCGCCTGCTGGCGCTCGTCCTCGCTGTAGCAGTAGCGGGTTATGAAGTCGCTCTTCTTCTCCTTGCCCGTAAGACGCGCGTCAGCGTCTGCCACAACCTTCTTGTTCTTAATCTTGGTGCGTCGGTTGCGCACGCGGAACAGCGGAGTCTGCAGCACATAGACATGTCCCTTCTTGATAAGATCGGGGAAGAACTGCAGGAAGAACGTGATGATGAGCAGGCGTATGTGCATACCGTCCACATCGGCATCGGTTGCCACTATCACCTTATTATATCTGAGCGTATCGAGTCCGTCCTCAATGTCGAGCGCAGCCTGCAGAAGGTTGAACTCTTCGTTCTCGTACACCACCTTTTTTGTCAAGCCGTACGAGTTGAGCGGCTTTCCGCGCAGCGAGAACACCGCCTGGGTGTTCACATCGCGACTCTTTGTGATAGATCCGCTGGCTGAGTCGCCCTCGGTGATGAAGATAGAAGACTCTTCCTTGCGGTCGTTCTTAGCGTCGGAGTAATGGATGCGGCAGTCGCGCAGCTTGCGGTTGTGGAGGTTTGCCTTCTTGGCGCGTTCGCGAGCCAGCTTTGTAACGCCAGCCATCGCTTTGCGCTCACGCTCGCTCTCGGTTATCTTCTGCTGCATCACCTCCGCAACGTCGGCGTGTATGTGCAGGTAGTTGTCTACCTCGAGCTTCACGAAGTCGCCCACGTACTTGTTGATGCTTTCTCCGCCCGGCGCCATCTGAAGCGAACCGAGCTTAATCTTTGTCTGGCTCTCGAACATAGGTTCTTCTACGTTCAGCGCCACGGCAGCCACGAGTCCGTTGCGTATGTCGGTGAACTCGTAGTTCTTGCCGAAGAACTCCTTGATGGTTCTTGCGATATGCTCCTTGAAAGCGCTCTGATGGGTGCCGCCTTGCGTGGTGTGCTGTCCGTTCACGAACGAGTGATACTCCTCGCCATACTGGTTGGTATGCGTGAAGGCTATCTCGATGTCCTCACCCTTCACGTGTATTATGGGGTAGAGCGGGTCGGTAGTCATCGTGTCAGTGAGCAGATCTGCCAAGCCGTTGCGCGAGAGGATGCGCCGACCGTTGTACATAATCGCAAGACCTGAGTTGAGATATGTGTAGTTGCGCAGCATTGTCTCCACGAAGTCGTCGTGGAACGAATAGCCTACGAACAGTATGGGGTCGGGTTCGAAGAAGATATACGTGCCGTTCTCGTCAGCAGAGTCTTCGGTGATGTCCGACTTGAGATTGCCGCGCTCGAACTTGAGCGCACGCACCTTTCCGTCGCGGTACGACTTCACCTCGAAATGTGCCGAGAGGGCGTTCACCGCCTTCACGCCAACGCCGTTCAGACCCACACTCTTCTTGAACGCCTTCGAGTCGTACTTGCCGCCGGTGTTAAGCACGCTGACAGCCTCTACGAGCTTGCCCTGCGGAATGCCGCGACCATAGTCGCGCACCGACACACGCAGGCGGTCGTCGATGTCTACCTCTATGCGCTTGCCGGCGTTCATCTTGAACTCGTCGATGGAGTTATCAATGACCTCCTTCAGAAGCACATAGATGCCGTCCTCGGGCAACTGACCGTCGCCCAAGCGACCGATATACATACCAGGACGTGTACGCACATGCTCCATGTCGGAGAGGTGGCGTATGTTGTCATCGGTATACTGAACTGTGGGTTGAATGTTTTCTTCCATTTTATTTCTTTATATCTTATAGCATCCTAAGCGATTGTGACAGCACCAAGGATGCTATCCGATTTAAATGTCCTTTTTATAGCATCTGCGGCGCTTGTGTATCTCGCGGTTGAGATACTGCCACTGTCCCTGAACCTTCATGTTGGTCTCCATCTCGACGTGGGTCTCTCCCCACTTGAAGCCGAGGCGCTGGTAGCGCGGGATGAGGTCGTAGAAGAGCAGAGCGTTGGCGCCTTTCTGACGGTATTCGGGCAGAATGCCTACGAGCAGAAGGTCTACGACGTCGGTCTTGTGGAACTTCAGCGCACGCAGTATGTGCCACCAGCCGAAGGGGAAGAGCTTTCCGCCGCACTTCTGCAGGGCGTGTGCGAGCGAAGGTATGGAGATGCCCACACCAACCACCTTATGGTCGGGTGTGTTCCAGTCTTCGATGATGGTGATGAGGTCGAGGTCTGCCATGGGCAGATACATCTTCACGTACTGTTCTATCTGTCGGTCGGTGAGCTTCGAGTAGCCGTAGAGGTCCTTGAAGGTCTCGTTCACCACATTGAATATCTTCTTGCCGTATCCGTTCTCGCCGTATATCTCATTGCGCTTCAACTTCTTCACCTGCAGGTTGTAGCGCTTCTGAATCATCTTCGCGATGGTTGCATACTTCTCGGGCATCTCTTCGGGCACGTAGAGCTTGTACTCGACGTAGTCGTTGTCTTTCTCCCATCCGCCCATGCGGTCCATGTGCTCAGGATAGTAGGGATAGTTGTAGGCAGTAGCCTGAGTGCCGAGCTGGTCGTAGCCTTCGAGGAGCATTCCTTCGGGGTCCATATCAGTGAATCCGAGCGGACCAACGATTTCTTTCATTCCCTTCTGCTTGCCGTAGTCTTCTACAGCCTTGAGCAGGGCTGTAGACACCTCGATGTCGTCGACGAAGTCGATCCATCCGAAGCGCACCGACTCGCGCTCCCACTTCTTGTTGGCGCTGTGGTTGATGATGGCAGCCACACGACCTACCATCTTGCCATCGCGGAACGCCATGAAATACTCTGCCTCGCAGAAGTCGAAGGCTGCATTCTTGTCCTTACTGAAGGTCCTCATCTCGTCGAAGTAGAGGTTGGGCACGTCGTAAGCATTACCTTTATAGAGGTCGTAATGAAAATTAACGAACTGGCGAAGGTCGCGGCGCGACTCAACTTTCTTAATCTCTATTGCTGACATTTTTCTTGATTTATTCTTTCATTTTTTGTTTGATATACGTCGCCCGATTGTCACTTCGGGCGATGGATACATCTTTATAAATAAAGCCTTAAAGATGCAAAAGTACGGAAATTTGCTCAAACAGACGAAAATATGCTAAATATTTATTGATATTTATGAGAAATCAGCAGTAGATGTTCGTCTTCAGCGGTGGTTGTAGCGAATATATACACGTCGCCGCCGTCTTTGAGTTTGAGGCGCTTTCGCAGTTCGGCTACGGAGAGTGGGAAGTTGCGTGTGGCGATATTGGCTTTCTCGATGCCTGCCAGCGCCTGGCGCAGTTCGCGCTTGTTGAGCGTTGTGACGCGCTCTATGCTGAAGCTCCTGCCCGGGAAGCCGTCGACGGGCTCAGCAGAGAGAAAGAGGTGGCTGTTGCGACTGACGGGCGACACGCCGTAGGCTGCCGCAAGCTCGTCGAAGCAGCCAGCTTTCATAATTGAGGCGTTGGGCTCATGCAAGAATTTTGAGTTTTGAGTTTTGAGTTTTGAGTTGGGGGCTGGGCGGGAGGCGCTGGGGGCGTAGACGAAGAGAGAAGCATTGCTAGGAGCGCTAGGGGAACTATGAGCGATAGGAGAGCTAGGCGTTCTAGGGAAACTAGGTTCACTAGAAAGGCTAAAACTGCTAGAACCACTAGAACGGCTAGAACCGCCAGAGCCTCCTCCCGCTTCGAGGTCTGCGCAGAACACCTTCAGCTCGCTTTCCATCTCTTCAGACAGCACGAGCAGCAGCTCTTTGCACTCACCGCCCACCGACACGATATGCACCTCGCGCACCGTGCCCTGCAGGTCTTCTACAGCCTTGTGCCAGTCGAGCATGGGCGAGAGCTTGAGCATCGTGAAGCGCGACTTCTTGAGAAGCTGCGGTAGGAGCTGCACAACGTCGGGCGTGCAGTCGGCAAGCATGACGGTCTTGGCACCGTGCTGGTCGCGGCGCGCAGGGTCGAGGAATATCATTGTCTGCATATCGAGCGTAGAGAGATAGTCGACTGCGTCGGCGCAGACCACCTTTGCGTTGTCGATGCCGAGCAACGGCAGGTTGTGCTCCACCATGTGGCAGAGCTGCGCATTGCGCTCTACGTATGTGGCTGAGGCGAAAGCGCAGGAGGTGAACGAGAAGTCGACGCCGAAACCGCCGGTCAGGTCGGTCATGCTGGAAGAACTCTCAACTCTCAACTCTGAACTCTCAACTCTCCTCGCCCACTCCATCGCCAGATTGAGCTTATACTGCGCCGTCGGCTCCGACGAGCACTGCTCCATAGAGAGGTGTGGCGGGTAGACGATGCCGTCGCAGGCAGCCCATGTGGGGAGCTTGCGGCGCGCTGTCTGCCAGCCTTTTATCTGGTCGAGTGCGTAGGGCATGTCGACATCGGGGAAGCGTGCCGACTGAAGGGCGAGCTGACGGGTGTCCTTTTCGCGATATTCTTGTATAAATTCTGCTGTTGTCATAGACTGTATCTTGGTATATTTGACTGCAAAGTTACTATATTTCACTGATTAAAGTTCCACATTCCTGCGATTGAGAATAAATTTTCCCGTTTTTCTTTGCAGTATAACAAACTTACTGTACCTTTGCAAAAGTTGCACAGATAGCAACAAAATGCGCAACTCTAAACATAATACCCTATAAATAAGTATGGAACCTATCGTTGACTTTAAAATCCTACCCGAACGTCTGCGCCAAGCTGCGCAGGTAGTGACGGTTGCCGTGGCATCTCCTGCCGACTCTCACACAGAAGAAGTTATCGAACGAAGCATTGCGGAGCAGTTCGCACGCTTCATCCTTGTGGCTAACGCAGCTAAGGCTGACATCGCTCGCCGTTTGGCTGCCGACTATCCAGACAAGGTGACCCTCATCGTAGCCGAAGACGACGACGATGCGGCGCGTCATGCCGTGAAAGAGGTGCGCGAAGGCCGCGCCGACGTGCTTATGAAGGGTTCGCTGAACACCGACAACCTCCTGCGCGCCGTGCTCAACAAGGAGGAGGGCATCCTCATCAAGGGTAGCGTGCTGACACATATCGCCGTGGCTGACGTGCCGAGCCTCAACCACTTGCTCTTCTTCACCGATGCAGCCGTCATTCCCTACCCCACTACGGAGCAGTTTGACGCTCTGGCGCGCTACATCACCGCCACCTACCGCAGCATCACGGGCAGCGACCGTCCGCGCGTGGCTCTCATCCACTGCACCGAGAAGGTGTCTGAGAAGTTCCCGCTCACGCTGAGCTACGAGGAGCTGAAGGCTAACGCCGCAAAGGGAGCCTACGGCGAGGTGGAGATGAGTGGTCCGATGGACGTAAAGACGGCTTGCGACGCCGAGAGCGGAGCCATCAAGGGCATCGTATCGCCGGTTGTGGGCAAAGCCAACTGCCTCATCTTCCCCGACATCGAGGCAGGCAACACGTTCTACAAGACGCTTACGCTCTTCGGCGGAGCTACGGTTGCGGGCATGCTCGTGGGCACCAGCGCGCCGGTTGTGGTGACATCGCGCGCCGACACTGCCGACTCTAAATTCTACTCTTTAGCAACTGCCTGCCTGAAGGCAATCAACAAATAAGAAGCAACAAACATCATTTATGAAGAAGATATTTGTCATAAACCCCGGCTGCACCTCAACGAAGGTGGCTGTGTATGAAGACGAACGTGCTGTATGGACATCTGACGGACTGCATCCGCAGGAGGAGCTGGACCAGTTCACCACCGTTAACGAGCAGTATGAGTATCGCAAGAACTTCGTGCTGAAGCTGCTCAAGGAGGCTGGAATACCTCTGGAGTTCGACGCCGTGATAGGTCGCGGCGGTCTGCTGAAGCCGCTGCACGGTGGTGTCTACGCCGTCAACGAGCAGATGAAGCAGGACCTCATCAACGCCAAGCACAAGCATGTGTGCAATCTCGGTTCGATCCTTGCCGACGACATCGCACAGATGTGTCACTGCCCAGCCTACATGGCCGACCCGGTTGTGGTAGACGAGTTCATGACACGCGCCCGCTACACGGGTCTGCCGTTCATGAAGCGCGAGTCGATATTCCACGCGCTCAACGCTAAGGCTGCTTCGCGCCGCTATGCGCGCAGCATAGGTCGCAAGTATGAGGAGATGAACCTCGTAGTGGCTCACCTCGGTGGCGGCATCTGCGTGTCGGCTCACCACGAGGGCAAGGTGATTGACGTGAACAATGCGCTCAACGGCGAGGGTCCTATCGCGCCGGAACGTGCCGGAACGCTGCCTGCCGACCAGCTCGTGCGCCTCTGCTTCTCGGGCAAGCATACCGAGGCTGAGATAATGAAGATGCTCGCAGGCAACGGCGGATGCCAGGCGTTGCTGGGCATGAAGGACATGAAGGAGATCTCGCGCCGCGCTGAGGCTGGCGAGGAGCCGTTCCACGAGGTGCTCGAGGCTATGCTCTACACCGTGTCGAAGCAGATTGGCGCCATGGCGGTTGCGCTCTGGGGCAAGGCGGATGCCATCATCCTCACCGGCGGCATAGCATACAGCAAATACTGCGTTGAGGAGATAAAGAAGCAGGTGGGCTTCCTCGCTCCGGTCGTAGTGCTGCCGGGCGAAGGCGAGATGGAGTCGCTGGCGTTCAACGCGCTCGGAGCGCTCAACGGCGAGCTGCCGGTACACGAGTATAAGTAATTATTAATTTTTAATTATTAATTATTAATTATTTTATGAAGAAAGCCCTGCTTCGCATTCGTGCGAGGCAGGGCTTTCTCACTTAAACCTAATCAACAATTTTCTCAACAACAATTTATATCATCTAATACTAACCAAAATCAACTGCTGAGCGTGCCTGACGGCGTCGGGCTGCGAAGCTGTCGTGCCGTCGGGGCGTGCCTCGCGAGGATTATTTCACCTCAATCTGGCGAGCTGCCTTCTGCACGTTCTGCTCTACCTTCGGAAGATCGATTGTAAGTACACCATCGCTCACGTTGGCAGCAATCTTCTCCTTGTCGACATCGTCAGGCAAGAGCAATGTCTGCTCGAACTTGGTGTAAGAGAACTCGCGGCGCAGATAGTGCTCCTTCTTCTCCTCTTCCTTCTTCTCGTTCTTCTTCTCCATCTTGATGTGCAGGTTGCCGTCAGCGTCGATGTTGATGTTGAAGTCGTCCTTCTTCATTCCGGCTGCAGCAAGCTCTACAGTATAGTCGTGTTCTGTTTCCTTAACGTTGATTGCCGGGGCGGTTGCGTTTGTACGCGGCATAAAGTCGGTATCAAAAAAGTCGTTGAAAACTTCTGGCATCCAAGTATTTCTCATTACTGGTAACATATCAAATACCTCCTATTTATATTTTAATCTTACGTTTATCGTTTGCTTGCCTTCGGGCTTCCGTCCATCGGCGGAAAGGACAGCATGTCCGGAACCTTCGATGAGGAGAGCGGAAAGGAGATCGACGTTCCGCCGACACTCGTCTCCTTCGCAGTTGACGTGGCGAACGCAAAGAACATGATCTCTCCGGAATTCAAGAAAGCCGGAAACAAGATCGTTGTATTTGAAATCAAGAAAGATTCCTATGATCTCCCGGATTACGCGCAGATCATGGATGGTTATGATAAACTTCATGAGGACATCAAGGCAGGCCGCGTGATCTCCGCTTATGCCGCTGAGGCGAACGGTATCGCAGAGGCTGTCAGCAAGATGGCATTCGGCAACCACTTAGGCGTAAAGATCGAGCATAATGTAGATCCGAGAGACTTCTTCGCACCGGCATGGGGCGACATCGTATGCGAGGTTCCGGCAGATAAGGTCGGAGAGCTTCAGATGAGCTACCGTGTGATCGGTGAGGTTACCGACAAGGCAGACTTTGAGTACGGCAATGTCTCCATCACGCTCGATGAGGCATTAAAGACATGGGACGCAGCTCTCGAGGATGTATTCCCGACAGAGAGCGATGTCAGGAAAGAAGAAGTTAAGAACGAAGTATTTAAGGCAGAGAACGTTGTGATCTGCAATCATAAGATCGGTACTCCGACTGTATTTATTCC
>ENA-ORMX01002015-ORMX01002015.1-human-gut-metagenome-genome-assembly--contig:-NODE-2015-length-12356-cov-2.739859_pt1 | contig 12356 bp, 10 predicted proteins | sample MGYA00242108_ERZ509007 | MGnify/ENA primary metagenome ERZ509007 (study PRJEB26280, sample SAMEA2338745) | human gut metagenome | biome: human gut; feature: human-associated habitat; material: faeces...
GCGCAAAATTAAAGAGGGCTTTTGAAGAGCTTCCTCAATAAAAATTCCATTCTAAAAAGCTTACCCCAAGCAACACAAGGTATTTTGCTCACCATCATCAGCAAATTCCCTGCTCTCACCTCCACTTCTTTCGGAAGAGCCAACCATAAATTCACGGATTCCGTAACAATTCTCGTATTCTTCGTATCATCATCCGAGAATGCCAACCCCTGACCAACAACAATATCTGGCTCACCCACCTTTGCACTACGAACAAACTTCTCAATTGCATCAATACTCAACCAATCGTCAGAATCCAAGAAGAAAACATAGTCTCCTGACAAATGTTCCAACCCTGTGTTTCTTGCCTCAGCCAACCCCTTATTTTTATCATGCTCAATGATTTTTATCCTACAATCCTTGACTGCGAATGACCTGACAACATCCATAGATCTGTCATTACCAACATCATCAACGCAAATAATCTCTAGGTTTTCATAAGTTTGAGAACACACAGACTGAAGACATTCTTCAATATAACTTTCGACGTTATAAACAGGAACTACTATAGAAACCAACGGCCCGCTCATCTTACCTCCCAAGTTACCGCAACGATCCTTCACGCTTAGAGTCAGCCATCCTCAGGGACAGTGCTCTCCCCCCTTTATACCCGCAGTCTCTTTCTCCGTCAAAAAGTTTGGGGAATGATGGCATACAATATTCTCTCCGCCGCATCTCAATCTAGATCCAATGCGGCCGCAACCAAACACTACAGGACTCAAACCATGACCGTTGCCAGCATGACCGGCTATGCCGTCGCGTCGGGCCCCACGCCGCTCGGAACCGTGACCCTCGAGTGCCGTTCCGTCAACTCCCGATTCCTTGACCTTACGCTCCGACTCAACGAGGACCTTCGCTTTGCCGATCCTCTGATCCGCGAGACCATCCAGAAGCGCATTGCTCGCGGCAAGGTGGAAATCCGAGGCTACATCACCCCGGATGAAAACGCCGTGCCCGCCCGCATCAACGCTGCCGTCCTGAACCGCATCGTCGAACTGCAGCAAACCGTTCTCGATGCCGTGCCCAACGCCCGTGAACTCTCCGTATCGGATCTCCTCTCGATGCCCGGCGTCATGGTGAACGACCGCATCGATCAGGACGCCGTCTCAAGCGCCGTGCTTGCCGTGCTCAACAACGCGCTCGACGCCTTCACCGCCTCCCGAGCCCGCGAAGGCGAGGCGCTCGCCAGCGTGCTCCTCAACAACTGCCAGCAGATTGAAGAAGTCGTAACCGAAGTCAAGGGCCGCATGCCCGAAATCCTCGCCCACATCGAGGGCAAGCTCAAGGAACGCCTTGAAAACGCCCTCTGCACAGCACTTACCGAAACGAGCACGCTCACCCGCGAGGAAGTGAGCGACCGCATCCGTCAGGAAGTGACGCTCTACGCCATGCGCATGGACGTCGAGGAGGAAATCAACCGACTCTACACGCACGTGACCGAAGTCCGACGCATTCTGAATAAGGGCGGCGCCGTCGGCCGTCGACTTGACTTCGTCGTGCAGGAAATGAACCGCGAGGCCAACACCCTCGGCTCCAAGGCCGCCGCCATTGAAATGACGAACGCCTCTCTGGCGCTGAAGGTCGTCATCGAGCAGATGCGCGAGCAGATCCAGAACCTCGAATAACCGTTCCGTTGCGAGACAGCTTAAAAAAATCACGGGGAGACGGCGCCACAGAGGGCGCCGTCTCCCTTAAAATATTGACCTTTCATTTTTTCCGACCTGCCTTCGGGCGGGTCTCCGACGGCGCGCGCCGCATCACACGCGCCGTCAGCCATTGATGGAGAACACGAATGTCCAGTGAATCCGCTGCCCGTCCGCTGCACGCAGGCAGGCTGTTTCTCGTGACGGCGCCCTCCGGCGCCGGCAAGTCGTCGCTCGTCAACGCACTTCTCAAGCTCGAGCCGACGCTCAAGCTCTCCATCTCGCACACGACCCGCCAGCCCCGTCCGGGCGAAGTCAACGGCCGCGAATACCACTTCGTGAGCGAACACGAGTTCCTCGCCATGCGCGACCGCGGCGAATTCCTCGAGTCCGCCCTTGTCCACGGCAACTACTACGGCACGAGCCGCATCTGGATCGAAGGCCAGATGGCCCAGGGCAACGACGTTCTTCTCGAGATCGACTGGCAGGGCGCCCGTCAGGTCCGTGAACGCTTCGACGGCACGGTCGGCATCTTCATCCTGCCGCCCTCCATCGAGGCTCTCGAATGGCGCCTTCACCACCGCGGCACGGATTCCGAACAGACGATCACGCGCCGTCTGCTCGGCGCTGGTGCCGAAATGTCGCATGCGCCCGAATTCGAGTACGTTATAATCAATGAAGATTTTGAAACGGCGCTTTCCCAGATGCAGGCCGTGGTTGTTGCAAGCCGCCTCGCCTTCGGTCAGCAGGCCGTCCGCCACCGCGAACAGTTCGCCTCGCTCGGCATTCCGCTCTGACCCTCACGTCAAACCGCCGATTTTTCGTTTTTCCCATCTATCCAGCAAACAAAATGGCCCGTATTACTGTTGAAGACTGCCTGAAGAAGATCCCGAACCGCTTCCAGATGGTTCTCGTGGCTGCCTACCGCGCCCGTCATCTGACGCAGGGCTACGCCCCGAAGGTTGAAGCCAAGGACAAGCCCGCCGTCGTTGCCCTGCGCGAGATTGCCAAGGGCGAGGTCGGACTCGAAATGTTGAAGCGCGTGCCGTAAACTGTCAGTTACGCACCAAGCTTTCATCAGGTCAGGCACGTTTTGCCGCGAAAGCGGGCGAAACGCCTGGCCTTTTTGCATTCAGGGCGGTCGATAGTGCGAAGCGACGAGAGGCGAAAGAAACTCCCGCAGCGACTGAAGCCCTCCTCATCAATACGGAATCCCTGCCGTTATGACAGCCGAGCAAATTCAATATCCTGACGACCTCTACGCTACGAGCGAGGACGGCAAAACGCAGGCCCCTCAGCCCATTCCTTCAACGCGCAAGGCAGCCTCCGTCAAGTCTGCCGTCAAGGCTCCCGTGACCGCCGTGGCGCCTGCCGCCATGCCTGAGGCCGACCTGCCGCTCTTCACGCCCAAGGCGCCTGCGGCCACCGCCACCGCCTCCGCGCTCGTCGAGCTCTGCCGACAGTACCTCGCCACGCCTGACGTCGAAAAGATCCGCGAGGCCTACCGCTACGCCGACGCCGCCCATCTCGGACAGTTTCGAAAGTCCGGCGAACCCTACATCACCCACCCGATCGCCGTCGCCTCCATTCTCGCTTCCTGGCGCATGGACGCTCCGACCATTCAGGCGGGCCTCATGCACGACGTCCTTGAGGACACGGGCACGAGCAAGCAAGAGATGGCGGAAAAATTCGGCATCGAGGTCGCCGAACTCGTCGACGGCGTGAGCAAGCTCGACAAGCTCCGCTTCTCCTCCGCTGCCGCGGCACAGGCCGAAAGCTTCCGCAAGATGCTCCTCGCGATGTCCCGCGACCTTCGCGTCGTCATCGTCAAGCTCGCCGACCGCGTGCACAACATGCGCACGCTCGGCGTCATGCGCCCCGAAAAGTGCGCCCGCATCGCCAACGAGACGCTCGACATCTACGTGCCGATCGCCCACCAGCTCGGCATGAACAACGTCTTCCGCGAGCTGCAGGAGCTGAGCTTCGCAAACCGATATCCGCTTCGCTACAAGGTGCTCTACGAGAACGTGCTTTTAATGCGCAACAACCGCCGCGCCGTTCTCGAACGCATTCTCAACGAAACCAAGGCCTTCCTGCCCAAGCAGGGCATCCGCGCACGCATCATCGGGCGCGACAAGACGATCTACGGCATCTACAACAAGATGCGCGAGAACCACCAATCGTTCTCGGACGCCCTCGACATCTACGGCTTCCGCGTCATCGTGCGCTCGGTCGACGACTGCTACCTTGCGCTCGGCGCCCTGCACCGACTCTACAAGCCCATCCACCGCCGCTTCAAGGACTTCATCGCCATTCCGAAGCTCAACGGTTACCAGAGCCTGCACACGACCGTGATCGGCCCCTACGGTACTCCCGTCGAATTCCAGATCCGCACCGAGCAGATGCATCAGGTCGCCGAAAACGGCATCCTCACGCAGTGGATGTTCAAGAACGACTTTGACTCGAGCGACATCCAGTCCCGCACCGCCGCCTGGCTCCAGAGCCTGATGGAAATTCAGCGCACAAGTCAGGACAGCAGCGAGTTCATCGAGAACATCAAGGTCGACCTCTTCCCCAACAGACTCTACGCCTTCACGCCGAAGGGCCAGATCATCTCCCTACCCAGAGGCAGCACCCCCGTCGACTTCGCGTACCAGATCCACACGGACGTGGGCAACCACACGAACGGCTGTCGCATCAACGGCGAGGACCGTCCGCTCTCCGCTCAGCTTCACAACGGCGACATGGTGGAGATCATCACGTCTCCCGACGCCAGCCCGAGCCCCGAATGGCTTGACTTCATCCACTCCGGTCGCGCCCGAGCCGAAATTCGCCAGTATTTGCGCAACTGCCGCTTTGACGAGGCCGCAAGCCTCGGCCGCGACGTACTCGAACGTCTGGCTCAGGGCAACCACCTGTCTCTCGACGCCATTCCCGACACCGTCTGGCAGAAGGTCCAGAACGAACTGAGCGTCGAAAGCAGGGAGGCCCTTTATGCCTCCATCGGCCTCGGCAAGGACCTGCCCGCCACCGTCATTCACCGCCTCGTTCGCCTGATGCACGACACGGAAAAAGAGGCCTTCGCCACCACTGCACTGCCTGAGATCGTCATCCGTGGCAATGAAGGCGTCGCCGTCGAGCTCTCGAAGTGCTGTCACCCGATCCCCGGCGACAAGATCGTGGGCTTCAGCCGCGCCGGTCACGGCCTCGTCATCCACCGCGCGGACTGCCCGCACGTCGAGCGCGGCCGCAAGGCCGAACCGTCACGCTGGGTAGACGTCCAGTGGGCGCCCGATCAGCGCAACGCCAACTTCGCCGTACCGCTCGAAATCCGCGTCGAAGATCCTCACGCTTCGATCGCTCAGGTTGCGACAAGCGTCGCTGAAGCCAACTCCAGCATCGTCGGCATGATGATCGACGACGAGGACGCTCAGAAGTTCATCCGCATCACCATTCAGGTCCGCGACCGCGGTCATCTGATGCACGTGATGCGCACGATCCGCCAGAACGCCAACGTCGAGCAGGTCAAGCGCGTCTTCGAGGCGGGCATTCCATCGGACCGCCGCCGTCAGGCACGACGCTGACCTCCCGCGCCTCCCCATGAACCAGAAGGCCAGAGCATTGCTGCTCCGGCCTTCTGGTTCATCACCAACACGCCTCAGCGAGGCTGCCTGCTCGTATACGTCACCTCAAGAATCTCCAGCGTCTCCACGCCTGCAGGGTGCGTCACGGTTGCCGGCGTCGGCAACTTCACTTCGTCGCCCTCGCGAGCCTTGAGGAAAACGCGGGCGATCGGACTGATCCAGCTCACGTCACCGTGATTGGCATCGGCCTCATCGATACCGACGATTCGGATCTTGTGCTCCTCGCCCTTCTGATCGCAGTAGAGCACTGTCGCCCCGAAGAAAATCTGGTCCGTAGGGGGACGGGAGTCGGGATCCACGACCTCGGCCGACTCGATGCGCTTGTTGAGGAAGCGAATGCGCCTGTCGATTTCACGCAGACGGCGCTTGCCGTACAGATAGTCACCGTTTTCACTTCTGTCGCCGTTGCTCGCCGCCCAGGACACGACATTGACGACCTCGGGACGCTCGACATTGACCAGATGCTCACGCTCGTCGAGAAGTCTCCTGTAGCAGGCGGGCGTCATGTAGTTCTTCGTGTTGGGCGGCAGTCCGGGAAGCCTGACCTCGTCGTCATCGTTTTCATCAGCCATGTCATCTCTCCGAAAAAGCTCCGCTCCCGAATTCCCAGCGTCACTACGCAGACTCGAAAAGGCGGAGTGCAATGCATGCGCGAAAAAAAATCCCGCTACGGCAAAACCGTACGGGACTTCTTGAAAGGTCTTTGGTGGAGAGGAGGAGGATCGAACTCCCGACCTCTGCATTGCGAACGCAGCGCTCTCCCAGCTGAGCTACCCCCCCCTTGGAACCTTTCGGATACCTATGCTTCGACGTGCGATGCACAGGCATTGCATTATGCACCGTTTCCGTCCGGCTTGGTATACCGCGAATACGGTACCCTTATTTTTTCCATCGGCCGCAACGGAGTACCACTCGATAGCCGTCAGGGTCCTCGTAAGTGGCTGTGCCTTCGTCGGCATAGAGCTGGGGAGGCGTCACCTGCTGGAAGCCCGCCTCAAAGAGCGCCTTGAGACGCTTCTGCCAATATTCGCCCTCGGGAATGCAGAAGACCAGGAAGTGCTCGGGCGTCGGTGCAGGCGGCACCACGGACTCGTCGCGACGGGCCGTGAATTCGAACTGGTAGGGCCAGTCTCGGTGACCGAGAATCACGCCGTCCCATCCCTGCTGATTGTCAAAGCGGTCGAGAACTTCAAAGCCGAGCCCGTCGACGTAGAACGACAGAATGGCTTCAAGATGGTTGGTCGGACGGGAAAGTCTGAGTTTCGGCTGTGCATCCATGAGAAGACTCCTAAAAGCTGAACTTCTTCATTATCGGACAGGGCGGATTGAAATGCCATTGACCCTAGGGATAGTTAGAATGGAATATTGTCGGCCCTACGGCCATCCCGCAGTCTTCAGGAAACACGCATGACTCCCGCTCTTCGATTTCTTTCCACCGCCATCACGACGGCCTCGCCCGATGATGCCTCGGGCTCCCTCTTCATCGCCGGCGTCTTTCTGAACGGCGGCAAGCCTCGTCTGACGCCTTCCGCCGCTGAATTTGATGAAGCACGCGGAGGCACTCTCACACGCATGATCGAATGCGGCGCCTTCGACGCCAAGGCTGGCAGCACGCTCTTCCTCGGCGAAACGGAGGCCTTCCCCAACGGCTTTGCAGTTCTCGGCCTTGGGGAGGAAAAGGACTTCTCCCGCAAAGTGTTTGCCGAATGCGCAGCCAAGGCCGCCCGCGCGTTCGCGTGGGCGGAATCCCAGGCCTACGCCGTTCAGGAATGGCTCCCCCCGAAGACGAGCGGCAAATCTTCCGCACGTCTTTTCTCCACTGCCGTCCTCAATGCGCTCACACCCCGTTTCACGCTCAAGACGGAACACGATGACGGCATCCGCACCAAGCGCATCTTCTGGATCGATGATTTGGTCACCGACAAGCTTGTGCAGGGGCTGGACGAAGGAGTTGTGACGGCAGAGGCCATGTCGATCTCCCGAGGTCTTGCGGATCTGCCGGGCAACGTCTGCACGCCCGCATATCTGGCCGAAGCCGTTCAAAACGCTGCTGCGGGCATGACGACCGTCGAAGTCGAGGTTCTTGACGAACATCAGATCGAGGAGCTCGGCATGGGAGCTTTCCTTTCCGTCGCCAAGGGAAGCACCGTTCCGCCCCGCTTCATTGCCATCCGCTACCGCGGCACCAACGCCGCCCTTCCGCCCGTCGCGTTCGTCGGCAAGGGCATCACGTTCGACACAGGCGGCATTTCGCTCAAGCCTGCCGCCAACATGGCCGACATGACCTATGACATGTCGGGGGCGGCCGTCGTGATCGGCACCGTGATGGCCGCCGCCCGTGCCAAGCTGCCCGTCAACCTTCTCGGCGTCGTGGCGGCCTGCGAGAACCTTCCTTCGGGCAGCGCCGCCAAACCGGGCGACGTCGTCACCTCCCTCTCGGGCAAGACGATCGAGATTCTCAACACCGACTGCGAGGGCCGCATGATTCTCGCAGACGCCCTGACGTGGACCGCGCGTCAGAAGCCCGAGCTCATCATCGACGCGGCCACCCTGACGGGAGCCTGCTGCGTTGCTCTCGGCGCCCCCTACAGCGGCCTCTTCACCTCCGACGATGCACTCGCGCACGACCTCATCAAGGCCGGCCGCGACTCGCTCGACGACGTCTGGCGCCTGCCCATCGGAGCCGAGTATGCCAAGCTGATGAAAACGCCCGCCGCCGACATCGCCAATCAGGCGACGGTGCGCGACGGCGGCGCCTCCAGTGCTGCGGCCTTTCTCTCCGTCTTTGCAGAGGACGTCCGCTGGGCGCATCTCGACATTGCGGCGACGGCCAACACGTCGGGCAGAGACAGGCATTCGACGGGGCGCCCCGTGCCGATGCTCATGCGCTTCCTTCTCAAGAAGATGCGCTGATCGCCGCACCTCGGGAGCTTCTCATCAGCCATAATGACAGACATGCAGAAGATCGACTTTCACTACAACGTCCCCGACCGGCTCCGCTACGCCTGTCTCGTCGCCCGAACCGTTTACCGACGCGGGCTCACGCTTGCCGTCTGGACGGCGGACGAGCGCAGGCTCCGCGAGCTTGACTCGCTCCTCTGGCGCTTTGACGATCTGGCATTCCTCACGTGCGCGCAGGCAGTCCTCTCGCAGGCGAGACGCCCATCAGGCTTTCCAACCGTCTTGAGGAACTTGAGGGCGACGTGCTTCTGCTTCTGGACGATCAGCTTCCTCCCGAGTGGCAGGAGCGCCTCGACCGCTTCAGCCGCATCATCGACGTGGTGAGCACGAAGCCCGAGGAACTTCAGGCCTCCCGCAGCCGCTTCCGCGCGTACAAGGCCGCAGGCGTCGAGCTTGCAGCATACGACCGCCGAAGCTGAGACGACTTTTTCATTGGAGACCCATGCCCATGGAACGCAAGGAACCCGTCATCGACTCCCGTGCCGTCGACCTCACGGACCGCGTGAAGCTCACCTGGCGCGACGTCAGGACGCTGGCCGACGAAGCGGCCGCTTCCACGCAGCCTCAGATCAGGGCGGACGAACCGCCTGCGCCAGAAGTGCTCACCGCCGAGACCGCCACATCTTCCGCCCGGCTCACGCCGGATGAGCGAGCGGCTATCACCGCACAGCTCGCTCCTGCCGTTGAAGCCGCCGTGAAGCATGCGCTGCGCGAGACGCTCGATCTGGCACTTCAGAACGCACTCGCACGCGTCAGAGGGGATGTCGAGCGCTCCGTGAACGGACTGGTCGCCGAGGCCGTTTCCCGAGAACTCGAGCGGCTTGACCTCGACAAGATCGCCCGCCGCTGATCCAGCGCACCATGGCCCGCCTGAAAAACTTCGGCGGGCTTTCTTTTCACCCCGCAATTCGTGCGACAATAACAGAATTTTCATACTGTCTGCCCAAGCGTCCCGGCTCAGGCCGAAGCTCGCCTCCTGCAGACTCCTCATCGTCCTTTTACTGGCTAACAATGACTGATACGAACACTCAGGAGCTCGCCAAGAGCTTTGATCCGGCCGCCATCGAAGCGCGTTGGTACCCGATCTGGGAGGAACGCGGCTACTTCAAGGCCGGTCTCGACCCGAAGAAGCCGAGCTTTTCCATTCAGCTTCCGCCGCCCAACATCACGGGCATTCTGCACATGGGGCATGCCTTCAATCAGACGGTCATGGATACGCTTACGCGCTATCACCGCATGGCCGGCTACAACACCGTCTGGATTCCGGGCACGGACCATGCCGGCATCGCCACGCAGATCGTCGTCGAGCGCAAGCTTGAAAAGCAGGGCATTGACTACAAGTCCCTGACGCGCGAACAGTTCATTGAAAAAGTCTGGGAATGGCAGAAGTTCTCGGGCGGCACGATTCTCAACCAGATGCGCCGCATCGGCGACAGCGTCGACTGGGACCGCACCTACTTCACGATGGACGAAAAGCTCTCCAAGGTCGTGATTGAAACCTTCGTTCGTCTTTATGAGGAGGGCCTCATCTACCGCGGCAACCGCCTCGTCAACTGGGACCCGAAGCTTCAGTCCGCCGTCTCCGACCTTGAAGTCGAAAGCGCCGAGGAAAACGGCCACATGTGGGAGATCCGCTATCCTGCCGCCGACGGCACGGAAGGCGTCGTCGTTGCCACGACCCGTCCCGAAACGCTTTTCGGCGACCAGGCCGTCGCCGTCAATCCCGAGGACGAGCGCTACACTGCGCTGGTCGGCAAGGAACTCGTCCTGCCGCTCACCGGCCGCACGATCCCCGTCATCGCCGACAGCTACGTGGACCGCGAATTCGGCTCGGGCTGCGTGAAGATCACGCCCGCACACGACTTCAACGACTTTGAAGTCGGCCGCCGTCACAACCTCGCGATGCTCAACGTGCTGACGAAGACCGCCCGCATGAACGACAACGTGCCCGAAAAGTACCGCGGCATGGACCGCTACGAGTGCCGCAAGGCCGTGGTCGAGGACCTCAAGGCCGCAGGCCTTCTCGTCGGCATCAAGGAACACCGCCACATGGTTCCTCGCGTCACCCGCACGGGCGAGATCGTCGAGCCGATGCTCTCCGACCAGTGGTACATGGCCATGAGCAAGCCCGCTCCCGAAGGCACCCTCTATCCGGGCAAGTCCATCGGCGAAGTCGGCCTGGAAGCCGTTGAATCCAGCGAAGTCAACATCTTCCCGAAGGAATGGCGCGGCGTCTACCGCCAGTGGCTCGAGAACATTCAGGACTGGTGCATTTCCCGCCAGCTTCTCTGGGGCCATCAGATTCCCGCCTGGTACGACGAAGCCGGCAACGTCTATGTCGCCCGCAGCGAGGAAGAGGCTCAGAAGCAGGCAGGCGAAGGCGTGAAGCTCACGCGCGACGCCGACGTGCTCGACACTTGGTTCTCCTCCGCCCTCGTTCCCTTCTCCACGCTCGGCTGGCCCGAGCCGCAGGGCGACGACCGCACGGCGTACGACCTCTACCTGCCGAGTACCGTGCTCGTCACCGGCTACGACATCATCTTCTTCTGGGTCGCCCGCATGGTCATGATGACCAAGCACTTCACGGGCCGCGTGCCGTTCCACAACGTGTACATCCACGGTCTCGTGCGCGATGCCGAAGGCAAGAAGATGTCCAAGTCCGAAGGCAACACGCTCGACCCGCTCGACATCATTCAGGGCATCGGTCTTGAAGACCTCGTGAAGAAGAACACGATGGGCCTGCGCCAGCCCGAAAAGGCCCCGCAGGTTGAAAAGAAACTTCGCAAGAACTATCCGGAAGGCATCGCCGCCCACGGCGCGGACGCCCTCCGATTCACGATGGCCGCCTATGCTACGCTCGGCCGCAACGTCAACTTCGACCTCAAGCGCGCCGAAGGCTACCGCAACTTCTGCACGAAGCTCTGGAACGCCACCCGCTTCGTGCTGATGAACGTCGAAGGTCAGGACTGCGGCATCGGCGCCACCGCGAACGAACCGATGACGTTCTCCTTCGTCGACCGCTGGATCCTGAGCGAGCTCGAAAAGACCGTCCGTGACGTTCGTCAGGCCTATGCTGACTATCGTCTCGACGTTGCCGCCAACGCCATCTACTCCTTCGTCTGGAACGAGTACTGCGACTGGTACCTTGAGCTCACCAAAGTCCAACTCAAGGGCGACGAAGCGACCTGCCGCGCCACGCGTCACACGCTCGTGACGGTGCTCGAAACGGTTTTGCGCCTCGCTCATCCGATCATTCCGTTCATCACGGAGGAACTCTGGCAGAAGGTCTCCGTCATCGCAGGCACCCGCGCCGAAGATGAGGAAACCTCCGTCATGGTACAGGCCTACCCCGCCTTTGACGAAGTCCGCCTTGATGCTGAAGCCGAAGCCCGCATGAACGCGGTCAAGGCCATGATCGACGCCGTGCGCAACCTGCGCAGCGAAATGCAGCTTCCGCCCGCCAAGCGCATCCCGCTCGTCATCGCAGGTCCCGAAGTACAGTGCCTCGAAGCCGCCCCGTACATTCAATCCCTCGCCCGCCTTGAGGCCGTCGAGCATGTTGAAGACATGAACGGTGCAAACGAAGGCTCGATCGCTCCTGTGGCCATCGTCGGAGACTTCAAGCTGATGCTCAAGGTTGAAATCAACCTCGCCGCCGAACGCGACCGTCTCACGAAGGAAGTCACCCGCCTCGAAGGCGAAGTCGCCAAGTGCGAAGCCAAACTTGGCAACGAACGCTTTGTTGCCCGCGCCCCGGCTCAGGTGGTCGAAACGGAAAAGAAGCGTCTTGCCGACTTCACCGCTCTGCTTGCCAAGGTTCGCGAACAGCTCAATCGTCTGCCGCAGGCCTGATGACACCTCGTCATTGACCACAAGAGTTTTGGCCCTTCGCGGTTTCATGGGGGTAATTCCCGCGCGGAATCGAATCGTCAAACTGTCGTGGAATAGCGCAGGCCGTTAGCCTGAATTTTTAATAAGCCTTCAAGGGAGCCTCAATTCCCTCGAAGGCTTTTGTTTGGTTCATCTCGGAAGTCCGTGGAACGCGGCCTTGACTTTTAAGAAAAAGTAC
>ENA-ORMX01002016-ORMX01002016.1-human-gut-metagenome-genome-assembly--contig:-NODE-2016-length-12352-cov-2.661300_pt1 | contig 12352 bp, 5 predicted proteins | sample MGYA00242108_ERZ509007 | MGnify/ENA primary metagenome ERZ509007 (study PRJEB26280, sample SAMEA2338745) | human gut metagenome | biome: human gut; feature: human-associated habitat; material: faeces...
AGGTGTAGAGGATGCGGCAATCATTGCCAAGCTGGAATATTTTAATCCGGCAGGTTCGGTAAAAGACCGAGTGGCACTTGCCATGATTGAAGATGCAGAGAGAAAGGGAAAATTAAAGCCGGGAGCTACGATTATCGAGCCAACTTCCGGTAATACGGGAATCGGACTTGCTTCTGTGGCGGCTGCAAAAGGGTATCATGCAATTTTAACATTGCCGGAAACCATGACGGTAGAGCGTCGGAATCTTCTGCAGGCGTATGGAGCACAGATTGTACTGACCTCCGGGTATAAGGGAATGAAGGGTGCAATCGAAAAAGCAGAAGAACTTCCTAATGCAATACGGCATTTATGCGAAGAAGCCAATGAGTACAGTCATTATACACTATGCGCACAATCATTGGCCGAACAGTTTCATAGCGCTGAAGTTAATGAAGAATGTCTAAGAGATATTTTCGTGGAAGCAATTAGTAATTATAAAACTGCGGAGGTCAAGGAATGCAAGACGACAAAGTGACAAGCAAACAAAACAAAATCCGAATACGCCAAAGGAATGCAGGGATGACATATCGAAAATGGATATCAGTATTTTTGTGCGTCATATTCGTGTGTGGCCTGTTGGCCGGGTGCGGCAATGACAAAGTGCAAGAAGAACAGAATGATAATGTTTCTGCAAATACGATTCCAGAAGATGTAGTCGTTCATACGGACTACGGTGATCTGCACTATCCGGATCGTTGGCAGGAGTATGTTACCATTCGCCAGGAGCAGAACGGCAACACGATTGCGGTTACCTTTGAAACCAAGAGCGGAGAAGAAACCTATGAATTGTTCAAGGTTTTAATTGGTGATGACAGCAGTGAGGTTGTCGGCAGCCTGACGGACGACACGGGAACCCAGCGAAATGTTTATCTGCATGTTGAGGAACTGCCTGCCGATTCTGGCTTGGAAGAGACAGAGCAGACCCGCTTCTACGCAATGCAGGAGGACTTAAATTATCTGATCGATAATTTAAAATAAATGTAAGGAGAAACTGACATGGCGAGAGGAACGATGAAAAGGTATCTGTCAATGTGCCTTGTCGTCGTCATGCTGCTGACAACGCTGTTGCCTGTTGGCGTGTATGCGGCAGATGACTCGGCAATTGAGGATACCGCCACAAACTACGAAGAACCTGTTGCGTCTGAACTCGAGGATGTCTCCATTGAACTGGAAGACCAGAAAACGGAGCAGGCGGATGACACATCTGCCGACACTGAGATTTCAGACTATGCGACATTCCTTTCCTGCTTCAAGGTTCTGGAAGGCTATGCCCAGACCTATGCGGAAGAAAATACTGGTGAGGATGCCAATGCGCTGATCATCAACTATATCCGTACAGGCGTGGAGCGGTACACCTCCGGCACTTGGGAAATGGTCTGCGGCAAGGAGAATACTGCCTTTACCGCCTATGTTTCCGAGCAGGATACCGCGAACAATACCTCGGCTTCTGCACTGAAGAACTTGGGCAACTTCACATTGCCCAATGGCAATAAAGTTGACCTTGGCCATGTGTTTGGCGCAATGGATGTGGCCAATTACGCCAAGGTGCAGGGCATGACGGATGCTGTTGTTCAGGCTCGTGCCGACATGGGCAGTTGGGCCGGTGACATTACAGATCTGATGTACTGCGCCGAAAACGTGGATATCGCTGACAAGGTAGATACCACGGAGACTGACGTCGATACGCTTGCCGCCAACATTCGTACAAAATACCTCGGTGTAGATTACGGCACACTCAACAGTGTGGGTCACTCCTTCGCTGATACGGACCTCTATGGCGACATGGATGCGTTCTATCTCACAACGGAGATGAACCGCGGCGGTGTGGCGTTGAGCACGATCATTGAGAACTACTTTACCGCAGGGCTTACAGACGCAAGCCGCGCTTCCTACTTCCTGACCAACCGTCTGGGCGGCATGGTCACCAAAGACGGTATCCGGAGCAAGGTCCTGAGCACCTATACCGGGAATACCCTGATCGGTGCGCTGGAGAGCTCGTACTCGCTGACAGATCTGCCCAATTGCGAGACGCTGCGCAAGGCCTGCTGCTATGCATTTGCGGATTATCTGTTTGATCTGGCTGGCGATCCCAACGGCACGGATCCCGTTGATCCCGACCCGGTCGATCCGGATCCTAAGCCCGAGCCGAAGCCGGATAATGCCTACTATTCTGTGTTTTCCTCGGATACGACGACTGTTGCCCCCGGCGTGACGCAGACGATCAATTACGCACTGACCAAGGACGACAAGCAGATCGTCTACTACATTGCCACGGCGGATATCGCCCGGGAGGATGTGAGCATCCACGCCAATTATCACGACAACGATCCGAGCCAGGGCTGGGCAATGTCCCGCGTGTCCGATCAGATGGCGGCGGCTCAGAAGCGTCATTCCGATCCGTCCGATGCGGCAAACTACGTCGAGCACTACAATGCAGTGGTCGGCGTCAATGCAGACTTTTATAACATGACGACCGGCGCTCCCGGCGGCGCGCTGGTCATGGATGGTGTCGAGTATCATGGCGGCACCTCCGAAAACTTCTTTGCGATTCTGAAGGATGGAACCGCCATGATCGGCAGCTCCAGCGATTACGCAGCCTATAAAGACCAAATCCAAGAGGCTGTCGGTGGCAGCGTTTATCTGGTCAAGGATGGGAAGCCTGTCGTGACCAGTGCGGCGGACTATTATAACAGCCGTCATTCCCGCACTTGTGTGGGTATCACTGCTGAGGGCAAGGTCGTCATGATGGTGCTGGACGGCCGTCAGGAACCCTTCTCCGCTGGCGGCAGTGCTGAAGAACTGGCACAGATCATGCTGGACGCAGGCTGTGTGACCGCAATCAATCTGGATGGCGGCGGTTCCACTACCTTCGTAGCGAAGCAGGAAGGCAGCAATACGCTCACGGTTGTGAACCGTCCTTCGGATGGTTATGAGCGTTCCGTTAGTTCCTCTCTGATGGTGGTCTCCACGGCCCCTGTCTCTACGGAGTTTGATCATGCCCTGATCACCTCTGCTTACGATTACTTGACGAGCGGCGCCACGGTTCGTCTGGTTGCTTCCGGTGTCAGTGTGTCCGGCAGCGCGGCGGAACTTCCTGCCGATATCACATGGAAGTCCGCGGATGAAACCATCGGTACCGTCTCTGAAGATGGTGTTTTCACCGCCGTCAAGAAAGGCAGCGTGGAGATCCAGCTCCTGTCCGGTGATACGGTGATCGGCAGCAAGACGCTTACCGTGGTCGAGCCGAATGGCCTGAAATTCTCCAAAACGAGCATCAACGCCATCTACGGGGATTCGGTGCGCCTTCCCCTGATCGCAACCTATAATGAGAATCCCGTCGCTGTATGCGCGGGCGATATCACATTTGAACTGAGCAACAGCGCAGCGGGCACCGTTGAAGCTGCGAACAATGGCTTTGCCTTTACTGGCAGCGAGGGATCCGGCCTGCGCAACGTTACCATTACGGCTATGATCACGCGGGACTATTCCATCAGTGCCACGATCAAGGTCGCCATGTACAGTGCCAATCAGGCGATTTTCGACTTTGACAACGCCACAGGCGGCGACAGAACCTTCGCATGGACAAGAGATGTCTCCAATGCGGAATACCTCCCCGGCGGCGACGGCGAGACAGACCGCTATCATGTGATCGATCCCAGCCAGCCCATGAACGTCACCTATGTCTTCGGACTGGATATGATGACGATCAAGGTGCCTGAAAAGCTGGAGCCGCTTCTGTCCATGGTTGCTGGCGGCGATATTTCCGGCATCACGGCCTGGGATCTGCTGCTCCAGCTGGCAGAGCGTGTCAGCCCGAAGACCGAGGTGACGGTGAAGTTCCAGTTCGACCAGAATGTCGATGTGGATATTTCCAACCTGACGGTGTCGAATGATTATTTCCGTCTGACGTCCGCATCCATGGACGAGAATAATCTGCTTACGGTGAAGTGCAATTTCATCAAGCAGAGCCAGGCCATTGATCCTGAAACGGCCAACCCCATCTGCATTCTCAGTGGTGTAAAGATGACCGCTAAGAACGGCGCGAATCAGACGCTGACAATTACGAACGCTGGTTCGATCGGCTATGATATCTATCTTGGCGCAAACGCACTCTACAACATGGCCAAGCAGACCTCCTTCCAGGAGCAGTATGGGATCTATCCCTATGAGGAGCCGGAAAATGTCACACATCCCAAGGGCGGCCATTTTTGCTGCGAATCGTATCAGGAGTTCACGGATCGTTTCATCCTGGACAACGGCTCCTGGTCCGGCTGGAAAACGGTCAACGGTATATCCTACTACTTCGTCGAAAACAATGCCTTGAAGGGTATCCACAAGGTCCCTGGCCTCAACGATGAAAGCAACGAGTATTTCTACCAGTTCAATGAGACGACCGGTGCTTGTGAAGGAAAGGTCACTGGGTTGATTGAATTCGATGGCGCATGGTATTACGCCATCAACGGTGTGGCCAAGTCTGGCTGGTGGAACCTGACGGATGCAGATGGTGAGAACAGCTATTATTACTTTGATAAAGAGACATTCAAAGGACTGAATGGCCCGAGTAGAGCATTCTTCGAGAATGTGACGTACACGTTTGATAACGGAAAGCTGTTGAAGGGAGAATGGCTGACAACCGATCAAGGAACCAAGTATTATTATGGGCCGACATTCGTACATGGAAAATGGTATACGGTTGAAGGCGAAAAGTACTATTTCGACCCGCAGGGCTATCGTTATACAGGGCTTAGATATGTGAAAGAAAGCTACAATCACGATGATCATATCTACTGGTATGACTTTGGCGAAGATGGGATTTGCCACGGCGTATATCAGCACACAGGCCTCTTCTATCTTAACGGAAATACGTACTACACCATCGACGGAATGGTTTGCTTTGGCCTGTATTTAGCGGAAGATGGATACTACTACTATTTTGGAAGTGGCAATTATACCGCTGTTAAGAACACCCGTCACTGGGTATCCTTCCCGAATGACACTGGTCTTGCACAGGCGTTCTACGATTTTGACGAAAACGGCAGGATGATTATTGATAATCCGGATCCGAGCAAAAACGGCATTGTCAACGAAGACGGTACGCTCTATTACTACGTGAATGGTGTCAGGAACTATGCCGGTCTGATTCAAATTGACGGTGACTACTATTATGTGAACAGTTCCTGCAAAGTAGTCACGAGTCAGCGTTACTGGGTATCTAAGACCAATGATCTGCTTCCTGCCACCTTCTATAACTTCGATGCAGACGGTAAGATGACGGATGCACCGATTCCGACGCCTGAGCCTGATCCCGAGCTGAAGAATGGCATCGTTAGCGAAGATGGCGAGCTGTATTACTATGTCAATGGTGTCAAGACCTACGCTGGTCTGATTCAGATTGACGGCGATTATTACTATGTGAACAGTTCTTGCAAGGTTGTTACCAACCAGCGCTATTGGATCAGCAAAACCAACGATTTGCTGCCCGCCACCTTCTATACCTTTGGTGCAGACGGCAAGATGACCGATGCACCCATTCCGACGCCGGATCCCGATCCAGTCGATCCTGCAAAGAACGGTATCGTCAGCGAGGACGGCGAGTTGTATTACTATGTGGATGGCGTCAAGACCTATGCTGGCCTGATCCAGATCGACGGCGATTACTACTATGTGAACAGCTCCTGCAAGGTCATCACGAACCAGCGCTATTGGATCAGCAAAACCAACGACCTGCTGCCCGCCACCTTCTATACCTTTGGTGCAGACGGCAAGATGGTCAAATAACCAAAAGACCCATGGGGTATGGTGATTTTAGCGCCATACCCCATGGAAGATACGAATACGAAAAGGAGTACGTATTGCTTGATCTTGTATTTATCTGGCTGAAGGAGCATTCACTGATCGTGCTCCTGCTTCTGGGAACTATCTTCAATGTGTTCTGGCTGTACAGGATGCGGCGGCAGCTCCAAATGAAATGGTACGCCGTGATAGCATTCTCGGTGCTGCATACGGTATGTGGTGTTTTGAGTGTAAAAGCATTTGCGTTTCTGGAAACCGGAGATGCTGGCAACATGAGCTTATTCGGCGGAGTGTTCTTTATGCCAGTGCTTTATTTCATCAGCGCAAAGGTTTCAAAACGCAATATCAAAGCCGTTTTTGATATTTTTACGATTTGCATGATCTTCACGGTGATGTGCGCTCGGATCAACTGCATCGTCTCTGGCTGCTGCTCTGGCTTAGTTATACCGGGAACGCACGTTCACTTCCCAACAAGGGAACTCGAGATCCTCTATTATATTGTGATGCTGATTCTGCTCATCCCCAGAGTGAAAAAGAGCAAGAACCCCGGCAGTATTTACCCACTTTATATGGCATCCTATGGAGCGTTCCGCTTCATTGATGAATTCTTCCGGACGTCCTCTACGGGGATGCTATTCCACCTTTCTCATGTCTGGGCAGCCATCGCATTTGCGGCGGGACTCAGCATTTACATAGAAATAAACGCCAGAAATCATCAAAGAAAGAAGGTAATAAAGAAATGAAAAGCACATTGAAGCGATTCCTTTCGCTTGTGCTCTGCATGTGCATGGTCATGGCACTGCTTCCAAATGTGACCATGACAGCGTTTGCAGCAACCAGTGGAACTGTGACAGGCTTAGCCGATGAGAACATTGGACTGAGTTTTACGGGCAACGCAGAAGATGCTTGGTCGGCCAATGGTACGAGCATTACCGGCGCAGCTACTAGCACGGGCGGATGCTCCGGTACAAACTATTACTCTACGCTGACAATTGCCAATAAGAAGTCGACAACAGCAACCCTTTCCTTTGACTATTCTATTGAGCAGAACAGTGGAACGATTCAGGTGGATGGTAAAGAGGTTTCTTCAGGTGCCAGTTTTACCAAGGAACTGGCGGCAAACGAGAGCGTTAAAGTATACATCAAGTCTGGCAGCACCAGTGCTGCTACGAAGATCACCCTTACCAACGTGGTTCTGGTAAGCGATGTCAATGCAACTGCGACTTTCGTGCCTGCCGAGAACGGTACTTATACAGTAGACGGAAAACTCATTACCGAGGAATATAGCAACACGCAAAGCTCCATGACTGCTTATCAGGTAGTGGCGACCCCGGCGGATGGTTATCAGTTCATGGGTTGGTACAACGTTTCCAATGGTAAATACATCAACACAGCTGCAAAGGCTGCGTTGAACATTGACAGCGACTGCACTATCACAGCGCGGTTCGCAAGTAAAACGGCGGCCCTGTTTGAAACCGGAGGACAACCGTTTGACGATCTGGGCGATGCGGTTTCCTATGCACAGGCAAACAGCCAGTCCAAGATCACCTTGGCTACTGATGGCTCCATCAGCGGTACCTATACCATTCCGGCTGGAATTACACTTCTGATTCCGTTCGACGCGGCAGGGACACTGTATACGGATGCTCCTGCGGCAATTCGCACAGCCCCAGCTTCGAAGCCGTTCCGAACGCTGACGATGAGCGATGGCGCTTCTATTACCGTCAATGGTGCCATCAGCCTAGGCGGCAGATATTATGCTGCTGGCGGTGGTGAACAGGGACGTCCCGTTGGTGATTATGGATACATCAAAATGGCGGATAACAGCTCCATCACGGTAAAGAACAGCGGCAAGCTATATGCATGGGGCTTTATCTCCGGCAGCGGCTCTGTTTTGGCGGAATCTGGCGCTACGGTGTACGAATTCTATCAGATTGCAGACTTCCGCGGCGGCACCGCATCTTCCGGCATGGGCCATGGGGTGTTCCCATTTTCGCAGTACTTCGTACAAAACATCGAAGTTCCCTTGACGTTGAATGCCGGCGCCAACGAACAGGTTTATAGCGGCGTTTATGCAATGAAGAGCACATATACTACTGCTATTAATTTCATTGGCGACACCGGTATGTTCAAAGTGGAATCCGGTAGCTTTACTAAGGATTACGATGAAAAGACAGACCGTCTTGTATTTACGGTAAACGGCGAAGCGGCATTGAACACGTTGGCGCTGACGCTTGCAGGCGTGGATGTCAACTCTGCAAGCTATGTGCTGCCTATCACCAACAACATTACCATCAATATTCAGTCCGGCAATGTGACCATCAATCAGGATGCAGCTCTGCTGGCGGGCGTTGAGGTCAATATTGCCGAGGGCGCTGGCCTGACGGTTGCAAACGGGAAGAATATCTATTTCTATGACAGCGATGAGTGGAACTCCGACAACTTCGTCTGGGGCCCCTGCAAGTTTAAGTCCGTGGCCTATGCGCCTGGTAAGGCATATAACCGTTCTAACAACGATTTGGTCGATGCCAAGATGAATGTGAACGGCAGTGTAACGGCGATTGGCGCCATCTACACCACCAAGGGCGGTGCAAATATCTGCTCCAGCAGCGGCACCGGCAAGTACATTCAGCAGGGCACACCCGGCACGGCGACCGCAACCTATCAGTATAATGCGAGCAGCAATGCAGTGACTATCCCCATCACCGCTGCCAAGCTACACAACGCAGACGGCTCTTACACCGAAACTGCGACCGCAAACGCTGGCGATGTTATCAACTATGTCAATGGCGTCTGGGGCGGCGAAGAGCCTGCGGAGCTGACGGTTACCTTTGAAGCCAACGGAAGTGCGGAATACCCGGTCGAAGGCACGATGGCCCCGCAGACCGTAACTGCAAAGAAGGATACGGCGCTGAATGCAAACACCTTCACCCGTGAAGGCTACAACTTCCTGAACTGGAATACGGCGGCTGACGGTACTGGCGACTCCTATGCGGATGGTGCGACTGTTAATCTGACCGAGAACACCACTCTTTATGCTCAGTGGGAGGACAATCATTCTCTCACCAAGGTGATCAACAAGAAGGATGCCACCTGCACCGAGTGCGGCTACACCGGTGATACAGTCTGCGCCATCTGCGGCAAGGAAATCACCAAGGGTGAAACCATTCAGATCAAGGGTCATACTGAGGTCATTGACCCCGCAGTCGCGCCGACCTGCACCGAGCCCGGCAAGACCGAGGGCAAGCACTGTGATGTTTGCAAGGAAGTGCTTGTTAAACAGGAGGTAGTCCCTGCGACCGGCCACAAGCCGGAGATTCGCAATGCGGTCGAAGCGACGCTTACGACGCCCGGTTACACCGGCGATACGTATTGCACGGTTTGTAATGAGCTTATCGCAAAAGGCGAAGTGATCCCGTGCCCGACCGGCTGGCTTGAGAGCGAGCAGGGCAGACAGTACTACAAGGACGGCGAACTGCAAAAGACCGGTTGGACCGTCATTGACGGCAATACCTACTATCTGGACACCGAAACCGGATATGCGGCTACCGGAATCACGACACTGGTCCCCGATGGAGCAACGGAAAAAGCCCGCTGCGTCTTTGATGCGGAAGGCGTATTCCAGAGCGACGTTACCGGTGTTTACAGCGTCGGAGCGGACACCTATTGGCTCAACAGCGGCATCATCGAAGAAGAAGCCGGCCTGAAGCGCGTTGTCAAGGAGAACGGCGAGGTCAACTATTATTACTTCGCGGTTCAGAAGAATCTGGAGGAGCGTGAGGGCCTGACCCTCTCGGCGGCGGTGAAGAGCACTGTGCTGAACGGCAAGGATTGCTGGCTCCACAAGACCAATGGCCTTGCGCTTCCTGAATGGGGCTACTACTTCGATGAGAACGGTGTCATTCTGCACGACGAGGACACCGGCAAGAACGGAATCCTGATGGCTGGCGAAGATCTCTTCTACTATGTCGACGGCATCAAGGCTCCTGCAGGTATGATCAAGATCGGTGACGATTACTACTATGCCAACAGCAAGGGCCAGCTGATCGTGAACCAGACCTACTACTGCTCCAGAATGAACGGTCTGATGGAGGAAGGAACCTATGCCTTTGACGCAAAGGGCAAGCTCATTCCGGGTGCTACGGACAAGAATGGCATCGTGAAGGACGATGACGGCGTGCTTCGTTACTATGTCAACGGCAAGGTAACCTATGTTGGCCTGATTGAAATTGACGGTGACTTCTATTATGTCCGCAGCAACGGCGAGGTCGTGACCGATTGCGTATATTGGATCACTTGGACGCATGGCCTGAAGGAAGCCGGCTACTACACGTTCGATGAGAACGGAAAGCTGACCGGCACTCCGAAGAATGGCATCGTCGAGGAAGATGGTGTTCTGCATTACTATGTCAACGGAACACTGACCTATGCGGGCCTCATCAAAATTGGCGATGATTATTACTATGTGAATTCCAAGTGTGAAGTGGTACGCGATTGTGATTACTACATTTCCTGGACGCATGACCTGATGCCCCAGGGCAGATATCACTTCGACGCAGATGGCAAGCTGACAGGCAGCGTCGCACCTCTGAAAAACGGGATCTACGAGGAAGATGGAAGCCTGTACTTCTATCGGAACGGCGAACGTGCTTATGCCGGTCTGATCCAGATCGACGGCTACTACTACTATGTGCGTTCCACCTGTGAGGTCGTCCATGACCGCAGCTACTATGTGTACTGGACGCACGGCCTGATGCCGGAGGGATATTACAACTTTGACAGTGCTGGCCGGATGATTCTGGACAGCGAAACCGAGTAAATACACTGGAACCGCCGGGGCGCACCTTGGCGCCTCGGCGGTTCTCTTTTATCACACAACATCGGAGATGAGAAGAATGAAAGTGCTGTTTGTCAATTTGGTATATGGGACTGGAAGCACTGGAAAAATCATCGCTGATATCATGAACCTGCTGAAAAAGTATGGCAATGATGTAAAGACTTTATACGGTACGGGAGCATGCTCCGACAATGCGGACACAGTGAAGGTGTCTGGAAAGCTGGAGTATTACTTTCACAACGCAGTATCACGATTCACAGACCATGCGGGACTATATTCCTGGGCGGCGACCAGAAAGATGATCCGAGAAATCAGAGCGTTTCAGCCTGATCTGATCCATCTGCACACGCTGCACGGCTTCTATGTGAATTACGAGATGCTGTTCCGCTTTTTGAAGGAAGCGAATATTCCCGTCGTTTGGACTTTGCATGATTGCTGGACTTTTACCGGCCATTGCACACATTTCTCGCAAGTCAAGTGTATGCAATGGCAGACCGAGTGCCGGGACTGCAAATTGCTGTACCGGTATCCGCAATGCTATTGGAAGGGCGATGTAAGGCGCAACTTCCTTCGCAAAAAGAATGCTTTTACCGGTGTAAAAAGTCTGACCATCACAACGCCCTCGCAATGGCTTGCGGATCAGGTTTCACAGTCGTTCCTACAGAACTATCCGAGAACCGTTATTCCCAACGGGATTGACCGCACGATTTTCCGCCCACAGTCCAGCAGCTTGCGTGAAAAGTATCATCTGGAAGATAAGAAAATCGTCCTCGGGGTAGCCAATGCATGGAATGCACGCAAGGGATTGCCAGACTTGTTGACGCTTGCTGGCCGCCTCGGCTCTGACTATCAGGTGGTTTTGATTGGCCTGATCGAAAAGCAACTGCCGGATATTCCTTCCGAGGTGCTTGGACTTTTACGCACGGAAAATCAAGCAGAACTGGCGCAGTGGTACTCTACCGCAGATGTGTTTGTGAACCCTACCTATGAGGAAACCTTTGGCCTGACTACGGTAGAGGCCCAGGCGTGCGGAACGCCAGTGGTGGTATATGAGACGGACGGTTGTCCTGAAACGGTAGCACCGGGAAATGGACGCTTGATTCCGCAGGGCGATATGCAGGCATTGGAGAATGCCGTGAGAGACGTGGCGGACAGCAACTGGCGTGCGGACCCTAAAAAAATGGTGCGTTTTGACAAGGACACGGTGTATCAAGGCTATGTCAAACTCTATGAAAATGTTTTGTCTACTTTGAAAAAGGGCGTGTGATGGCTACATGAGAATTCTTTTTTGCAGTAACTACTTTACGCATCATCAAGTTTCCCTATCCGATGCCCTCTATGAATTGACAAATCACAACTATTGCTTCGTGGCGCATAAAGAGATGGATGCAGAGCGAAAGAACCTCGGATGGGGAAATGATTTGGTGCGTCCATATACCTGTTCGGCATCAGACCAGGAGGTTCAGAAGCAATTAAATGATCTGGATGTTTTGATAGCAGGTTCCTTTCCAGAGCGTCAGACAAAGGAATACGGCAAAAAGGCCAAATTGTTTTTCCGATATTCCGAGCGAATCTTAAAAACAGGAAATTCGCTTCTCAAATATCCAAAACGATTTTTCCACTGGCACGCTTGCAATCCGCCGTGGCGAAAGGCATATATGCTCTGCGCCAGCGCCTATACCG
>ENA-ORMX01002017-ORMX01002017.1-human-gut-metagenome-genome-assembly--contig:-NODE-2017-length-12349-cov-4.962746_pt1 | contig 12349 bp, 11 predicted proteins | sample MGYA00242108_ERZ509007 | MGnify/ENA primary metagenome ERZ509007 (study PRJEB26280, sample SAMEA2338745) | human gut metagenome | biome: human gut; feature: human-associated habitat; material: faeces...
CGCCACACAGTTTACTGCCGACTGCTATGAGGGCGGCTATACCATGCTGACCCTGACCGAATCGGGGGAGCAGTTCCTTGTGACCCCGGAGGATGCCGCTGCGGTGGAAGGCCTGCCCGAGAGCGTGACTGTGCTGCGTCAGCCCATCCGGAACATTTACCTTGTCTCCACCTCGGTGATGGACCTGTTCCTCGCGCTGGATGGGCTGGACAGTGTGACTCTTTCCGGCACCCGGGCGGAGGGATGGTATCTGGATGAGGCCAGAGCCGCCATGGAGGACGGGCGCATTGCCTATGCGGGCAAGTACAGCGCCCCGGACTATGAAAAGATCCTTGCGGCCAACTGCGGCCTTGCCATCGAGAACACCATGATCTACCACACCCCGGAGGTCAAGGAGCAGCTGGAGCGCTTCGGCATCCCGGTGCTGGTGGAGCGTTCCAGCTACGAGAGCGACCCGCTGGCCCGCATGGAGTGGATCAAGCTTTACGGCATCCTGCTGGGCAGGGAAGAACAGGCCGAGCAGGTGTTTTCCGCGCAGGAGACAGCCGTTCAGCCCATCCTCTCGCAGAAACCCACGGGAAAAAGCTGTGCCTTCTTCTCGCTGACCACCAACAACCTTGCCACTGTGCGCAAGGGCAGTGACTATGTGGCCCGCATGATCGAAATGGCAGGCGGCAGCTATGTCTTTGCGGACCTGACGGACAATGGCAACAGCCTTGCTACCATGAATCTGCCGCTTGAGGACTTCTATGCAGGCGCAAAGGATGCCGACGTGCTCATCTACAACAGCGCCATCGAGGGCATGATCGCATCGGTGAGCCAGCTGACCGAGCGTTTCCCGCTGCTGAACGAGTTCAAAGCGGTGCAGAACGGTCAGGTGTGGTGCACCACCCAGAGCCTGTTCCAGCAGAGCATGGAGCTGGCAGACCTGATCGTGGATATGAACCGGGTGTTTACCGAGGGTACACCTGCCGCCGGTACCCTGAAATTCCTCACTCATGTGGATTAAAGAATGGGAATTTTACAGAAAGGAAAGCCTATGACCCGTACCAGACGCCTTGCAGCCGCCTATATTGCCCTTGCGGCAGCCGTGGCGGTGCTTTTTGCGCTGAACCTGTTCTGGGGCAGCGTATCCCTTGCACCGGGTGCAGTGCTGACGGCGCTGCTGGGCAAGGGCGGCGATGTGCTTGCGGGGAACATCATCCTGCAGCTGCGCCTGCCCCGCGCGGTCATGGCGGCGCTGCTGGGGGCAGCCCTCAGCGCAGCGGGATACCTTCTGCAGACCTTTTTTGCAAACCCCATTGCCGGGCCCTTTGTCATGGGCGTTTCCAGCGGCGCAAAGCTGGCGGTGGCCCTGACCATGGTGGTGTTTCTGGACCGCGGGATGCTGACCAGCTCGGCCACCATGATCGCGGCTGCCTTTGCGGGGGCCATGGCTGCTATGGCCTTTGTGCTGGCGGTGGCCCGGCGGGTGCAGCGCATGAGCATTCTGGTCATCTGCGGTGTGATGATCGGCTACATCTGTTCCGCTGTCACCGACATCGTGGTGGCCTTTGCACAGGACTCCAACATCGTCAACCTGCACAACTGGTCGCAGGGCAGCTTTTCCGGCATGACATGGGCCAATGTGCAGGCGGCGGCGCTGGTGACGCTGCCGGTGCTGGCGGCAGCCTTTCTGCTCTCCAAACCCATGGCGGCTTATCAGATGGGCGAGGAGTACGCCCGCAGTGTGGGTGTGAACGTCAGGCTCTTCTCGGCGGTGCTGGTGCTGCTTTCCAGCCTGCTGGCCGCCTGCGTCACCGCCTTTGCGGGGCCGATCTCCTTTGTAGGCATCGCGGTGCCGCACCTTGTAAAGCAGCTGCTGGGCAGCGCAAAGCCGCTGCATGTGCTGCCCGGGTGCTGTCTGGGCGGTGCGGCTTTCTGCCTGTTCTGCGACCTGCTGGCCCGCAGTCTGTTTGCGCCCACGGAGCTGTCCATCAGCTCGGTCACGGCCGTGTTCGGCGCACCGGTGGTCATCTGGCTGCTGGTGCGGCGCAGTCAGGAGGGGGCACGATGAAAGAACATTTTTTGTGCGGAGCACAGGGTCTTGCCATCGGCTACGGCAAGACACCGCTGATCTCCGATATTTGCCTCGGGGTGCAGCCGGGCCAGATCCTGACCCTCATCGGCCCCAACGGCGCAGGCAAATCCACCTTGCTGCGCACGCTGGCGGGCCAACTGGCCCCCATGGGCGGCACGGTGCTGCTGGAAGGCAGAAGCCTTGCCGATTACACCGGTACCCAGCGGGCGCAGAAGCTGGCCCTCATGGCCCCGCACAGCCGCCGGATGGAGCTGACCACCTGCTTTGATTTTGTTTCGGCGGGGCGCTATCCCTACACCGGACGGCTGGGCATTTTGTCTGCCGGGGACAGGCAGCAGGTGCACAGAGCCTTGGAGCTGGTGGGCGCGGCGCAGCTGGCAGACCGGGATTTTAACCGCATCAGCGACGGCCAGCGCCAGCGCATCCTGCTGGCCCGGGCCCTGTGCCAGCAGCCGGAAGTGATCCTGCTGGACGAACCGACCTCTTTTCTGGATATCAAGGGCAAAATTGAACTGCTCACCATCCTCGGAACGCTTGCACACACCCAAAAGCTGGCGGTGATCCTGAGCCTGCACGAGCTGGAGCTGGCCGAAAAAATAGCGGACACGGTGGTGTGCGTTTCGCCCGGCGGTGTTTCCGGCGTGCTGACCCCGGAACAGGCGTTTCAGCCGGAGAACATCCGCGCCCTGTACGGCCTGACCGAACAGCAGTACACGGCTCTGTTCGGCACGCCGGAGCCGGAAGCCGAAAAGGCACCCGCCGGAAAGCCGCAGTTTGAGCATTACGTCCGCAGCGGCCAAAAACTGCTGCGCTGCGGCTACACCACCGGCACCTGTGCCGCGCTGGGGGCTGCCGGGGCGGCGCGTCTGCTGCTGACCGGCCGCGAACCGGAAACGGTGGCCCTGCGCACGCCCAAGGGCATCGTGGTGGAGGTGGCTCCCCTCTGGTGCCGCAGAACGGACACAGGTGTCGCATGTGCCATCCGCAAGGACGGCGGCGACGATGTGGACGTGACCACGGGCCTGCCGGTGATTGCATCGGTGGTGCTGGAACCGGATGCCCCCGGCGTGCGCATCTTTGGCGGCGAGGGGGTGGGCCGGGTGACGAAGCCCGGCCTTGACCAGCCCGTAGGCGAAGCCGCCATCAACCATGTGCCGCGCCGGATGATCGCCGAGGCACTGGAACGGGAAGCTGAAAATGCTGCCTACACCGGCGGCTTTGCAGTGACCATTTCCATCGAAGGCGGTGCCGAGACCGCAAAGCGCACCTTCAACCCGCACATCGGGGTGGAGGGCGGGCTTTCCGTGCTGGGCACCAGCGGCATCGTGGAGCCCATGAGCCAGCAGGCGATTCTGGATACCATCCAGCTGGAAATGAATCAGGCTGCGCTGCGGGCAAAAAATGCCCCCGGTCCCCGGCGGTTGGTGCTGGCACCCGGCAACTACGGGCTGGACTATCTGGCCTCCGCTCTGCCGCAGTTCGAGCGGTTCCCGGTGGTCAAGACCTCCAACTTCATCGGGGATACGCTGGATATGGCGGCAACGGCAGGATTTGAACAGGTGCTTCTGGTGGGACACGTGGGCAAGCTCTGCAAGCTGGCGGCAGGGGTCATGAACACCCATTCCCACACGGCAGATGGCCGTGCCGAGGTGTTCTGCGCCCATGCGGCGCTGTGCGGGGCCCGGCGCGAAGTGTGCGCTGCCCTGATGGATGCCGCCACCACGGATGCCTGCCTTGACATTCTGGACGGCGCAGGGCTGCGCGGCCCGGTGCTGGAAAGCATCCTTGCGGCCATCCAGATGCATCTGGACCGACGGGCAGGCGGGGCGTTCCGGGTGGGCGCGGTGCTGTTTTCCAACCAGCACGGCCCGCTGGGCGAGACCTGTATTGCAAAGGAGCTGATGAAGGAATGGCAGAACTGAAAGGCACCTTTTACGGCGTCAGCGTAGGCCCCGGCGACCCGGAGCTGCTGACCCTGCAGGCGGTGCGGCTGATCCGGAAATGCCCGGTACTGGCTGCGCCGCAGACTTCTTCCGGCCAGATGCTGGCGCTGGACATCGCCCGCAGTGCGCTGGGAAAAGCGCTGGACGGCAAGACCATCGTCCCGCTGCACTTTGCCATGAGCCGCGACCCGGCTGTGCTGGCGGCTTCCCACAAAGCAGCAGTGCAGGCGGTGCGGCCTTATCTGGATGCCGGGCAGGACACTGCCATGCTGAACCTTGGGGACGTTTCCATCTATGCCACCTTTGGCTATCTGCAGCGCCTTCTGGAAGCAGAGGGCTATCCCACCGCCATGGCGGCGGGGGTGCCCAGCTTCTGTGCGGCGGCGGCGCGGCTGAATGTGCCGCTGACCGGCGGCATGGATGCACCGCTCACCATTGCGCCGGGCAGCTGGGCGGGCCGCATGCTGGATACGTCTGGCACCAAGGTATTGATGAAAGCCGGCAGGCAATTGCCTGTCTTATTGGATACCCTGCAGCAGGCAGATAAGCTGAAAAACAGCGCCCTTGTGTGCAACTGCGGCCTGCCGGATGAACAGGTCTGCCCGGACCTTTCCCGCGGGCAGCCGCAGGTCCAGCCGGGCTATTTTACCACCGTTCTGGTAAAGGAGTGATGTTATGATACATTTTGTAGGCGCAGGCCCCGGCGCACCGGACCTCATCACCCGGCGGGGCGCGGCCCTGCTTCAGAAAGCCGACTGCATCATCTATGCGGGCAGTCTGGTGAACCCGGCCCTGCTGGGCCTTGCCAGAGAGGACTGTGCGGTTTACAACAGCGCCGAAATGACGCTGGAACAGGTGCTGGCGGTAATGCGGCAGATGGAAGCCGCAGGCCGCACCACCGTGCGTCTGCACACCGGCGACCCCTGCCTGTACGGTGCCATCCGGGAGCAGATGGATGTGCTGGATGCCGAGGGCATTCCCTACGATGATACCCCCGGTGTTTCCAGCTTCTGCGGTGCGGCAGCGGCGCTGAACGCCGAGTACACCCTGCCCACCGTGAGCCAGACCGTCATCATCACCCGTATGGAGGGCCGCACCCCGGTGCCGGAAAAGGAAAAGCTGGCAGGCCTTGCCGCCCATGGGGCCACCATGGTGATCTTTTTGTCCATCGGCCTTGTGGAAAAGGTGCAGCAGGCGCTTCTGGAGGGCGGAGCCTACACGCCGGATACCCCGGCAGCGGTGGTGTACAAGGCTACATGGCCGGAAGAACGGACCGTCCGCTGCACTGTGGGCACGCTGGCGGAAAGCGTTCATGCAGCGGGCATCACCAAAACGGCGCTCATCGTGGTGGGTGATTTTTTGGGCCGGAACTACGAGCGCAGCAAGCTGTACGACCCGGCCTTTACCACTGAGTTCCGCAGGGGGACAGACCAGTGACCCGGGCCTACCTTGCCTTTACGGCAAAGGGCCTTGCGCTGGCGGAAAAGCTGGCCGCGGAATATCCCGGCAGCGTGGCCCGCTGCGGCCATGAGCCCGGGCAGCCGGGCCTTGCGGACTGGACGGCCTGGCAGTTTGCACACAGTGATGCCCTTATTTTTGTGGGTGCGGTGGGCATTGCGGTGCGGGCCATTGCGCCCCACTGCAAAAGCAAGGCGTCTGACCCGGCGGTGGTGGTGCTGGACGAGTGCGGACGCTTTGCGGTGCCCGTTCTCTCCGGCCATCTGGGCGGGGCCAACGAGCTGGCGCGGAGGCTGGCCGCTGTGTGCGGCGCGGTGCCGGTCATTACCACTGCCACGGATGCAAACGGTGTGTTTGCGGTGGATGAATGGGCCAGACACCAGAACTGTGCCGTGCTGGAGCCGGAGCGCATCAAAAAGGTCAGCGGCGCACTGCTGGCGGGCAGAACGGTGCGGTTCGCATCCGACTGGCCCATTGCAGGCAGCCCGCCTGCGGGCCTTGCAGAAGATGCAGCGGCCCCGGAGCTTGCCCTCACCCTGTGCCCGGCGGGAGATGCTTTGCATCTTGTGCCGCGCATCGGCGTGCTGGGGGTGGGGTGCAGGCACGGCACCGGCGCCGACACGCTGGCCGAAGCCTTTGCGGCCTTCTGCGCACAGGCAGGCTTTGCCCCGCAGTGCATCGCGGCGGCGGCCAGCATCGATCTGAAGCAGAACGAAGCGGGCCTTCTGGCCTTTTGCCAGAGTCGAGGCTGGCCTGTGGAGTTTTTCACGGCGGAACAGCTGCGGCAGGCCCCCGGCAGCTTTACGCCCTCGGCCTTTGTGCAGAGCGTCACCGGCGTGGATAACGTCTGCGAGCGCGCTGCGGTGCTGGCTGCAGGCGGGCCGCTGTTTTTTCACAAATTTGCCCGCACCGGCGTGACCTTTGCGCTGGCTGCGCGGCCCTTCGCCCCGGATTGGAGGTGGCAGCATGTCTGACAGGTACGAATTTGAGATGGACGGATGGGACATGGACCGGCCCGAGAATGTTGTTTACGTGGTGGGCCTTGGCCCCGGCGATGTTTTTTATCTGACCCAGGAAGCCCAGAGCGCCCTTGAACATGCGGATGCGATCTGCGGCTACAAGCTTTACATTGACCTGATCGAGCCTGAGTTCCCCTGCGAGGAATACTATGCTACCGGCATGACGCAGGAGATCGACCGCTGCCGCTGGGCGCTGGAAAAGGCCCGCACCGGCAAGCGGGTCGCGCTGGTGTGCAGCGGCGACGCAGGTGTTTACGGCATGGCCAGTCCGCTGCTGGAGCTGGCCGAGGATTACCCGGATGTTGCCGTGGAGGTGGTGCCCGGACTCACTGCCGCCCTCAGCGGCGGGGCGGTGCTGGGCGCACCGCTGGCCCACGATTTCTGCGTGATCTCGCTTTCCGACCGGCTCACCCCGTGGGAGGTCATCGAAAAGCGGCTGGCCTGCGCCGCGCAGGGCGATTTCTGCGTGGCACTGTACAATCCCTCTTCCAAGGGCAGGCCGGACTACCTGCAAAAGGCGGTGCGCATCCTGCGCGCAAACGGCAAGGGACCGGAGACGGTCTGCGGCCTTGTGCGCAACATTGGCCGCGAGGGCCAGAGCGCCCGGGTGCTGACGCTGGCCGAGCTGGAAGACACGCCGGTGGATATGTTCACCACCGTGTACATCGGCAACGGGAACACCCGCGCCCTTTCGGGCCGGATGGTCACGCCCCGGGGGTATCGCAAATGAAAACTGTCGTGTTCAGCGGCACCACCGAGGGACGCCGCTTCTCCAAAAAGCTGGCGGCACTGGGGGCTGAGGTGACCGTGTGTGTGGCCACGCCGCTGGGAGCCGAGGAACAGGGCGAGATGGCGGGCATCACGGTCCACGCCGGGCGGCTGGGACCGGATGCCATGGCGGCGCTGCTGACGGGTGCAGACCTCTGTGTGGATGCCACCCATCCGTACGCGGTGGATGTGACCCGGAACATCCGCGCTGCGGCGGCACAGGCCGGCGTGGAATACCGCCGCCTGCTGCGGGCCCGGAGCCCGCTGCCCGAGGACTGTGTGGTGTTCGGGACCGCGGCGCAGGCGGCAGAGTACCTTGCCGGAACAAAGGAAAACATCCTGCTTGCCACCGGTGCCAAGGAGCTGGCAGCGTTTGCGCCGCTGGACCCGGCGCGGCTTTATCCCCGGGTCCTGCCCACACCGGAGGGCATCGCCGCCTGCGAGGCAGCCGGGATCCCGCACCGGAACATCATTGCCATGCAGGGGCCGTTTTCCTGCCAGCTGAACAAAGCTTTGATCGAACAGTTCCACATCCGGTATCTCGTCACCAAGGACGGCGGCGCGGCGGGCGGCTTTGCCGAAAAGGTGCAGGCCGCAGCCGAGACCGGCGTACAGCTGGTGGTGCTGCGCCGTCCGGAGGAGGTCGGCGAGACCGAGGCAGGATTATTCACGCATTGTCAGGAGATTTTGAAATGGTCACACTGATCGGTATGGGAAGCGGCAGCTGGGAGGCTTTGTCGGCACAGGCGCAGGACGCTGTGCGCAGGGCGGGCCTTGTGTTTGGCGCAAAGCGGCTGCTGGCGGGCCTCCCGCCCGAGTGCACTGCCCGGCAGTTTGCCCTCTATCAGCCTGCCGAGATCCTTGAAACGCTGGCACAGGCTCCCGGGCAGGATGCTGCCGTGCTTTACAGCGGGGACACCGGGTTTTATTCCGGCGCGTCCGGCCTGCTCACGCCCCTGCGGGCGCTGGGCATCCCTGCGCGGGTGTATCCGGGCGTTTCCAGCATCCAGCTGCTGGCGGCGGCGCTGGGCCGCCCATGGCAGGACTGGAAGCTGGTGTCGGCCCACGGCTGTGCCTGCGACCCGGTGGCGCAGTGCATGACAGAGCGCTCCGTCTTTTTCCTCACCGGCGGGGCCGAAACACCCGCCACCCTCTGCCGGAAGCTGGCCGATGCCGGCATGGGCGAAGCCCACGGCGTGGTGGGCGAAAACCTTGGCACCGGGGAAGAAGCCATTCGCTACGGCTCTGCGGCGGAGCTGGCGGGACAGAGTTTTGCACCGCTCAGCGTGCTTCTGGTGGAAAACTTCGATGTCCCGCATTTCCGCACACCGGGCTTCCCGGACGAAAGCTTCATCCGGGGCCAGGTGCCCATGACCAAGCAGGAGGTGCGCGCCGCCGCACTGGCAAAGCTGGCCGTGAAGCCTGCGGATATCCTGTGGGACGTGGGGGCAGGCACGGGCAGTGTGAGCGTGGAGCTGGCACTGGCAGCGCCTAAAGGGCATGTGTATGCCGTGGAGTGCGATCCGGACGCCTGTGCCCTGATCCGGCAGAACCGGGCAAAGTTCCAAACTTACAACCTCACCCTCATCGAGGGCCGCGCCCCGGATGCACTGGCAGACCTGCCTGCGCCGGACGCCGTGTTCATTGGCGGAACAAAAGGCGGCATGGAAGGCGTGCTGGATGCCGTGCTTGCCAAAAACCCGGACGCGCGCATCTGCATTTCCGCCATTGCGCTGGAAACGCTGAGCGCTGCGGCTGCCGCCCTTACCGCCCGGGGCCTTGCCGCCGAGGTGGTGCAGCTGGCGGTCAGCCGCACAAAGCAGGCAGGCCGCCTTCACCTGCTCATGGCAAACAACCCCATCTTCCTCATTACGGGTATACGCAAATGATGCAATTCCTCATCGCCGCGCCCCGGTCCGGCAGCGGCAAGACCACGATGACCTGCGCCGTGCTGGCAGCACTGAAAAAGCGCGGGGCCGACCCCTGCGCCTTCAAAAGTGGGCCGGACTACATCGACCCCATGTTCCACCGTTCTGCTCTGCAGGTGGACAGCCATAATCTGGATCTGTTCCTCTCGGACCGGCCCACGGTGCAGGCACTTTACGCCCGCTGCGCCGCCGGACACGGCGCTGCCGTGTGCGAGGGGGCCATGGGCTTTTACGACGGGCAGGGCCTGACCACCCGGGCCAGCGCATGGGAGCTGGCGGATACGCTCAGCCTGCCGGTGCTGCTGGTGGTGCAGCCCGGAGGGGCCAGCGTAACACTGGCGGCAGAGATCCAGGGCCTTGTGCACTTCCGCAAAAACAGCCATATTTCGGGCATCCTGCTCAACAGCTGCTCCGAAAAGCTGTATAAAATGCTGAAACCTCTGCTGGAAAAGGAGACCGGCCTGCCGGTGCTGGGCTATCTGCCCCGCCTGCCGCAGGCGGCGGTGGAAAGCCGCCATCTGGGCCTGAAGACCGCAGGCGAGATCACGGACATTCAGGAAAAAATCGCTCTGCTGGCAGACCGTCTGGTGATGGACTGGGAGAAGCTGGCAGCGGTGACGGAAAGGCCGTGTCCCGAGGGCGGACACCTTTCTCCCCGGGGAACGGCTTCCGCTTCTGTCCGCATCGCCGTGGCGAGGGACGGAGCCTTTTGTTTTACTTACGCCGAAACGCTGGACGCTTTGCGGGAGGCGGGCGCGGAGCCTGTATTTTTCAGCCCGGTGCGGGATGCTGCTCTGCCGGAGGGAGTCTGCGGGCTGTATCTGCCCGGCGGCTACCCGGAGCTGTATGCGCAGGCCCTGAGCGAAAATAAAACCATGCGGGCCTCCATCCGGCAGGCTGTGAACGCCGGCCTGCCGACAGCGGCAGAGTGCGGCGGCTTTCTGTATCTCGGGCAGAGTCTGGAGGACGCCGAGGGAAAGAGCTGGCCCATGGCGGGCGTCCTGCCGGGAGCAGGCGTCCGGGCGGGCAGGCTGGTGCGGTTCGGCTATGCCGTCCTGACCGCAAAGCGGGACAGTATGCTGTTCCGCGCGGGAGAAAACCTGCCCGTCCACGAATTTCACCACTGGGATTCCACCGCAAACGGCACTGCATTTACGGCCCGCAAAAACGAGAAAATGCAGTGGGAATGCGGCTTTGCAAACGAGAATTTCTATGCGGGCTTCCCGCATTTATACTGGGCGGGCACGCCCCTGCCGGGACGCTTTGTGCGTGCGGCAGAACGATACAGCAAAACAAAAGGATGACCAAAATGACCGAAACGGAACTGAATGCACTTTTGGCGGGTATCACCCCGGCCAACGAAGCCGCCCGCGCGGCGGCACACGCCCACTGGGCCAGCCTTGCAAAGCCTCTGGGTGGGCTGGGCCGGCTGGAGACCATGCTGGAGGACGCCGCTGCCCTCACCGGCAGTGCGGAGTTTGATCTCTCCCGCCGGGCGGTGGTGGTGCTCTGCGCGGACAACGGTGTGGTGGCGCAGGGGGTGAGCCAGACCGGGCAGGAAGTGACCCGCGCCGTGGCCGAAAACCTTGCCATGCGGCGCACCAGTGTGTGCCAGATGGCCCGCGCGGCCCACTGTGATGTGGTGCCCGTGGACATGGGCATGGCAGGCGAACCGGTGCCCGGCGTGCGGAACTGCCGCATTGCCGCCGGGACGATGGACTTTACGGCAGGGCCCGCCATGAGCCGGGCTGAGGCGGTGCAGGCCATTGGGGAGGGCATCGCCCTTGCCCGGGAACTGGCAGAGGATGGCTACAGGCTCATCGCCACCGGCGAAATGGGCATTGGCAATACCACCACCTCCAGCGCGGTGGCGGCGGTGCTGCTGGGCCAGCCCGTGGAGCTTATGACCGGGCGCGGTGCGGGCCTTTCGGACGAGGGGCTTGCCCGCAAGGTGGATGCCATCTGCCGCGGCATCCTGAAGAACGAGCCGGACCCGGAGGACCCGCTGGATGTGCTTTCCAAGCTGGGCGGCTTTGACATCGCGGGCCTGTGCGGCATCTTTCTGGGCGGGGCGCTGGCCGGGGCGCCGGTGCTGGCAGATGGCTTTATCAGCGGGGTGGCCGCGCTGTGCGCCGTGCGGCTGTGCCCGGCGGCGGCAAAGGCCGTGTTCGCCAGCCACTGCTCCGCAGAGCCTGCGGCCCGTATGGTGCTGGAAGCACTGGGCAAGGCACCCGTCATCACGGCGGGGCTGCATCTGGGCGAGGGCACCGGTGCGGTGGCAAGCATCCCGCTGTGGGATATGGCACTGGCGGTGTACGGCGGGTGCTATTCCTTTGCGGAGGGCGGCATTGAGCCGTACAAGCCCCAATGCTGACGCTGGTGCTGGGCGGCGCAGCCAGCGGCAAAAGCGAATATGCCGAGAGCCTTGTGCTCAGGACCACCGGCCCCCGCTGGTACCTTGCCACCATGCAGATATGGGACGCCGAGTGTGCCGCCCGGGTGGAAAAGCACCGCAAAATGCGGGCCGCAAAGCAGTTTGAAACGGTGGAGTGTCCGCTGCATCTGGAAAAGCTGCGTCTGCCTGCCCGGGGCACGGCCCTGCTGGAAGACCTGGGCAACCTTGCGGCCAATGAGCTGTACGACCCCGCCGGGGCAGGGGAGGATGCCGCCGCTGCCATCCTGCGGGGGCTGGACAGCCTTTCTGCCCAGTGCGAAAACCTGCTCGTGGTCTCCAACGAGGTGTTCAGCGGCGGGGCCGACTATGCCGGCGATACAGACCGCTATCTGCGGGCACTGGCGCAGGTGAACAATGCCTTTGCCGCCCGGGCAGATGCGGTGGTGCGGGTGGTATGCGGCATCCCCGTGTACTATAAAGGAGTGGAAAAATGATCGTTTTGCAGACCATCGCGGTGGCTTTTGCCATGTTTTCGGCCATCCCGGTGCCGCAGTTCGACTGGAACGAAAAAAATATGCGATACGCCATGTGCGCCTTCCCGCTCATCGGTGTGGTGATTGGGGCGGCATGGTGCGTGTGCGGGGCACTGCCTCTGCCGGGCCTTGCAAAGGCGGCGGGCTTTGCGCTGGTGCCTGTGTGGGTGACGGGCGGCATCCATCTGGACGGCTACGCCGACACCTGCGACGCCCTTTCCAGCT
>ENA-ORMX01002020-ORMX01002020.1-human-gut-metagenome-genome-assembly--contig:-NODE-2020-length-12340-cov-2.361823_pt1 | contig 12340 bp, 7 predicted proteins | sample MGYA00242108_ERZ509007 | MGnify/ENA primary metagenome ERZ509007 (study PRJEB26280, sample SAMEA2338745) | human gut metagenome | biome: human gut; feature: human-associated habitat; material: faeces...
CGACTTGACCGGTGAACGCGGTTCATTGATGGGTGCTATCCAGGGATTACTGTTGGCTCAGTATGAGGTATTGCGCGAAAACGGCCATACTCCTTCTGAAGCATTCAATGAAACAGTGGAAGAGTTGACTCAATCTTTGATGCCATTGTTTGCCAAGAATGGTATGGACTGGATGTATGCCAACTGTTCTACTACGGCACAGCGTGGTGCGCTGGATTGGATGACCCCGTTCCATGATGCCATCAAGCCGGTTGTACAGAAATTGTATGCAAGTGTGAAGTCGGGTAACGAAGCTCAGATTTCTATCGACAGTAACTCCAAACCCGATTATCGTGAGAAGCTGAATGCAGAATTGAAAGCCTTGCGTGAAAGCGAAATGTGGCAGACAGCTGTTACAGTTCGTAAACTTCGTCCGGAAAACAATTAATCAGCTTTATATAAATAGGTGAAATACCCTCTTCGGTGTTACCGGAGGGGGTATTTCTTTATTATTGATTCCCTATATTTTGAATAAACTCCAATAGCTTCCGGTAAAAACCGTGATGTTTCAGCGTCTCTGCCTCTCCCAATATCACCAGCTTCATACGTGCCCGGGTGATGGCTACATTCATTCTCCTTAAATCATTCAGGAATCCTATCTGCCCTTCTTCGTTGGCACGGACAAGGCTGATGAAGATAACATCGCGCTCTTGTCCCTGAAAGCCGTCTACCGTGTTGACCGTGATGAGGCTGCGGAAAGGGCGTAAAAAGCTGCTTCCTTTTATTTTTCCTCTCAAATATTGCACTTGTGCCTTGTAAGGGGAGATGATGCCGAAGTCTATTTTTTCTTCCAGAATGCGGTTGCCACTGATACGGTTGATGTAGATTTTCAGTTCTGATAGGAGCAGGTCCGCTTCCGCCTTATTAATGCGCCCGAAAGTCTCTCCCACAAATTCTTCTTTGAAATCCATTTCGGAGGTGTCAATCCAGTGGATGGGGGTATCCCAGTCCAGGATGCCCCGGTAACGCACTTCGGAAGCGGCTTCCAACTCGCCATTATAAAACCATTGGGAAGGAAATTTCATGATTTCCTCGTGCATGCGGTATTGTACTTTCAGCAAAGAGACAACGGCAGGTTTGTTGGACACCACTTTCTCCATCAATGTTCGTTCCAGACCTCCACGGGCGGCTTCGTAGCATTTTATGGTGGGCGGAAGTTGGCAGTGGTCACCCGCCAATACCACGCGGTCTGCTTTTCGGATAGCTATCCAGCAGGCAGCCTCTAAGGCCTGGGCTGCTTCATCAATGAAAAGGGTGCCGAAACGGCGTCCGTTCAGTAGCCGGTGATTGCTGCTTACCAGCGTGGAGGCTATGACATGTGCCCCATCAAAAAGCTCTGAATTGATTTGTATTTCCAATGCGGTGGCGCGGTCGCGCAGGCGGCTCATACGGCTGCGTACTCCTTCGCGTTCGTCATAGCTGCCACGGCGGGCACGGCTGCCCAGTTCACGGAGATTTTTCCGGATGCTCCACAGTTCCGGATAAAGCGGATGGTTCTCGAAACGACGCTCGTAGGTAAAGGAAAGCATCTTGTCGTTGACACGGGTCGGATTGCCGATACGCAGGACATTGACGCCACGGTCCACAAGTTTTTCCGAAATCCAGTCGACGGCAGTATTGCTTTGGGCACATACCAGTACCTGCGGTTCCCGATGCAGGGTTTCATAGATGGCTTCCACTAAGGTGGTCGTTTTTCCGGTTCCCGGAGGACCATGTACAATGGCCACGTCGCGGGCACACAGCACTTTGTTTACAGCTGTCTCCTGCGTGGAGTTCAGCCAGGGAAACCGTACGGGGTAGAGCTCTCGGAAACCGGCTTTCGAGGTTCCCAGCAATATGTCCCGCAATTCGGCCAGGCGGTTGCCTTTGGAGCGTAACGTATCTTCCAAGGCTTCGAACATGGTCCGATAGGATGTTTCGTCGAAATAAAGTTGCACGCCGAGGTTGTCCGTTTCCTGCACTTCCATAACGGCACCGGCTCCGGGCATTATCGCTACCATCCGTGTCTCGTCGGCATAGCTTACGGTAGCGGTGAAGTTCATATAGGTTATTTTTCCATCGGCAGACTGGCGGAAAAAACATACGGGACGGCCGAACTCAAAATTATGTTCTATATCGGTATTTTCTGTGTGTGTAATTTCTATTACTAATTGATTCAGTGAATTATAGTAACTTCGTCCCGGAGTGGCAGGATACCAGCAAAGTCCCCGTTTCACTTTCCGGGCAATCCCCATGTTTTCGGTTTGGCGTTTGAATTCCTCTTTTTCGTATTCGTATTCCATGCGCAGCAAAAGTTGTTGCTGCTGGAGGTGAATAATAGGACTATTTGAATCTTGTTCCTTCATGGTTGCAAAGGTAATCATTCTTCACTTCCGACGGAAAAAATGCTTTATTTTGTTAAACTATTCAGCCTTTTTATTTGTTTATGATATTAATTTGTAATCTTTACAATAATGAAAAACTAAAAAATAGTGGTTATGGTATATGATTTAACGATGCTCAAAACGTTTTATGCCGCTTATTCGGAGAAGATAGAACGCGTACGGAATGTACTACAGCGTCCGATGACTTTAGCGGAGAAAATTTTGTATGCTCATTTGTATGATGGGGATAAAGTGAAGAACTACAGACGGGGAGAAGACTATGTGAATTTCCGTCCCGACCGTGTGGCCATGCAGGATGCAACGGCCCAAATGGCCTTATTGCAATTTATGAATGCAGGCCGTGAGCAGGTTGCCGTGCCTTCCACTGTGCACTGTGACCATTTGATTCAAGCATATAAAGGTGCAAAAGAAGATATCGCGACTGCTACGAAGACCAACGAGGAGGTCTATAATTTTCTCCGTGATGTTTCTTCCCGCTATGGCATAGGTTTTTGGCAGCTGGGAGCAGGCATTATTCACCAGGTGGTATTGGAGAACTACGCATTTCCGGGTGGAATGATGGTAGGCACGGACTCTCATACGCCCAATGCCGGAGGTTTGGGCATGGTGGCCATTGGTGTGGGTGGTGCCGATGCGGTGGATGTGATGACTGGCATGGAATGGGAATTGAAAATGCCGCGTCTGATAGGCGTACACTTGAAGGGTAAATTGAGTGGCTGGGTAGCTCCCAAAGATGTTATTCTGAAGTTGGCGGGTATTCTTACTGTAAAAGGGGGAACCAATGCCATCATTGAATATTTTGGACCGGGAACCGCTTCATTGTCTGCCACTGGAAAGGCTACCATCTGCAATATGGGGGCAGAGGTGGGGGCGACTACCTCCCTTTTCCCTTACGATGAGCGCATGGGTACTTATTTGAAGGCTACCGGACGTGAAGAAGTGGCAAAAATGGCTGCTTCCGTAGCTGCCGACCTTCGCGCCGACGACGAAGTGCTGGCAAATCCGGAAAAATATTACGACCGCATCATTGAAATAGACCTCTCGCTGTTGGAACCGTATATCAATGGGCCCTTTACGCCGGATGCAGCAACACCGATATCGAAATTTGCCGAGGTAGTGATAACCAATAACTATCCCCGCCGGATGGAAGTCGGCCTGATAGGGTCGTGTACCAATTCGTCCTATCAGGATTTGAGCCGCGCAGCCTCCCTTGCCCGGCAGGTAAAGGAAAAGAATTTGAAGGTTGCTTCTCCGCTGATTGTCAACCCCGGTTCGGAGCAGATACGTGCCACTGCTGAACGCGACGGCATGATTGCCGCTTTCGAAGATATTGGCGCAACGATAATGGCGAATGCCTGCGGACCTTGTATTGGCCAGTGGAAGCGCCATACTGATGACCCTGAACGAAAAAATTCCATCGTCACCTCTTTTAACCGTAATTTTGCCAAACGTGCCGATGGAAATCCCAACACTTTTGCTTACGTCGCTTCCCCGGAGATAACGATGGCGCTGACCATTGCCGGTGACCTTTGTTTCGACCCGTTGAGGGATACGCTGGTCAATGCCAAAGGAGAGGTTGTGAAACTGTCCGAACCGGTCGGTGAAGAACTGCCGGCACACGGGTTTATAGGAGGAAAGGAAGGATACATTGCTCCAGGCAAAGGACAGACGGAAATTACGGTCAATCCTCATTCACAGCGCTTGCAACTGCTGACTCCCTTCCCTGCCTGGGATGGCATGGACTTGCTGAATATGCCCTTATTGATTAAAGTGCAAGGGAAATGTACCACCGACCACATCTCTATGGCGGGGCCATGGCTCCGTTTCCGGGGACATTTGGAGAATATTTCGGACAATATGCTGATGGGGGCTGTCAATGCTTTCAATGGAGAGACGAACAAGGTTTGGAACCGCTCCACCAATACCTATGGAACAGTGTCAGGCACTGCGAAGCTGTATAAGGCCGAAGGTATCCCTTCCATTGTCGTTGCCGAAGAGAATTATGGTGAAGGGTCCAGCCGTGAGCATGCTGCCATGGAACCACGCTTCTTGAATGTACGCGTCATTTTGGCGAAAAGCTTTGCCCGTATCCATGAGACGAATTTAAAGAAACAAGGCATGTTGGCACTGACCTTTACGGATAAGGCCGATTATGACAAGATTCGGGAACGCGACCTGATTTCTGTCATGGGGTTGAAAGATTTTGCTTCGGGACGTACGTTGAAGGTGGTTCTTCATCACGAGGACGGGAGTAAAGAAAGTTTTGAAGTACAACATACGTATAACGAACAGCAGATAGCCTGGTTCCGGGCCGGTTCTGCACTTAATGCAAGATAGAATATGGAAAAAATTACTGTACCTTTTATTTCCGGCGATGGAGTGGGAGCAGAAGTGACCCCATCCATGCAGGCTGTCGTGAATGCCGCTGTCAGGAAATCCTATGGTGACCGGCGTGGCATTGAATGGAAAGAAGTGCTGGCAGGAGAACGTGCTTTCCACGAAACCGGCTCCTGGCTGCCGGATGAAACGATGGAAGCCTTCCGCACTTATAAGGTGGGCATCAAAGGTCCTTTGACAACACCTGTCGGCGGAGGTATCCGTTCGTTGAACGTGGCATTGCGTCAGACGCTTGATTTGTATGTCTGCCAACGTCCGGTACGTTGGTATAAGGGTATTGTTTCTCCACTCAAAGAGCCGCAGAAGGTGGATATGTGCGTATTCCGTGAGAATACCGAGGATATTTATGCAGGCATCGAATGGGAAGCCGGAACTCCGGAGGCTGAAAAGTTCTATCGTTTTCTCCATGATGACATGGGGGTGACAAAAGTCCGTTTTCCCGAAACCTCCTCGTTTGGCGTGAAGCCCGTTTCAAGAGAAGGAACAGAGCGCTTGGTGCGTGCCGCCTGCCAATACGCGCTTGAGCATCATCTGCCTTCCGTGACCTTGGTACACAAAGGAAACATCATGAAATTTACGGAAGGCGGTTTCAAGAAGTGGGGGTACGAGCTGGCAGAATGTGAGTTTGGTAAAGAGCTGGCAGAAGGGCGTCTGGTCATCAAGGACTGCATTGCCGATGCATTCTTGCAGAACACGTTGCTTATCCCCGAAGAATATTCCGTGATTGCCACGTTGAATCTGAACGGTGATTATGTGTCCGACCAACTGGCTGCCATGGTAGGCGGCATCGGCATTGCACCGGGTGCGAATATCAACTATAAAACGGGGCATGCCATTTTTGAGGCTACTCACGGGACGGCTCCGAACATTGCCGGGAAAGACATTGTGAATCCCTGTTCCATCATCCTTTCCGCTGTGATGATGCTTGAATATCTGGGTTGGAAGGAAGCAGCCTCTCTTATAGAGAACGCCTTGGAGGAAAGTTTCACAGAAGCCCGTGCTACTGCCGACTTGGCCCGTTTTATGCCGGGTGGCGTCTCGCTGTCCACTTCGACTTTCACCCGGGAGATTGTAAGGAGAATAGAAAATGGGAATAACGAATAAAACGAAACGATTATGAAGAAGGAGTATCTGATTTACAAGCTTTCCGAAGATTTGAAGGAAGCTACCCGGATTGAGAATGAACTGTTCAGGAAGTTTGATGTGAAGCGCGGTTTGCGTAATGAGGACGGCACGGGAGTCTTGGTGGGGTTGACCCAAATAGGCAATGTGGTCGGCTATGAACGCATCCCCGGTGGAGGGCTGAAGCCTATTCCCGGCAAATTGTTCTACCGCGGTTATGATGTGGATGACTTGGCACACGCCATCATCAAAGAGAAGCGTTTCGGTTTTGAGGAAATTGCCTACTTGTTGCTTTCCGGTCGCCTGCCCGACAAGGAAGAACTCTCTTCTTTCCGTGAACTCATCAACGACAACATGCCGCTGGAGCAGAAGACCAAGATGAATATCATTGAACTCGAAGGAAACAACATTATGAACATCCTGGCGCGCAGCGTGCTCGAGATGTATCGTTTTGACCCTGATGCAGATGACACTTCCCGCGATAATCTGATGCGGCAGAGCATTGAGCTTATTTCGAAATTCCCGACCATCATTGCGTATGCCTATAACATGCTTCGCCATGCCACCCATGGCCGTTCACTGCATATCCGCCATCCGCAGGAAAACCTTTCCATTGCCGAGAATTTCCTCTATATGCTGAAGAAGGACTACACGGAGCTGGATGCCCGCACGCTCGACCTGCTGCTGGTTCTTCAGGCCGAGCACGGTGGTGGTAACAACTCCACTTTTACCGTACGTGTCACTTCTTCTACCGGGACGGATACTTACTCTTCGATAGCGGCAGGTATCGGTTCCTTGAAAGGGCCGCTTCATGGAGGTGCCAATATCCAGGTTGCCGATATGTTCCACCATCTGCAGGAAAACATTCAGGACTGGACGAATGTGGATGAGATTGATACTTACTTCACCCGCATGCTCAACAAGGAAGCCTATAACAAGACCGGCTTGATATATGGTATCGGACATGCCGTCTATACCATTTCCGACCCGCGCGCCATTCTGCTGAAAGAGCTTGCCCGCGACCTTGCCCGCGAAAAAGGGAAAGAACGCGAGTTCGCTTTCCTTGAACTGCTCGAGGAGCGCGCCATTGATGTGTTTGGCCGTGTGAAGAATAATGGCAAGACGGTTTCGAGTAATGTGGATTTCTATTCGGGCTTTGTCTACGAGATGATTGGGCTGCCGCAGGAAATCTTCACGCCTTTGTTTGCCATGGCACGTATTGTCGGTTGGTGTGCACATCGCAATGAAGAATTGAATTTCGAAGGCAAGCGTATTATCCGTCCTGCCTATAAGAATGTTTTGGATGAGGTGGCTTATGTGCCCATTAAGAAACGGTAAGGATTAGACTTGTATCTTTTAAATCGTTCCATCACGGGGAAAAAATCGTTCCACCATGGTGGAACGGTTTTTTCTCCATGGTGGAATGAAATTTACTCCATGATGGAACGATTAGATTTTCGTATCTCTACTGCTTAATCTTCTCAGTAAAAAACACTGGTTTTTGCATGAAAAAACAATTATCCGGGGAAAACGATTTGTTTGTTGTGAGTTTTCTTTATCTTTGCTTCGCATAAATAAAGAACTATGAATCAGGAAACTTTTCAGATATTTCTGTGGGTAATGAGTGCTGTGGCATTGGTTGTCTTTATTGCACTCTATTTTGTCAAAGCGGGTTATGGCATGTTCCGTACTGCCTCGTGGGGAATCTCCATCAATAATAAACTGGCGTGGGTGCTTATGGAAGCGCCGGTATTCATCGTCATGTTTGGGTTGTGGGGGAAGAGTGGAGCGGGATTTGCCGTGCCGGTATATTTCTTCTTCCTGCTGTTTCAGTTGCACTATCTTCAGCGGGCCTTTATTTTTCCGTTCCTGCTGAAAGGTAAAAGCCGGATGCCGGTAGCTATTATGGCGATGGGTATCGTCTTCAACCTTTTGAACGGGATGATGCAGGCGGGCGGTTTGTTCTATTTCGCTCCCGAAGGCTTGTATGCCGATGGCTGGGCCTATTTGCTGAAACCTCATGCCTTGTTGGGAATCATTCTGTTTTTTGCAGGTATGTTCGTCAATTTGCATTCCGACTATGTGATACGTCATCTGCGCAGGCCAGGTGATACGAAGCATTATCTTCCCGGAAAAGGGCTTTACCGATACGTCACTTCTGCCAATTACTTCGGTGAACTGGTGGAATGGACGGGGTTTGCCATACTCACAGCTTCTCCCGCCGCCTGGGTGTTCGTCTGGTGGACGTTTGCCAACCTTGTTCCCCGTGCCGATGCCATTCACCGCCGTTATCGGGAGGAGTTTGGTGATGAGGCGGTAGGAAAGCGCAAACGCATCATTCCATTTCTTTATTAATGGAAAATGGAGAGTTGAAAATGGAAAATGAATAATTCATAACTTATAACTTATAACTCATAACTCATAACGATGGAATCCAAGTTATTCACCCCCGTCACTTTCGGACCGTTGACTTTGCGTAACCGTACCATCCGTTCGGCTGCTTTCGAGAGCATGTGTCCCGGAAACGCTCCGTCGGACATGTTGCTCGACTATCATCGGTCGGTAGCGGCGGGAGGTATAGGTATGACTACTGTTGCTTATGCGGCAGTTACTCAGAGCGGCTTGTCTTTTGACCGCCAGTTGTGGATGCGTCCTGAGATTATCCCCGGACTCCGTAGGCTGACTGATGCCATACATGCGGAGGGGGCTGCGGCAGGCATCCAGTTGGGACACTGTGGCAATATGTCCCATAAGAGTATTTGCGGTTGTATGCCTGTCGGCGCATCTTCCGGTTTCAATCTTTATTCTCCTACTTTTGTGCGCGGACTTCGTGCCGATGAGCTGCCGGAGATGGCGCGCGCTTATGGACGTTCGGTGAATCTGGCACGGGAGGCCGGATTTGATTCTGTAGAGATTCATGCAGGGCATGGCTATCTCATCAGCCAGTTCTTGTCCCCGTCCACCAACCATCGGAAAGACGAGTTCGGAGGCTCGTTGCAGAACCGTATGCGTTTTATGGATATGGTGATGGAAGAAGTGATGAAGGCTGCCGGCAGCGATATGGCAGTGCTTGTGAAGATGAACATGCGTGACGGTTTCCGTGGAGGGATGGAACTGGATGAGACGATGCAGGTGGCCCGGAGGCTGGAGCAGTCGGGAGCACATGCGCTGGTCTTGAGCGGTGGGTTCGTCAGTAAGGCGCCGATGTATGTCATGCGGGGCGAAATGCCTATCCGCAGCATGACGCATTACATGACCTGCTGGTGGTTGAAATACGGTGTACGCATGGTAGGCAAATGGATGATACCGAGCGTACCGTTTAAGGAAGCCTATTTCCTGGAAGATGCCTTGAAATTCCGTGCCGCCTTGAAGATACCGTTGGTTTATGTGGGTGGCCTGGTTTCCAGGGACAAGATAGATGAGGTGCTGGATGACGGTTTCGAGGCTGTGCAAATGGCACGTGCTCTGCTCAATGAGCCGGGGTTCGTCAACCGCATGCGTGCCGAAGAGAATGCACGTTGCAACTGCCGGCATAGTAATTATTGCATTGCCCGGATGTATTCCATCGAGATGGTATGCCATCAGCATTTGAAGGAGGAGCTTCCACCTTGTCTGAAAAAGGAGATAGAGAAAATCGAAGCGAAAGGCTGATTTTTAGTTTTTAATTTTCAATTTTTAATTATTAAAGTGAATTTAGCTGTTATAACTGGGGCAGACGGTGGCATGGGCATGGAAATTACCCGCGCAGTGGCAACTGCCGGCTATCAGGTCATCATGGCATGCCGTGACCCCCAAGCTGCCGAACCCAAGCGGCAACTACTGATGCGTGAAACCGGTAATCCGCGTATTGAGACTGCTCCCATTGATTTGGCATCTCTGGCTTCAGTGGCCGCATTTGCAGAGCATCTGTTGAAGCGGGGAGAGCCGTTGGCGTTGCTGATGAACAATGCCGGAACCATGGAAACGGAACGCCGCATTACCGAAGACGGACTGGAACGGACGGTGAGTGTCAATTATGTAGGGCCTTACCTGCTGACCCGCAAGCTGCTACCATTGATGGGAGAGGGGAGCCGTATTGTGAATATGGTATCTTGTACGTATGCCATCGGTCATCTTGACTTTCCGGATTTTTTCCTCCGGGGAAGGAAGGGTGGCTTTTGGCGCATTCCTATATATAGCAACACGAAGCTGGCATTGACTCTGTTCACCATCGACTTGGCCAGTCGCGTCAAACACAAAGGTATTGTTGTGAATGCGGCCGACCCGGGGATTGTGTCTACCAATATCATCACCATGCATATGTGGTTTGACCCGCTGACAGATATACTTTTCAGGCCTTTTATCCGTACTCCCCGTAAGGGAGCTGCAACAGCTGTCGGCTTATTGCTGGATGAGGATGCCGGTAAACGTACGGGGACATTGAATGCCAGTTGCCGTCCCAAGTCTCTTTCGGAGAAGTACACCCGGCATGTACAGATGGAAGAACTGTGGGAGAGGACGGAAAGTATAGTGAAAAAATGGTTGTAAAAAACAGAGAAGGCGCATATGTCGCCTTCTCTGTTTATGGGGTATCTGAACTGTCTGTCATTAGATAGACAGTTCTCTCAATACATTTACAAGGTCTTTCTTGATGGGTTTGTCATTCTTGATGGCCTTCGTGAAGGGAACGTATACCACTTCATCGTGGTCAATGCCTATCATGACATTGCGCTGTCCTTCCATGATGGCGTCGATGGCGGCTGCGCCCAGACGGCTGGCAAGGATACGGTCGTGTGCCGAAGGAGAACCTCCGCGTTGCAAATGTCCCAAGATAGATACCCGTACATCGTACTGGGGAAATTCGTTTTTTACACGTTCAGCGAGATGTATAGCTCCTCCTGTCGAAGGACTTTCTGCTACCAGTACGATACTGCTGTTCTTGGATTTCCGGAAACCGTTCTTGATGAATTCTTCCAGTTGGTCCACTTCCGTACTGAATTCCGGGATAATGGCTGCTTCTGCTCCGGAGGCGATGGCGCCGTTCAGAGCGAGGAAACCGGCATCGCGTCCCATGACTTCTACGAAAAACAAGCGCTCATGGGAAGTGGCTGTATCACGGATTTTGTCCACAGCATCCAGGATCGTGTTCAGCGCGGTGTCGTAGCCGATAGTGGTATCTGTTCCATAAAGGTCATTGTCGATAGTTCCCGGCAGCCCGATACAAGGCACGTCAAACTCTTGTGCAAAGATACGAGCACCGGTCAGCGAACCGTCGCCTCCGATAATCACTAAGGCGTCAATGCCTTCTTTCTTCATGTTGTCGTAAGCAATCTGGCGGCCCTCGGGAGTCGTGAACTCTTTGCAGCGGGCTGTCTTCAGGATTGTACCACCCAGCTGGATGATGTTGCTGACATTTTGGCTTTTGAATTCTTTGATTTCGCCGGTTACCAGACCTTTGTAACCTCTATATATACCTTTAACTGAAAGTCCGTTGTAAATAGCCGAACGTGTCACGGCACGTATGGCTGCGTTCATTCCCGGAGCATCACCTCCTGATGTCAAGATACCAATGCACTTAACTGTTCCCATAACAATCTTTTTGTTTAGTATTAATAATCATGATGAAAAATAGATTTGGACTATTTTTTCATGCCGCAAAGATAGTAAAAAGCTGAGGCGGTGACTAATAAATTACGTTAATTTGCTGTTCCAAAAGGATGACAAACTGTTATTTAAGTTTTGACTTTATGGCTTCTGAAATTTCTTCCATCAGCCATTTGGGGGTGGAAGTGGCTCCGCAGACACCGATGGAATTGGCACCGGCTAACAGAGAACTATCTATTTCTTCGGCACTGTCTATCAAATGTGAATTGGCATTGACTTTTTTACACTCACTGAACAGCATCTTGCCGTTAGAGCTTTTTTTGCCGCTGACAAAGAATATTAAATCATGGGAAGCTGCAAATTTCCGGATATTAGGTATCCGGTTTGCTACTTGTCGGCAGATAGTGTCATAGGACTCGAAAGTGACTTTCGGTGAGATATGTCCCTCTATGTATTTCACAATGTTTTGAAATCCGTCCAGAGACTTTGTGGTCTGGGAGTAGAGACGGATGTCTTTGCTGAAATCCAGTTTCCTTGCCTCTTCCTGCTTTTCGATGACGATGGCCTTTCCGGTGGTTTGTCCTACCAGACCCAGTACTTCGGCGTGTCCATTTTTGCCATAGATGACAATTTGCTTGTCGCGGTTGTCTTCCTGGACGTACTCTTGCTTAATCTTCTTTTGCAGGCGGAGTACGACCGGGCAGGTTGCGTCAATGATTTCTATATTGTTGCGGCGGGCAATGTCATAAGTTTCAGGGGGCTCTCCATGAGCACGCAGCAGCACTTTGGCGTTGTGGAGGTGGTTGAATTCCTCA
>ENA-ORMX01002029-ORMX01002029.1-human-gut-metagenome-genome-assembly--contig:-NODE-2029-length-12320-cov-5.091072_pt1 | contig 12320 bp, 12 predicted proteins | sample MGYA00242108_ERZ509007 | MGnify/ENA primary metagenome ERZ509007 (study PRJEB26280, sample SAMEA2338745) | human gut metagenome | biome: human gut; feature: human-associated habitat; material: faeces...
TACTACCGGTATGTTATAAGGGGGAGAGCCAATGGAACGTACAGAAACTCAAATGAAGATCCTCGAAGTTGGGAAAAAAGAATTTCTGGAAAAAGGCTTCAAGGACGCATCTCTGAACCAAATTGTCGCGGAGGCAGGCTTCACGAAGGGTGCATTCTACGGCTACTACCCGGATAAGACCGCTCTGTTTGAAGACCTTGTGGGCGAGGCAGCAAGCGAGCTGCTCACCCGCTTCAAGGCGGCACAGGATGATTATTTTGACCTCGTCCCGGAGGGAAAAGCAAAAGACAGTCTGGAGCTTTCCACCCAGCACCTGCACGAGCTTGTCGCGTTCATGTACGACCATTTCGACGAATTCAAGCTGATCCTCTGCCGGGCGGAGGGAACGGGCTACGCGGATTTCATTGAGGTGCTGGTGGATCTGGAGGTCGATCGATCCGAAGACTACTATGCCCTCCTCAGAAAAAACGGCATGCTCTCCGGGAGCATGACTCGTCAGCTTCATCACATGATCACAAGGGCCTACTTTACGGCGGTGTGTGAAACCATCGTCCACGATATGCCGAGAGAGGAAGCCATGAAATACGTCGATGAACTGGCTATCTTTTTCCACTCCGGCTGGAGCGGACTTTTAAGGCTCGAATGAGCCTTAAAAAATAACTGTCGGTTAGTCATATCTAACTGACGCGGCGCATTCTCCAACAAACCTATATATTTTAAGAAAGGAACACGGAATATGAGCAAACAGAGAAAAGAAAAGCAGCCGCCGGTGCTGGGCAGGCTGCTGGAATACGCCGGAGGGCATAAGTGGCTGTCCGTCTTGGGCTGCGGGCTGTCCGGCGTTTCGGCGGCGGTCGGCATTTTCCCGTTCGTTTTTGCCTGGTACGCGGCCAGAGGCATTTTAACGCCGGGAGGCGGCGTTCCGGCAGGGCTTGCCCGCTACGGCTGGTATGCGCTGGCGGCGGCGCTTCTGAGCGCGGCGATCTATTTCGCCGGGCTCATGTGTACGCACCTTGCGGCCTTCCGGGTGGCGACGAATATGCGAAAGGCGGCGGCCGCCCATCTCATTGACCTGCCGCTGGGGTACTTTAACGCCAACCTCACGGGGCGGCTGCGCAAGCAGATCGACGACAACGCGGCGCTGACAGAAACGCTCCTTGCCCATACCATCCCCGACGCGGTGGGCGGGATCGTAACGCCGATACTGGCGGTGGGACTGCTCTTCGTCTTTGACTGGCGCATGGGGCTTGCCTGCCTGATCCCCATGGTCATCGGGCTTGTCTGCCTGATGAGCATGATGACCGGGACGGGCATGAAGTTCTTTGAGGAATACCAGCGCGCCGGAGAGCGCATTTCCGCCGAGGCCACGGAGTATGTCCGGGGCATCCCGGTGGTGAAGGTATTCCAGCAGACAGTTTACTCCTTCAAGAGCTTTCATGCCGCCATCCTCAGCTACCGCGACCTTGCCAGCGGCTACGCCATGATGTGCCGTATGCCCTACACCCTGTTTACAGTAGTGCTGAACGCCATGTTCCTGTTTCTCATGCCCTTGGGAATGGTTCTCATCGGCGGCGCGGCAGACGGCTGGGCGGTGCTGGCCGATCTGGTGTTTTACATCTTCTTCGCGCCCCAGCTTGCCTTTATGATGGAGCGGCTGATGTACGCGGCCAACGCGCAGATGGAGGCCGCCGAGGCGGTGAACAAGCTGGAGGCCATATTGAAGGAGTCCCCCCTTCCCGTGCCTGCGGCGGACAGCGGAAGCAAGCCCGCGGGTAGCGGCATTTCCTTTGAGAATGTCACCTTTTCCTATGACGGTGCGGACAGACCCGCGCTGACGAATGTGAGCTTCCATCTGCCGCAGGGGGAGGCGTGGGCACTGGTGGGCCCCTCCGGCGGCGGCAAGACCACCATCGCCCGGCTGATCCCGCGCTTTTTCGATGTGCAGGCAGGGGCGGTGCTCCTGGGCGGACGGGATGTGCGCAGCATCCCCACCGCGGAGCTGATGGAGCAGATCTCCTTCGTCTTTCAGGAGGTGAGGCTCTTCAAAAAGAGCATCCGCGACAACATCCGCGCCGCTCGGCCGGACGCCACCGAGGCGGAGATATTACACGCGGCGCAGCTTGCTCAGTGCAGCGATATTCTGGAAAAGACGCCGGGCGGGCTGGACGCTGTGATCGGCGCCAAGGGCGTGTACCTCTCCGGCGGCGAGATGCAGCGCATTGCGCTGGCGCGGGCGATCTTAAAGGACGCGCCCATCGTGGTGCTGGATGAGGCCAGCTCCTTTGCAGACCCGGAGAACGAGGCGAAGATACAAAAGGCCTTCGAGGCGCTGATGAAGGGCAAGACCGTGCTGATGATCGCCCACCGCCTGTCCACGGTGCGGAACATGGATCGTATCCTTGTCATCCGGGACGGCGAGATCGCCGAGGAAGGAAAGCACGACGAGCTTCTTGAAAAGGGCGGCGTATACGCCGCCATGTGGGAGGAATACCAAAAGGCCGCGCAGTGGAAGGTAGGAGGTGCCGCATGATCGAATGCATCCGCAAAAAATACGCCATGACGGAGAAGGGCGCAAAAGACTATGTGGCCGCCGTGTTCTGGTCCGTACTGGTCAACATCAGCAAAATGCTGCCGGTGGGCGTGCTGGCCACGGCACTCTCCGGCATCGTAGAGGCACTGACAAACGGCACCGACCCAAGAGAGGGGCTTACGCGCTTTCTGGTCGCGGGCGTCCTTGCCCTCGCCGCGCTCTTTGTGACCTTCCTGATCCAGTACAAAGCTTTATACGAAGCCACCTACCGGGAGAGCGCCAACCGCCGCATCCGGCTGGCGGAGGTGCTGCGCCAGCTCCCGCTGTCCTTCTTCGGAAACCGTGACCTGACCGACCTGACCACCACCATCATGGGGGATACGGAGACGCTGGAAAAGGCATTCTCCCACTTTTACCCCGCCATGCACGGCGCGCTCATCTCCACGGCGCTGATTTCCGCAGGCATGCTGCTTTACGACTGGCGGATGGCGCTGGCTCTTTTGTGGGTGGTGCCCGCGTCGCTGCTGATGGTCTATCTCTCCCGGCGCATGGAAAAGCGGCATATAACGAAGGGGCTTGTCACCCGCCGCGCGGCCACCGACGCCATGCAGGAGGTGCTGGAGTGTGCGCCGGAGATTAAGGCATGCAACCAGAAGGCGCGGTATATCGCCGACCTGAACCGCAGGCTGGACGAGGCGGAGCAGGACACCATCCGGGGCGAGCTGTTCACAGGCTCCGTGGTCACGGCGGCGCAATCCTTCCTAAAGCTGGGCATCGCCACCACCGTCCTCACGGGAGTAACGCTGATGAGCCGCGGCGACCTGTCGCTGATCCCGTTCCTGATGTTCCTTATCGCCGCCACCCGGGTATATGACCCCATCGGCTCCATGTTTGCCAACATGGCCGCGGTTTTCGCCTGCGAGGTGCGCATCGAGCGTATGCAGGAGATCGAGAACGAAAAGCGCATGACCGGGCTGACCGAATATGATCCCGACGGCTGCGACATCCGCTTTGAGCACGTGACCTTTGCCTACCGGGAAAAAGAGGATGTGCTAAGAGACGTTTCCTTTACAGCGAAGCAGGGGCAGGTGACGGCACTGGTGGGCCCCTCCGGCGGCGGAAAGTCCACGGCGGCCAGGCTGGCAGCCCGCTTCTGGGATCCGGCGGAGGGAACGGTGCGGCTGGGCGGCGTGGACGTGTCCACGGTGGACGGCGAGGTGCTGCTGGAAAACTACGCCATCGTATTTCAGGACGTGGTGCTGTTTGCCGATACCGTGATGGAAAACATTCGCCTCGGCAAGCGGGACGCCACCGATGCGGAGGTGCTGGCGGCGGCGAAGGCTGCGCAGTGCGACGCCTTTGTATCCAAGCTGCCGGAGGGCTACCATACCCTGATCGGGGAAAACGGCTCCCGGCTCTCCGGCGGTGAGCGGCAGCGCATCTCCATTGCCCGCGCCATCTTGAAGGACGCGCCGGTGATTTTGCTGGACGAGGCAACGGCCTCGCTGGACGTGGAGAACGAAACGGCGGTGCAGACGGCGCTGTCCGGATTGATCAAGGATAAGACGGTGCTCATCATCGCGCACCGCATGCGTACCGTCATGAACGCCGACCAGATCGTCCTGCTCTCCGGCGGCCGCGTGGTTGAGATGGGTTCTCCGGCAGAGCTGCTGAAAAAGAACGGCCTGTTCCGCCACATGGCGCAGCTCCAGAGCGAGAGCATGGAGTGGACGGCGTAGAAAGTTGCGAGATAAACAGAATTCCAAGTGCAATATTGGAAAACGAAGTGTCGAAAACAAGGAGGAGTTTATGAAAGAAACAAATAAATGGTCTGTCAGGGATGTGATCACCACGGTGCTGCTTTCGGCGGTGCTGATCGTGATCCAGCTCGTCGTCAATATGGTCTGCATGGCCAACGACTTTGTCAGCATGGTGCTGTCGGTGGGGATCACCATGTTCCTCTGCGCGCCGGTCTATATGCTCATGGTCAGCCGGATCGGAAAGCGTTTTGTGACGCTGATCTATATGACGATCCTCGGCGTGATTTTCCTGCTGATGGGCAACTGGTTTTTGCTTCCTTATTATGTTCTCGTGGGGATCCTCTGCGAGGCGATTCTCTGGAAGGAAGGCTCCTGCCAAAAACCGAAACGGCTGACCGCCGCCTGGACGGTGGCGAGCCTGCTGTACAACGGGGTCAATCTGCTGCCCATCTGGTTCTTCTGGGACACCTACTACGATTTTGCGCTGGCAAGCGGCATGGAGCAGAGCTACATCGATTCCTATGTGCGTTACTACACCTCTCCCGGCTGGCTGGCCTTTATTCTGCTGTTCACGACGCTGATGGGCTTTTTGGGCTGCATGGTGGGCAGTCGGCTGATCCGCAGGCATTTTCAGAAGGCCGGCGTTCTATGAGGGCGGACGCATCCTTTGCGGTGCCGGTCAAGCTGTGGGCGCTGCTGTGCGTCTTTGCCGGAGTAACGATCGGCGGGAATGTGCTGCTCACCTGCATCCTGACCGGCGGCGCGCTTCTTTATCTCGTCCTGCAGCGGAACTTCCGCCTTGCCGCGTCCTATGGCTGCTTTTATCTGCTGCTGGCGCTGCTGCTGTACGGCATCCGCTTCCACGGGCTGCACATGCCGGTCTTTTCGGAATTTTATGTTCTGATGTTCTGGAATCTGTCACCGATCTTTCTGGTGTCATGGGATCTGATCACCACGCCGCCGGGAATGCTCTCCGCGTTTTTATCCCGCCTCCGTATGCCCACCCCGTTCATTCTCGGGCTTCTTGTGGTCTTTCGCTTCTTCCCCACCATGCGGACGGAGCTAAAGGGAGTAGGCAGGTCGATGAAAAACCGAGGACTGACCGCGGCGGGGCAGCTGCTCGCGCATCCCGTGCAGAGCATGGAGTATGTGCTGGTTCCGTTTCTTCTTCGGGTATTGCAGCTTGCCGATCAGCTTTCCGTTTCCGCCGTTGCAAGGGGCGCGGAGCGCCCGGGCGTGCGCGGCAGCTATTATGAGAAAAGGACCGGGACGCGAGATCACATCGCGGCAGCCGTATGTGCGATAGTCACGGCTTCCTATTTGGTTTTGGAAAGGAGCATGGCATGATCGAGCTTACACGCGCTTCCTTTCAATACGAAAACTCGGACAGAGGTGTGCAGGACATCTCCCTTTCGGTAAAAGGCGGCGAATGCGTCGTGCTGACGGGGCTTTCCGGCTGCGGCAAGACCACCGTGACGAGGATTGTCAACGGGCTTGCGACGTCCTACTATCCCGGAGTTTTCAGCGGGAGCGTGAGGATAGACGGCAAGGACATATCAAGGCTTTCCACATGGGAGATCGGGCGTTTGGTGGGAAGCGTTTTTCAGGACCCCAAAAGCCAGTTCTTTTCCTCCGAGCTTGCCGGAGAGGTCGCCTTTCCCTGCGAGAATTACGGCCTGTCCGCCCGAGAGATACGGGAGAGGACGGACGCCGCCATAGAGGCGTTGAAGCTGTCCCGTTTGAAGGACAGGGCAGTTGACGTCCTCTCAAGCGGAGAAAAGCAGCGGGCGGCCATTGCGTCCGTATATGCCATGAAGCCAAAGGCCTTTGTGTGCGACGAGCCGACGGCCAACCTCGACGCCGCCGGGACGAGGCAGCTTGCGCAGACCCTCCGGCAGCTCAAGGAGCAGGGCTTTACCCTGCTCATCGCGGAGCATCGGATCGACTGGCTGATGGGGATCGCAGACCGGTTTTTATATCTGCGGGATGGCAGAATAGCGGCCGAGTATACACCGGAGGATTTGCTCCTTCTGCCGGAAGCAGACATCTTAGGCATGGGTCTCCGCTCTCCGCGCGAGGGAAAGTGCCTTCCCGCTCCCTCCGTATTGGACGAAAGCCCTGCCGTCTTGAAGACAGCAGGGCTCTCGAAAAGAATACGCAAAGAAGTTATTTTTGAGGATATTTCGCTGTCCGTTCCAGAGGGCGGCGTGACCGCCATAACGGGGCAAAACGGCGCGGGGAAAACCACCCTTGCGCAGATCCTCTGCGGGCTGACAAGGCAGACAAGGGGACATATCCTGATAGACGGGAAAAAGGCAAGAGCGGCAGTCCGGCGCAGGGAGATCTATTACTGCGGCAACGACACGTCAACGCAGTTTTTTACGGCAAGCGTGGCGGAGGAGCTGCTGCTGAATACCAGATTGACAGAAGAAAGCAAGAGCCGTGCAAGGAGCCTGCTCAAAGAGCTTGGGCTTTACGAGTACAGGGACGCGCACCCGTCTGCCCTGTCCGGCGGGCAGAAGCAGCGCCTTGCCATCGCCTGCGCCATCTTTTCCGGCCGCAGGATATTGATACTCGATGAGCCCACCAGCGGCCTTGACGGGCAGAATATGCGCCTGATCGCAGAAAGGCTGAAAAGCGAAGCGCGGAACGGCAGAACCATTCTCGTGATCACCCACGACAGGGAGCTGATCGAGAGCTGCTGCGATAACATTGTGGAGGTTGAAAAACGATCATCATGAAACCGCCGAGGACTATTATGGGATATCCGCGCCGGAGGAATCGTTTTCCGCCCCTGCCGGCAGCTCCACCGCGATGGTCGTGCCCTTGTCCGAGCTTTCCTCCACCCAAACGGAGCCGCCGTGGAGATCGGCGATCTCCCACACCAGAGAAAGTCCCAGTCCCGCGCCGCCGTACTCGCGGCTGCGGGATTTGTCTACCCGGAAGAAGGGATGGAAAATGCTCTGCTGATACTCCTCCGGAATGCCGCAGCCAGTGTCGGAAACGCGAATGATGCACTTTTCCTGCCCCTGTGCAAGCTCGACCCGCACCGAGCCGCCGAGGCGGTTGTATTTGACAGCGTTCTCCGTCAGGTTGAAGAGCATGCGGTAGATCAGCGCATCGCTGCCGGTCAGGGCGGCGTCGCCCTCCGCTTCCAGCGTGATGCTTCGCTTCTCCGCCAGCGACGCAAGATCCGTAAAGATCTCCTCGACCATGGGGGCGAGCTGGAGCTGCTCGTTCCGCGCCACCTGCTGCAAATTGCTCATCTCCAGCAGCGTCTTGGTCATCTGCGTCAGCCGCTCCGTCTGCTCGCGCAAAAGCGTGAGGAATTCCGCCGTCTCCGGTCGCACATCAGGATGCTCCGCGGAAAACAGCTCCAACTGCGCCTGCATTAGTGCCAGCGGCGTGCGCAGCTCGTGGGCGGCGTTGCCGGTGAACTGCCGCTGGGCGGCAAAGGCGTTGTTCAGCCGCTCCAGCATCTGGTTGAACGAGCGGCTCAGCTGCCGGAACTCCGAAATAGCATCTTCATCGATCCTCATATCGGCAAGATTGTTCAGCTGCACCTGCTCCACCTGCGAGGTAAAGCTGCGCAGGGGCTTGAGAGCGCGTCCGCTGACGAAATAGGCGAGGATGCCGCTGAGCAGCGTTACCGCCGCCGTGATGTACCAGTTGGTGGTGCGGAAGCGCCCCTGCACCCCATCGACGACGATGGTCAACTCCTCGTTGGGCGCTATGAGCTGCGGGTCAAAGCTCGCCGCTCCGCTATCATTCAGGATCACCGTGCCGCCGCCCTGTAAGCTGTCCGCAATGGTGTCCATATAGTACACACCGGAGGAGCACAGCAGCAAATTCATGGCCACGCAGGTGATGCCGATGAGCAGGACGGACATCAGCGTGATGCGCCACTGCAGAGAAAGACGCTTCATGATTCCTCGCCTCCCATCAGATAGCCCTCGCCGATGCGGTTGCGGATGGGGTCATAGCCCAGCACGGCGCGGAGCTTTTTGCGCAGGGCGGAGATGTGGACGCGAATGGAATTGCTGAAGCTGTCCACGCTGTTGTCCCAAACATGCTCCATCAGCTCCTCCTGACTCACGGGCCGCCCCTGATGCACCATCAGGTATTCGAGTATCCCCGTTTCCTTTCGGGTCAACGTCAGCGTCTGCCCATTGACGGCGGCGGTGCGGGAGCGGGTGTCGAAGCTCAGGCCTCCGCAGCTTAGCAGCACATCCTGCTGGGTGAACTGCCTCAATGTCAGGCTGCGGATGCGGGCCTCCAGCTCGGCAAGATGAAAGGGCTTTGCAAGATAGTCGTTTGCCCCGGCGTCCAGCCCCTGCACCTTGTCCTCCACCTCGCTGCGGGCGGAGAGGATCAGCACCCGCGTCTCTCGGTCGGTCTGCCGCAGGGTGCGCAGCACCGTCATGCCGTCCTTTTTCGGCAGATTCAGATCAAGAAGTACCAGATCGTAGCACTCCACGCCCAGCAACTCCAGAGCCTTCTCCCCGTCGTAGCAGTAGTCCACGCTGTAGGCCAGCCGCCGCAGGCTGCGGACGATTGTTTCACACAGAGCGCGTTCGTCTTCAATTACTAAAAGGTGCATGAGAACTCTCCTTTTTATTTCTCCGTTTTTGTGTTGTTTTTATTATAGCAAAAATAGATAAGGTTTGCGTTAAGTTTTCGTTCTTAACAGAGACTTTAACTCTCCCGCGCTATGATGGGGGCAGAAAATTGGAAAGGATGATGAAAAATGAGCTGCGGGAAAAAGGCTGCGGCGCAGATCGCGCTGCTGATGGCCGGAGTCGCCATGCTGTGCTTTGGCGTCTGGCGGGGCGAGGCGGCGACAGTGCTGAGCAAAGCAATCAAATTATGTCTGGAGTGTGTGGGTATTGGGTAAAAAGTTTTCAGGCGTTTCGCAGACCATGTCCCGCTTCCGGGGCTGGATACAGGCGGGTGCGACGCTGCTGACCAACCTGCACCTGCCGAACTTCCTCAAGGGAGGACTGTATCAGGGCGCTGGGAAAACCGTCTGCGTGCCGGGGCTGAACTGCTACTCCTGTCCGGCGGCCTCCGGAGCCTGTCCCATCGGGGCGTTTCAGGCGGTGGTGGGGTCATCGAAGTTCAGCTTTTCCTATTATATCACAGGCTTTCTCATTCTGCTGGGCGTGCTGCTGGGGCGCTTTATCTGCGGCTTCCTCTGTCCCTTCGGCTGGTTTCAGGAGCTGCTGCATAAGATCCCGACAAAGAAGCTCTCCACAAAGAAGCTCAGGCCACTGACCTATCTCAAGTACGCCGTCCTGCTGGTGATGGTCCTCCTGCTGCCGGCGTTCCTTGTGAACGATGTGGGCATGGGAGACCCGTTCTTCTGCAAATACCTCTGCCCCCAAGGCGTGCTGGAGGGAGCCATCCCGCTGTCCCTTGCCAATTCCGGCATCCGGGCGGCGCTGGGCAAGCTGTTTACATGGAAGTTCAGCATCCTGCTGTCGGTGATCGTGCTGAGCGTACTGTTCTACCGTCCCTTCTGCAAGTGGCTATGCCCGCTGGGCGCGTTCTACGCCCTGTTCAATCGGGTGTCCCTTTTCCAGATGAAGGTGGACAAGAGTAAGTGCGTCTCCTGTGGGAAATGCGCCAGAGCCTGCAAGATGGACGTGGATGTGACGAAAACGCCCAACCATACCGAGTGCATCCGCTGCGGGATGTGTATCCGTGCCTGTCCGACGAACGCCGTGTGCTTCCGCTACGGCTTCGGCGATGGGAAAGAGAAAGAAAACGCAGCGACACTGCGAGAAAACAACAACAAAGCTTAAGGAGAAACGAATATGAACGCAAAGAAGATACTGGCTCTGATGCTGTGCGCGATGATGCTGCTCTCCCTTGCAGCCTGCGGCGCAAAGGACAACGACAAGCAGACGGATATGAGCGGAGACAGCTCCGCCATGACCGGCGAGCCGAAAACCGCTGAGGAGGCGCTCGCTCTGCACAAGGAGCTGCTGGAGCGGGAAAACGCGCTCCTGTCGGAAAATACCGAGCTGTGGGAAAAGGTGTTCATGGCGGCCGATAAGGGCATGACCTTGCAGGAGGACGGAAAAAATTACGGCGACTTCCTGCTGGATACCATCGAGGGTGCCAAAGACCAGTTCACCGACGAAGAGTATGAGATGCTGAAGGAGTCGGCCACGGAGATCAGCAATATCGAGAACAAGCTGACCGAGCTGGAAAACAAGTACCCCGAGATCATGCAGGAATCCATCGACGGCGATATGAGCGTGCCCGCAGGCAGCGACATGACCAATCCGCCCGACGACGGCAGTATGCAGAAGTTCCCCGCCTTTGAGGGCAAAGACTTGGATGGGAATCCGGTGAAGAGCGACGAGCTGTTCTCCGGCAACACCGTCACCGTAGTGAATTTCTGGTTCACCACCTGCAATCCCTGCGTGGGAGAGCTTGCCGAGCTGGACGCACTGAATAAGGAACTCGCGGAGAAGGGCGGCTCCCTCATCGGCGTCAACACCTTCACGCTGGACGGCGACGAGGCAGCGATTTCCGAGGCGAAGGACGTGCTGGCCAAGAAGGGCGCCACCTATCAGAATGTGTATTTTGACTCAGATGGTGAGGCGGGAAAGTTTACTACCAACATCTTTGCTTATCCCACCACCTATGTGGTCGACCGCAGCGGCAATATCGTGGGTGAACCCATCGTAGGAGCCATCACAGAAAAGAAGCAGGCGGAGACGCTGCAAAAGCTCATCGAGCAGGCGCTCGCCGCCGATGTGGGCTGACCGAGATTTAAAAAAGCGCCTGCTGTGCGCCGCTGCATTGCCCATGGCGCTCGAAGGGTCGGAGTGAGTCCTGATTCCCCTGAAAGGAGGAAACGTGATGTATCGAAGCGTATTGGCACTGCTTTTCGCCTCGGTGCTGCTGCTGGCCCGCCTTTACAAAGCCTATCGAGGGCCCCGCTGTGGTGGAAAAAGAGGATTTGAGCCACGGAATGCGCCGCACGGAGGTCAGAAGCCGCGCCGGAGACTCCCATCTCGGTCATGTGTTCACCGGCGATCCGGAGTCGCCCAACGGCGTGCGCTACTGCATCAACAGCGCGGCCCTGCGCTTCGTCCCCTATGAAAAAATGGAGACCGAGGGCTACGGATACCTGCTGTACCTGTTTGAAAAATAGGACGCAAACGGTCGGCAGTTCTCATGCAAGGAACTATCAGCACATCACAGCATATCGGACTGCCACCGGGCAGTCCGATATGCTGTGAATGGAATTTTCCGACACTCTCAATGCCGGCATAACAATAGCACTTCCTTATTGCAAAGGGATTCCCAGAGAGTAAGTTAGCATAGAAAGTACTATGACTGATGCTTTAGCACATGGGATAATTTAATAGATACTGTCTGTTATAATTAAAAAACCTTGATGGCTGTTAGTGATATGAAAATGCCAGACAGTGACCGGCATTTTCAACAGGAATAACGGTACTAATGCAACACAAAAACAGAAACCCCAGACTATCAAATCGAAATTGGTAGTTTGGGATTTCTGCTTTTGCAGGATATATTTTTTGTCGTGTGCTTGACATACGGGTGGCGCAGGTCGTGGAAACGGATATGCTTCATCTGATGTGCTACCAGAAAATCTGGGAAATGCTGGCTCAGGAAATCGGGCCGAATCCGCTTTCCCTCTGTACAAGGTCTGGCCGTGCACTCGGATCAGAGCTGGCAATACCAGCACGCATTCTACCGTGGTGAACTTCAAAAACACGGAATCATTCAATCCATGTCCCGAAAGGGCAACTGTTACGATAACTGCATTAAATTCAGAGAAGCATCCATGATGGATTCTTAATGATTCAATTTTGATCCAGTGTCCAGAAAACTGGGTACATATCGGTCTGCCCTGTGCTTTTAATCCAAAATTTTACCGTCAATGGAGATGGTGACCACCTGCCACGGAATGAACTTTCCGCTGGTCTGCAGTGCCTTTTTCGCTGCCATCTCCAAGCCGCCGCAGCAGGGCACCTCCATGCGGAGGA
>ENA-ORMX01002030-ORMX01002030.1-human-gut-metagenome-genome-assembly--contig:-NODE-2030-length-12320-cov-2.557440_pt1 | contig 12320 bp, 11 predicted proteins | sample MGYA00242108_ERZ509007 | MGnify/ENA primary metagenome ERZ509007 (study PRJEB26280, sample SAMEA2338745) | human gut metagenome | biome: human gut; feature: human-associated habitat; material: faeces...
TATCCAAAATTTTTCATCAAAAATTCACTGTCTCTCCAGTCTTTCTTTACTTTGACCCAGAGCTTGAGATTCACCTGCTGATCCAGCATTTTCTCGATCTCATAACGTGCAGTACTTCCGATCTTTTTCAACATACTTCCTTTTTTACCAATAATTATCCCCTTGTGTGAATCGCGCTCACAGATAATCGTTGCATCGATGTGCATCACTTTATTTCTGACTTTCATACTGTCGATGGCAACTGCGATACCGTGCGGAATCTCTTCCTGCAAGCAGTGCAGTGCTTTTTCACGGATCAGTTCGGCCACAATCTGACGCTCCGGCTGATCTGTAATGGTATCTTCATCATAGAACTGCGGGCCATATGGCAGATATTTAAATATGAGGTCTGTCAATATTTCCGTGTTCTGACCGCGAAGTGCAGACAGCGGTACGATCTCCGCAAAGTCATAGACTTTTCGATAGGTGTCAATGTATTCTAATATTTTTTCTTTTTCATCTACCGTATCTACTTTGTTGATGATCAGTATGACCGGCGTGTTCACCCGCTGCAGTTTTTCGATAATGTGCTGCTCGCCTGCCCCGATAAACGTGGACGGCTCCACCAGCCAGAGAATGACATCCACCTCCGAAAGCGTGTGCTCCGCCACATTCACCATATACGGCTGTAATCTGTGGAATAATTCCTGAAGCAAGTGACATATTCTTATAGATTTCACCGAAACCATTAAGTGCATCTGTTGCTTCCTGAAGTCTTAAACCTGCGCAGTCAATCAGACCTATCACAGGAGCTCCCATTTTCATTGCCTTCTCGTAAAGGCTGGCAATCTTCTTAGCATGCATTTCACCAATAGTACCACCTAATACGGCAGCATCCTGGCTATATACATACACAAGATTTCCATTAACTACTCCATAACCTGTTATTACACCATCAGATGGAGCTTTCTTTTCCTGCATGTTAAAATCTGTAGCTCTAGCTGTAACTGCGGCTCCGATTTCAACAAAACTGCTGTCATCAAGAATAGCTTCGATTCTTGATAAAGCCTGTGTAGTATTACTCATTACCGAGACCTCCTCTTTAATATATATTGCTTAGTGCAAACAACTATTGTTTATTTTATAACAATCTGCCATTAATTTCAAGTAAATAATTGTACTATTCCACGTGTATTTTAATGTTTCACAAGTATTTTTCATTAAATTTGCACAGAATTCCTGTCAGATTAATCTCTTGTCTCAAATATAACCGCCAGACCCTTATGAATTATAATCTCAGCCTCATCCTCTGCCACCTCATTACTCTGGCAGATACTAAGTCCCTGCTTTAGACAATATTCATTAAGTGTATACTTAAACCCTTTAAGAGTTACAACCACTTCCTCGCTCATAGGCACCAGCGAAACATACCTGCCATACTGCGTATCTCTTCCTATTATATGTGTTCCTGTCTTCTCACTTATAAGATACATATAATTATTCTCATCTATGATATGACAGTCCACGCCACAGTCAAATGCTGCTTTCATATTTCCTATATTTGTAAGTGTATGGTCCATTCTGTTTCCAGTTGCGCCAAGAATATATATATCTGTTGCGCCCTTTTTAACTGCCGTTATTATTGCAAGATGTGTGTCTGTATAATCCTTTTCCTTAGGATACACTTTAAAGTCGACCTGCTTTTTATATCTTTCAAGCACATTTGCATCTACAGAATCATAGTCGCCAAGAAGAAAATCTATCTTAAGTCCTAGCCTGTCTGCATAAGCAAGCCCACTGTCCGCCGCTATACAATAGTCAAACTTTTTGTCAGAAAGCCACTCTTTCGCCCAGTCAATATCCAGATGCCCACCCGTTACTATTAACATTTTACTCATAACTTTATTGATAACCTTCCTTTGTTCTTTAATTTTTCACATTTATATTTTATAATAAATCAATCGGGCAGTAAAATACTTTATACATTAATATTCCCGAAATATCATATATTGATTTAACAGATGTAAGTAAAGCAGCACATTCTGCGTTTTATTTTACATTCTGTAACAAGGAGGCTTATTATATGAATGAACAGAATACATATTCTGATGATGAGAATGTTCTAAAAGAAGATGATTTAAAGAATGTAGAAGACATTCAAAGCAGTATCTCAAAAATGAATGAACTAGGCAGCAACGAAGCAGAAGGCAATGAACTTCTTATGCACTCTGCCAATATGTATGAAAACAGCGAAGATAAGTACAAAGATAATCTTTCCTCTGCCATAACATTTTTCGTATGTGGTGCAGCCGGAATAATCATACTTATATTAAACGACTTAGGTATACTTAAGTTCGTTGTTAAAGGAAGCTCTAACTTCATACTTATTAATATTGTACTCGGACTTCTATTTGTAGGTTTCATAGCTATCGGTTTCTGGTCTTTGAAGTACTCTAAGAACATCAAGAATAAAGCTGCTATCGAAAACAAAGACACTGATACAATATTAGCATGGTTAAATGAAAATGTAAGCAGGGATGATATTGAAAGTTCTTACAATAATGATATAGCTGAAGAAATGAAGTACTTTAACAGAAGTGATTACATAAAGTCAGCTATTTTAAAGCAGTTCCCGGAAACTGAGGATAATCTTGCTGATACAGTGGCGGATAAGTATATCGATACATTGTTTGAATAGATGACAAACGGACGCAATAAGGCTTGAGAGTCGTTTCAGGAATAATACTTCAGTCACCAGAAAGTTGATTGGATATTTCTAAAACTTTCAAGTGTTCCTTTCGTATTGTTCCCCAAACAACTCTCAAGCCTTATTGCTGTCTTTCATAGTATTAAGTACCTTTAAAAATATCAGTTTCCAAAACCTCTCATTAAATAAAATTCAGAATAGTTTTATCTCATCATCCATCTTATAACAAAAAATAATTAAAACAGGTTCTAAACTCTACTTATCTGAGTAGCATTCAGAACCTGTCTAAATCATATTTCATATCAAAACTATATCAGAACTGTTGATATAATCCTTGAATATTCCTTAATATATTACTTACTTGAAAGATACTCATCAATACCCTTAGCAGCAGCCTTACCAGCTCCCATAGCAAGGATAACTGTTGCAGCACCTGTAACAGCATCTCCACCTGCATATACAGCTTCCTTAGATGTCTGTCCATTTTCTTCTTCTGCAACGATACACTTTCTCTTATTTATCTCAAGACCCTTAGTTGTTGATGAGATAAGTGGGTTAGGTGATGTACCAAGTGACATAATAACTGCATCAAGGTCCATAACGAACTCCGAACCTGGTATCTCAACTGGCTTTCTTCTTCCAGAAGCATCTGGTTCGCCAAGTTCCATCTTTACACACTTAATGCCTGTAACATTACCCTTCTCATCTGTAAGAACTTCTGTAGGGTTAGTAAGAAGGTCAAATATGATACCCTCTTCCTTAGCGTGATGTACTTCTTCAGCTCTTGCTGGAAGCTCTTCCTCACTTCTTCTGTATACAATATGTACCTCTGCACCAAGTCTTAAAGCTGTTCTTGCTGCATCCATAGCAACGTTACCGCCACCAACTACAGCAACTTTCTTAAACTTAGCAATAGGTGTGTCATAATCTTCCCTGAATGCCTTCATAAGGTTACTTCTTGTAAGGTACTCATTAGCTGAGAATACTTCGTTAGCATTTTCACCAGGGATACCCATAAATCTAGGAAGACCTGCACCTGAACCGATAAATACTGCATCAAATCCCTCTTCGTTAAGAAGCTGGTCAATAGTCATAGACTTACCAATAACTACGTTTGTTTCAATCTTAACGCCAAGCTTTTTAACATTTTCTACTTCTGATGCAACAACTGTCTTCTTAGGAAGACGGAATTCTGGAATACCATATACTAATACTCCGCCTGGTTCATGAAGTGCTTCAAATATAGTAACATCATATCCGAGTTTAGCAAGATCTCCGGCACATGTAAGTCCGGAAGGACCTGAACCGATTACAGCAACTTTCCTGTATTTTTCCTGTGTCAGGGGCAGTACCCGGTTTTCATTTTTTAACAGGGTAATGCCAGCTGCTTCGATCTCCATTGCATCTTCATGCTGCTGTTTCCGGTCAAATGCAACGGTATCTGTGCCGCCGGATTTTGCCAGGTATACAAGCCGGAGGACACGTTTTACAGCGTCGTCGAGATGTTTCTGTGAAAGATATCCTTTCTCCAGGCCCTCCCGGATCTCTTCCATGATATCCTGATTTTTTGGCATCTGAAGGTCCATTCCTGCCATTAGTGCCCGGCAGGTATCCTGTACGGCTCCCCAGTCAGAGACCACCGTACCCTGATACCCCCACTCTTCTCTCAGAATCTCCGTTAACAAATGTTCGTTTTCCGAACACCATATTGCATTTACCTTATTATAGGCGCACATCACGGCGGCCGGTCTGCTCTTTTTTACCACGATCTCAAATGCCTTCAGATAGATTTCCCGCAATGTGCGTTCATCCAGTTCTGCACTGATCTCTGCTCTGTACTTTTCCTGATTATTCACCGCAAAATGCTTCAGACATGCAGCAGTCCCCGTCTCCTGTAACCCGTTCACATACCCGGCAGCCATTTCTCCCGCAAGAACCGGGTCTTCCGAGAAATACTCAAAATTCCGTCCACACAGGATGTGGCGTTTCATGTTGATCCCCGGTGCAAGCAGCATATCAATCCCAGGGGTTCTGCATTCCCTTCCCAGTGCCTGTCCCATCTTCCTGCCGATCTCCCTGTCCCAAGAAGATGCCACACTGGTAATACAGGGAAAAGTGGTAAAATCATCCGCACTTTCTCCGCGGATTCCGCATGGTCCGTCCGCCATGGTCATTTCGGGAATGCCAAGTCTTTCCACCCCTTTGGTGTTCATGCTTCCGCTTCCACAGACCAGCTGTGCCTTCTCATCAGCTGTCAGCCTGCTGATCAGCTGATCTATTTCTGTCTCTGTCACATATGTCATAGATTGTCTCCACTCTCTTTTTCTTTCCGACAGCATTCTTATCACAGCATACTATCACGCATGGTTTTCAGATTCCGCAGAAGCGGCTGTTCCCTGGAATTCAGCGGTCCATAATTCTGTACGCAAAGATACATGCACACGCCAAGTTTGGGACCGATCTGACGCAACAGTCTGCTGTAAGGTCCATTTGCCAGATAGAGGAATTTCCTGTCCAATGTTTTCTTCATATGATAAACAATATTCAGATTTTCCATCAGTTGGCCCTCCGTCTCCGCATAATTAACGATCTTTATGACATCTGCACCTCTTACTCTTTGTGCTTCTGCAATTTCCATTACCTTTTCTTCCGGATAAAAAGCATGGATATGAGTTGACATCAATACTTCGCTTCCTCTTTTATGTAATTCTTCTATCAGTGCTTTCTGCTTATTCACCGCTTCCGGATTCATGGTCAGTTCATGGGGTTCCGGATGAAAATAATCACCCATAATATCACAAAGCGTTGCTCCGCACTCACTTGCCATAAGCAGCAGTTTTGCACATTCTTCGTCCGTATCGCCTGTGCTGTTGGAATTCCGGTAGCTTGTCACATAGATCGGTTTTCCTTCACAGCTTGCAAAAATATCCGCCAGGATCTCCGGCTTTCGATATTCTTTTTTCAGGTTTTCCAGCTGGATCCCAAATGCCTCCGCACCATCCCAGATGGAATTTAAAATAATATCCTTACATTCCTGTGGTGTCTGCGCCTGTACCATTGCCGTCAACAGTGGTTTCTCACAGGTAAGAAACGTTTTTCTGTCCCCTCTTTTCATAAGGTATCTCCTTCCTTCACCGTTAAAATCACCTTACCTGCCGTTTTTCCCTCCTGCATCAGATCCATTGCCTCCTCCGCCTGTTCTATCGGTACCACTCTGTCAATGGTCGGTCTTATTTCACCGCTTTCCACCTTCGGCCATAACACATTTACCATTTCGGTCAGAAGCTCTTTTTTCTGTTCCGGTGTTCTGCTTCTCAGATTCGTTCCGATCAGGCGGATTCTTCTGGCATACAGATTTTTCAGATTTATTTTTGCATAATCATCCGCCAGTGTGGCGATCATGATCCAGCGTCCATCCATGTTCATCAGCGGAAGACACTCTTCCACCATTTCTCCGCCAAGACAGTCCACTGCAATGTCCACACCTCTTCCTGCATCCAGCTCTGCCTGCATGACTTCCTTCAGTTTCTGTTCTGAGGTATTCACCACAATGTCCGCCTGCAGATGCCGGATTTTCTGTTCCAGTTCCGTATTCCGCACCGTTGTGATCACTCTTGCTCCAAATGCTTTGGCCATTGGAATCATCACACTGGCCAGTCCGCTTGCCCCTGCCTGCACCAGAACCGTATCACCTTTACGGATCTTTCCTTCCTTATTCAGGAACAGATAGGCAGCTCCGTATACTTCCGGAAGTCCCGCTGCCTGCTGCATTGTAAGTCCCCTAGGAATCGGCATCAGAAGTCCTTCCGGGACCGCAACATATTCCGCATAGCCTCCGCTTCCCAGCAATGCACATACCCGGTCACCGACTTTCCACTTTCCTTCTTTGGCAACCCTGCTTCCAACCTGCCGGATAATACCGGCCGCCTCCAGACCGAAATAATCCGGCCAGCCCTTTGGCGGCGGATACTGTCCTGCTCTCTGCAGAAGGTCCGCACGATTCATGCCCGCCGCATGAACTTCCAGCAGGACTTCGTCCTCACGGATCCGGGGATCTTCCACTTCTGCCCATTTTAAATGTCCATTTGTTCCCATCTTCATTGCTTTCATTTTCTGTACCTACTTACACCTTTCCATTGCATTTCTGCCGCCGTCAATCATAATATTTTCGCCGTTGATAAATTGTCCTTTTTCAGATGCAATAAATAACACCAGATCAATAATCTCCTGGGGATCTGCTGCACGTCCCTCTAACGTTTTCATACCGGCCATACCCGGTCTGGTCAGTACCGGTCCGGGAGATACGCATACGCAACGGACACCGTATTTCGCACCATACTGTGCAACGGACTTTGTAAGGCCGAACATGACACCGCTTTTCGCTGTGGGATAATCCATGCCGAATCCATCCCCTTCCATACCTGTGATGGAACCAATGTTTATAATCAGTCCGCTATTCTGTTCGCGCATATAGCGACATGCCACATGGCAGAAATAGAACTGCCCTTTCAGATTTACATCTATGCCCCAGTCAAATATGTCAATGGGCACATCCGGAAACTCTTTGTATTTCCCACGTGCACCCAGTATGCGTGTAGCTGCGCCTCCTGCAAAGTTACAAACCAGATCAATGCTGCCAAAGGTATCGTGTGCTGTTTTGCAGGCATTTTCCACCTGCCTGTAATCCCTCACATCACAGACAACTCCCACTGCACGACCCTTGTTCTGCGCATTGATTGCATCTACTTTTTCAAGCAGCATTTCTTTGTTCACATCGCACATAACAATATTCCCCCCGAGTCCGGCCCAATTCTGTGCCATTAACAGTCCCATCCCGGAAGCGGCTCCCGTTGATATAGCCGTTTTGTTTATAAAGTTCATGCTTTGCCCTCCTTTATTTGCATCTTTTTATTGATACAGATATTTCCGCATAATCTCTCCCCATCTATCAGCAATTTGTTCGATTCCTCCGACACTTGGGTGTGTACAATCCGCTGAGATTAAGGTTGCTTCATTTAAAAGATCCAGACCGTCTGTAAATATCAGTCGTTCCATGGCATATTTTTGTACAATAGTCCGCATTTGCTGTGCCAGTTTCTGATCTTCACCATTAAATTTAAAAATAGAGGTAGCAAATACCGGGCGCGGATCTCTGGAAAGAATCTGTGTGAATCTGTCAATTCTCTTTTCAAATTCAAACAGTCCATGATCTTTCACTGTTCCGACCGCATTAATGCCCATTTCTACAGAAGCAAAATCCCAGTCTTTACGCGATACCAGATACTCTGCCATTTCTTCTTCCATAAGAGCACAGCCCGCAAAACCCATATTTATATAATCGGTTTTCAGCTTTTGTGCAATTCGGAAAGGATATGAATTCGGCTGGATCAGACCAAGACTTCCATGGGTAATGGAAGAACCATATGCAAGATATGTTTTTTTCGGCAGATCATTCTCCTCCGGCGGTTCCACTTCCCCTGAGATTCCAACATAATAACAGGGGGTATACGGCATGATCACACGTACTACCAAAGGATTAAAAGGCAGTTGGTTTTCAGCCGTAAGCTGCTGTAATTTTTTTATTGTTCCGGGATATTCAATATGAATCCTGGTATCTACATCACTGATATTTTTGGAAGAATATTCCCACCCTCCCTGAAAAGAACCAAAGAAAACATGTACGGTAGAACTCTCAGCAACCATATCTGAACGTAAGATTACATCTGCAGAACCGTTTATCATTTTAAATCGTAATTCCACACCTGTCGAAAAGCAATTATCCTGTACCCCTTCACTTATTTTATTCCGTGTTTCACTGCACACTCTGCGAAGAAGATATCCCTTCTCGGTATGCTCCATCTCTTCTACATTATGGAAAAGTATATTATCAAATATCAATTTTCTAACCCCCATTCATTGTCTTAGCAGATAATTAACATATTCTGTTTTAACCATAATAATTGTTCTTCTATTTGTATATACCGAATATTTGATTTAGGTTGTGATAATTTGAATGTGTGTCATTACTTTACTCCGCTTTTTCCAAAACGATTTTCCATGAAATTCATTGATTTATAATTATTCAAATGTCTTTTATAATCCATTCTGCAAATAAATGATAACAGACGGGGGTGTATGTTGTTCGGACAATATCATGATTGAGTGCTAATCTTATAGATTTAAAGAAGAATAATCAAAAAACTTTTGAAAAGCTGAACAAATGAATATATGATTACGCACGTTCAAAATATCACAACTTACATCAAATATTCGGTATATACAAATAAAGAGAAAATTATTATGGTAAAAGCAGATATATGAACTGATCTGCATAAGGATTTGTAATAAGGAAGGATATAAATTGAGCAATACAAAAGTTAAAAATTATATTGAAAAACACTGGAATGAAACCATTAAATTCAACCCCAATGATAATGACACTCTTTTAGGTCTGCCATTTCCTTATTGTGTACCATCTGTAGGAAATTTTGATGAAATGTACTATTGGGATACCTACTTTACAGATAAAGGCCTTGCCATAAGTGGCAAAATGTATCAGGTTCGGAATAATACCTGTGATATGCTTTACCTTGTTGACAAGTATGGAATGATGCCTAATGGAAACCGCACCTACTTTCTGACTCGTTCACAACCACCCTTTTTATCATTTATGGTGCGTGATGTATATGATTATTATAAAGATGTCTCCTGGCTTAAAGAAGCATATACGATACTTGAAAAAGAATATAATTTTTGGCAGTCAAAGCGAAATACCGAATGTGGTTTGAACCGTTATCTCGGATCTGTTGACTCTGCTGATTATGAACACACTGCTGATTATTTTGAAAAAAGATGCGGATATAGACCGGATGCTTCTGCAAAGGATATTGCAACCCATATGGTCATGGCATGTGAAAGCGGATGGGATGTAACTCCAAGATGGGACTTTGAAGGATTTCATTTTGCCCCGGTTGATCTTAATTCACTTTTATATGGCTTTGAGAAAAATATGGAATATTTTTCTTTTCAGCTTACCAACGGTTTCGAGGACTTTTGGAGCAAAAAAGCAGCATACCGCAAAGAACTTATGCTGAAATATATGGATGATGGAACCGGTGTTTTGCTTGATTACAATTACAAAAAAAATTCATTGAGCCATATTTTTTCCTTGGCATCGTTTTATCCCCTTTTTGTCGGCTTAGTTGATTCCTGTCATGCTGACGCAGTAATGAAGCGACTTCCGGAACTCGAAACTGACTACGGCATTCTCACTTGTGCAAAAAATAATGTGCCCGGTGTCTATCAATGGAATTATCCTAATGGCTGGGCATGCCTGCAGTATATTGCAATTATGGGTATGGACAAATATGGGTATAAGGAAGATGCATTGAGAATTGCTCAGAAATTTGTTCACCTCGTTGAAAAGGTATTTGATGAAACGAACAATCTTTGGGAAAAATATAACGTCGTTGAAGGCAATATCAACGTTGACAATGAGTATAAAATGCCTCCCATGATGGGTTGGACTGCCGGTGTTTATCTTGCACTGAACAAATATATCGAGGACAGCATGTGATGCAATACTTCAGGGTATAGCGGACTAAAAAAATGTCCGCCATGCCCTCTTTTGGATATTTTAAACTCTGAATATCCATTGCTTCTCCCTCTGCCTTGTTCTTATCTGCATCAATAAGGACAATCTCCGTAAATAGTCCACTTTGCATCAGAGCAAATACCGATGCGGAACCAACAAAACCACAGCCTATCATTACTGTTTTTTATATTAACGCTCGAAGAGATCAATATTTTTTACAGATTGATTTCAAACTTTTTAATTTTACAAGCATCCTCTGATTCCGGTTACCCTTCGACCAGGATGAAAAGTCTATTATTATAAAAAAGAAGGCTGTGTCCGATAGTTATGTTATACTGAATACAATCTATTGCTCAAAATATAGTAGAGCATAATAAGAAGAGACAGATTCCCTATGAAACCAGTGCCACGGTGTTGAGCCTGACCACTGACCGCTGTGTTACGGTTTCCACCTGCAAAGGGCTATACCAGTATCAGGCCAAGGCTGTAGTATTGGCCATGGGCTGCAAAGAACGCAGCTGCGGTGATCCTGGATGACACCGGAAGGTGCCCATGTGCAAGCCGTGTTTGAATTGATGCCATACCCATCCGGCCAGCCCCGCAATATTGTGCAATGTCTGGACGACTACAATATCCCACTCTACCTGAGTCACACCGTCACAGAAATCCATGGGCGCAGCCGTCTGACCGGTGTGACCATCTCAGAGGTAGACGCAGACCGTCGTCCCATTTCCGGCACTATTGTCCTGCATAACGTATGCGGGTTAGACAGTGATGTGATGGTAACGAAGAACATACATGCAAAATTGCAATCGTGCTGTCGAATGCAGACTTTTTCAGATTTTCTTTTCGAAAGAAGAAACAATATCTGATAATAATATTTTATTTTTCTTGAAATAACAACACATCAAAAGTACAATATAAAAGAGCGTTTGTGCATTCTCTTCACAGCAAACACTATAAGAGACAAATATAAGCACTATGAATAACGAGGAGATTTCATTATGAAGGAAAACAGAAAACTATTAAAAGAAATACTCAAGGACATCCGACATGATATGACGGATGAAGAAGTTCTGAATTTACTGGCAGACAGTAAAGTCTCCATAAATCCCGCAGGGGAAAAAGAAAAATATACTCTTGGTCAGAAAGCTGCGGATGCTATTGCAAAATTTGCTGGAAGCTGGGCATTTATTTTCGCCTTTACAGGTGTATTGGTTCTCTGGATGGTGCTCAACACTCTGCTTGCAGCAAAAGCCTTTGATCCCTATCCATTTATTTTACTTAATCTTGTCCTGTCATGTGTGGCAGCTATTCAGGCGCCTCTTATTATGATGAGTCAGAACCGGCAGGAAGAAAAGGATCGCCGTCGTGCTGAGAATGATTACAAAGTCAATCTGAAAACCGAAATTATGATTGAGGCGTTGTACGATAAACTTAATGCCGTTATCGCCAAACAGTCGGCGATCGAAAAGCAATTGCACTCGGAAGTCGATAGTAATAATACCGAAAAGAAATGATAACTATGTCTGGCATACGAAAAAGCCGTATAATTTAAGAAAAATGCGGATGTGTCGATATGAAATATAAAACGGTCGTATTAAAATACAACCCGCGCGCCGAGAAAATGGCGGAAGAAGTAGAAAAGGCGGCAAACGAATATGCCGAACAAGGTTGGAAACTTATAACGTTTTCCGTTACTCTTTCTGCAAAAGCCATACTTGTATTTGAAGTTCCCGACGCGAAACGATAAATATTTTACGGAGAATGTTATGATTGCGGAATGAAAACTTCTCCGAAAGACAAAATAAAAACAGCCGTAATTGCTTACGACTGTTTTTTTGGTCTGAGTGAGAAGATTTGTAAGGAGCGGCGACTTTTACGAGAGATAAATAAAACCGTTAAAAGGAAAAAGCCGCGACGGAATAGCGTTTTGCCCCGCGACAAAACCGAATAGGTAAAACGAAAGAAGCGAAAACGACAGTGAGTAAAAATAAAGTAGGGAAAACGCGTCATTTCCGGCCGCCGGAAGGAAAACTT
>ENA-ORMX01002035-ORMX01002035.1-human-gut-metagenome-genome-assembly--contig:-NODE-2035-length-12287-cov-3.963702_pt1 | contig 12287 bp, 13 predicted proteins | sample MGYA00242108_ERZ509007 | MGnify/ENA primary metagenome ERZ509007 (study PRJEB26280, sample SAMEA2338745) | human gut metagenome | biome: human gut; feature: human-associated habitat; material: faeces...
AAACCGCAGGTAATCCGGCAATCTGGGAATATCCCATAGAAATTGGAATCGATACTGCCATGATGATGATTCCTGTGATCACATCATGCAACAGATTTTCTCTTTTATAATCTTTTATTGTATGTCCTAATATCATAATTCTGTATGAAACACTCCCAACAAACTATTCTCTGATTTCCATCCAAGATATCTCAATGTTTCTTCCAATCCAGACATCACTTCTAACATATCTCCTACATTTGCACTTGCACCCATATGCCCGATTCGAATGACTTTTCCTGCCAATTCTCCGAAAGAACCTGCCAGCATGATTCCATGTTTTTCTCTCATTCTTTCCAGAATATCATCCGCTGTCATTCCTTCTGGTACATCAAATACTGTAACCGTATCTGAAAATCCACTTTCCAAATGTAATTTTAGACCAAATGCTTCAATGGCTTTTCTTGTCGCATTGGCGATTCTGGCGTGACGTTTGATCAGATCTTTATCCGCTGCAATATTATCCATCGCTGCTTTCAATCCATAGATATCACTGATTGGCATTGTATATGGGAACCATAAATTTTTATAGTAATCTTTGAAAATCGTCAGATTACAATAAAATGATGCGATTGGTGTTTTTCGATTTTCCATAACTTTTTTAGCTTCATCACTGATCGTTACGAAAGTAAGTCCTGGAGGCGCTGAAACTGCTTTTTGAGATCCTCCACATAAGATATCGATCTGTGCTTTATCAACATTGACTTCATTTCCAAACATTCCTGAAACAGAATCTGTAACTGTCATGATTCCATAGGATTTCAATAATGGACAGATTTTATGAATGTCATTTAACATTCCACTTGGAGTATCACAATGAACAACTGTTGCATATTTAAAATCGTGATCTTCCTTCAGATATGCATCTAATTCATCAACATCAAATGCATTTTTATAATCTTTTGTATACATAACAGGAATTCCACCATACATAGATACAAAATCTGCAAATCCTGCTCCATAAATTCCATTATCAAGAATTAAAACTCTATCTCCCGGCTCTGTCATAGATGCACATGCTGCCTCTAAACCAAGGATTCCTTCTCCGCTTAGGATCAGTGTTTCATTCTTCGTATGAAGCAGCTCACTGATCAGCTCACAGGTTTCCTTGTATTCATCATAGAATTGCGGATCCAAATCTGCATTCGTTGTAGAAAGGCTTCTCGCCAGTCTTACATTTTCTGGCACCTGAACAGGTCCTGGTGTCATAATCTTGTATTTACTCATATCCGTCACTCACTTTCTTTTTTATTTTTATAATCTATAAGGAATTCTCTTATACTTTTGTATATTAAAACTTTATCAATATTTTGATGTGTAATTACAATATTATTTCTTTGTGGTAATGGTTTACCAATTGAATGAAAAGTATTTGCGCCCATTACAACAGTTTTACCAATAGTTTTTTCTTTAAAGAACTTTAAATCATTTGGTATATTCCATATAAGTTCATTATTTTTACCAAGTTCATTATTTTTTCCAATTGCCGCTATCATAGATAAATCCATATATAAAACTCCTTCACTTTCATAAAAATACTATCATTAAATAATCAAATAATCAAGAAAAAAAGACTTATATAAGCCTTTTGGTATTTTTAAATTTAAAATAACATCTTTATTAGTTCCAGTATTTATTACCTCTGCTAAAGTAGTTTATTCAACAGTTTCTGTTTGATCTACTGTAATTGTAGTAGGACCATTTTCTCCTTTAGGTCCTATAGGACCAATATCTCCTCTATCACCCTTAGGTCCTTGAAGATCCATATCACCTTTTGGGCCTATTTCTCCCTGTGGGCCTATTGGATCTGGATCACCTTGTAGTCCTGTTGGACCTAATACATAACAATATTTACAACTATTTGCGCCTTCTAGTATTTTCTTTGCCTTTGAAAAATCATCACAACAAAAATCCTTGTTTATGTTATTCATATATATTACTCTCCCAATATAATTTATGATTAACTAGTGGGATTTGGAATATATTTTTAAGATTTTTATTCGTTTTTAGTATAGGATTTTAACTATTTTTATAACGATACTAAAAAAATATATTCTAAAATAAGAATATACTTTACTAAATAGTCTTAATTTTTGACTTAAGGGTAGACATTTATTTTTATCAATCTCATAATCATTGCTCGAATCTATTACTTTATTTAGATAAGGTACATCTAATACATGATATCATTTATCAAGTAGCGTGTTTGCAGTTGCTTTAAATTTTTTAAAATTTAAAGCAACTGCAAACACTTACAAATGCTAGTACATCACTTTTTATATCTTTTTTTGAATCTTTATCATCAAAATCTAATGATAGAAAAAAACAAGTATCATTTTCTAAAAGAGGATAAATACCTATTGGATGATTTCCATACATATGCTTATAGATAGTATCTTTTGATATTGGTTTATTTTCCCTATATTGGCAAGTTTTACATTTTTTACCCATTGTTTTATTACATACACTTTTTTTCCATTCATTTGCACATGCAGGTATATAATATTTAATATTTGGATTATTTTTATCAATAGATAAATAAGGATATACATCATTTCTTCCTTTAAAATAATTCATAAATATTTTAACTGAATCTTCACAATTTGAAATATCTTCAGATGAATTTGTTGTTATTTCATTAAGTTGTTTCTTTAATTTTTCTACTTCTAATTGTAATTTTCTTATTTCTAGTTCTTTTGCTTTTATTAAATTTAATATTTCACTATTATTCATAAAATTATGCCTCAACTAGTTCTAATGAAGATATAAAGTCTAAAATTGAATTAATCGTATCATCTATAGATAATTCTAGCCAATTATTTTTTGCCGTATTAACCATGGATTTAAATCTCTTGTTTGATAATGTGAATTTTAAACTATTTTGTAACTCAGCTATATCATTTTCTTCAATTAATTCATTTTTAAAAATTAATTTATCTAAATAAGTTAAAAAGCGGTACTTATCAAAATCACTTTTATTTATCAAATAATAAATATCAAAAATGTCTTTATATCTAGTTGATGTAATGCCAAATTTTAATAATGACTTCATTTTTTCAACACATATTTGTTCTTTTGAATTAGCAAGTAAAATAACATTATTAGAATGAGTCCCTAAATCAAAACATAATTCATCTTGGTCTATATCAATATCTTTATGTACACCTATATCTAATTTGGTAGAAAATATATTACCAAAATTATCAGATATTTCTATAAAAACTCTCTTACCATCATAATCTTGATGATGAAGTCTTTTTATTGGTGAAGTAATTTTTATTTTAATATCTTTATCATTTAATTTTTCTATAAATGCTTCTATTGCAGAATCATCTAAAGAATATCTTATAAAATCTATATCTAAATCTTGTGTTGCTCTTCTTATATCTTTAGAAATAGCCATCATTACAACTCCACCCTTAATTGTTACATTTTTATTTAAGCTAGAATTGCTTATTTGAGATAAAATAATATCTTGGCAAGTTTTCGAAATAGCATTTAAATTTGAATATCCACTCGCTAAATAATTATTAAATATTGTATTTATATTCATTAAAACACCTCTTTCATAATAACATCATACAAGTAATTTTCTATTGAAAAATTACTTATGTATTCAGCTATTTTTTTTGTATTAAGGGTATCTTTAATTTCTCTATAATTTTCAATTATCTCTTTATAATAATCGAAACCTATCGAATTTCTATTTCTTATTAATTCTATTAGCATTCTTTCTTTGTCATAAATTTTAACTTCCACACCATTTATATTTAAAGTCGATTTTCCAATATCAAAAAACTTTTCTTGATAATATACAACTTTAATTCTACTATCACTAATTTTAGTACTATCCCTTTTTAATGCAAGATATTCTTTTTCAGGAATAACATCTGTTAAATTATGGTAATAAAATGCACTATCCATAGTAAATATTGCATTAGGATATTTTTTTGATATTATTTCTAAATAATTCACATTCTTTTTATCACTGTAAATTCCTTTTTCAATTTTAAATATTTTCCCTTCTTGGATTAACTTTTTTATTTTATAATCACTTTCATATTTCTGAATGAGTTCTTTATATAGTAATACCATTTTAATCACCTCTTGATATAATTTTAAAGTAATTTGCCACAAAAGTCAATTAATTGTGGTATTTTAATTAAAAAGTGCCATTTAGATACCAAAATTAATAATTTTTATCAAACTTATACAAATTTATTTATGTTTATACTCTAATTTTTTTAAATTCAAGCAAAAAAATGAGAGCTTTCGCTCTCTTCAGGGAGCGATTGAGTTCCATATTATCAATATTTATAAAAACGATAAAATCCTTTATTTATAAAGGTTTATGTACATATTAGTTTATTTAAGTTTATTCAAATTTATATGTTTTTAGGTACTTTAAGTACCTAATTACGTACCTAAAAATTATATTGTTTACTTCTTAAATTAGATAAAAATATACAAAATAATACATATAAAACTAAATACACAACTGCAGCTATAATAACATTTTTAATTAATAATGAAATGCCATAAAAAGAAAAAGTAATTAGGGCATAGTTAAAAGTATATAAAAAACTTCCGATTGCTGGTGCTTCTCCCCTTTCATAAATACATCCAGTTAAGAAATAAGATAAATATCCTATAATTGCACCACCAACAACTAAATTAAACAAATCTGCTATACCTTGTGTAGCAAAAACATTAACAAATGGGTTAGGTAAATACACTTGTCTTAGTATACTTCCTATAACACTAACAATACCATACATAAGTTTTCACCTTCTTTAGTAAGATATTATACCATAAACAGAAAAAAGAACCAATAAGGTTCTTATGATTAACTATTTACTAAATTTTCTATATCATTTAATAATGGTAATAATTGCTCTATTTTATCAACTATTCTTTTTTGTTCCTCAATTGGAGGAATAGGCACATACATTTCCATAACATGTTCTAACTTTAAATTTGATTGTGCTGAGCCACCACCTCTATTAGAAACAGTATTATGAAAATAAAATGAGTTAATTACATAATATAAATATTTTGATAAATTTCTATTCAATGGTGTCAACTTTAAAACTCGTTGATTTAATAATGCGATAGAATCATCTTCATATATAGCTGTTTTCCCTAATGGTTCAGGATTATTTGATTGTGAAGAAAGACACATAAGGAAATCTCCCTTTTCTATCTTAGATTTTAGCATTTGTTCAGTTGGCTCTTCAACGAAAGATGTTTGATTATTAATTTCAACAATCTTTTTCATAATATTCTGACTTTTAATAACTGGATATCCCTTTCCGTTTTTTGAAGTTTCGCTTGGTTTGTATGAATAACCATTTTGATAACTAAATAGCATACCAATTTTAGCCCAAGTCCAACTAGATGGAATGTCAAATGGATAATCTGATTCAGTTATAGATAAATTAAATTTTTTATAATTATCTAGCAATTGTTCTTTTTTAGAAATTAAATCTTTTGGATTAGAATCGGTATCTAATTGATTTGATAATTTTCCATGTATTGCATAATCAATTATTGATTTATTCATTTCCAAAGGTAAATTCCTTTTTATCTCATTTAAACTATTTTCCAACGGTTCAATTTTATCAAGTCTTTCAAATATATAATCAATTTTATCCACTATTCTTTTTTGTTCCTCAATTGGAGGAATTGGAATCATGAAATTCCTAACATTATCAACATTCAAATTCCCTTGAGAAGATTCTTTACCAGTAATATTCTTAATTGATGTTGATAAACCATATGGTGAATTTAGCCAATATAAAATATATTTATTGTAAATAAGATTATAATCAACAAGTTTAATTAAAGTTAAACTAACATATATTGCAAAATCCATATCAACATCTATTATTGCTGATTCGCCTATACCAGCTCCAACTCTTGTAAGAAGAATATCATTTTTCTCTGGTTTACATGTTGCGGTTAATTTATCATATAATTCATAGCTGATTTTTTTATATTCTTGAGGTTTAAATTCATATGGTTTTATGTTTTTTGCAGATAGAAAAGGCATTCCATCTTCAACATATTGAGGAGTTGAAGCATATCCACATGTCATTACACTACACAAATCTATAAATCTTACCCAAGTCCAACTAGATGGAATAGAATATTTGATATCTTCTTCTGTTATTGCCATACCTGATGGAGTTTTTTTATATTTTTTTTCATTGATATTTTTTTCTTTTATTTCTTTTATCTTACAAAGCATCTCTTTACTATTAGAATCGCCTGATAATTGAACTGAAAGTTTTCCTTGAAATGCTTGTTGTAAAATACTTTTCTTTAAATCTGAAACTATCATTTTAAATCACCAATTATTTCAATAATTTCATTTAATTTTTCATCCAGTTCTTTTTCGAGCTTTTCTCTTTTAGAAATAAAATTATCCATTGTTTCTTTTGGTGATAGAATTATTTCCTCTTCTACAGGATATCCACAATAATCCAAATTATAATTTTGTTGATCCAATTCACTAACATTAATTTTTTTAGATTTCCAAGTATCTGATGAAGATTCATCTTTCTTCTCATCTTTTATTTCAACTCTATTATTCCACCAATCAATTACTTTTTGAAAATGGCGAAGTTCAACTGGTTTTGTTTTACTAAATGCCTTATATCCTTGTGGAATATCCATTCTATAAAACCAAATGTCATTTGTAGGACCTGTTTTATCAAAAAATAATAAATTTGTTGAAATAGATGTATATGGTGCAAATATTGAACCTGGTAATCTAATGATAGTATGTAAATTACATTCATCCATCAATTTTTTCTTGATTGCCATTTTTGTATTATCCTGGCCAAATAAGAATCCATCTGGAAGAACAATTCCTACTCTACCATTTTGCTTTAATCTATATAATATTTCAACCATAAATAAATCTGCTGTTTCTGAATCTCTTAATTCTGTAGGAAAATTTTGTTGAACTGACTTTTTTTCAGTTCCACCATATGGAGGATTCATAAGGATAACATCAAATTTATCTTCTTCTTCATAATCTCTTACATTTTTTTCTAATGAATTACCTCTTATAATATTAGGTTCATTTATATCATGTAATAACATATTTGTTGTACATAATAAATATGGTAGAGATTTCTTTTCAACACCATAAAAAGATTTTTTTAATTCTTCATTTGAAGATGTATCTTCTGCGCTTTCTTTCATATGATTAAGTGCTGATACTAAAAATCCACCAGTACCACATGCAAAATCTGCAACTGATTCACCAATTTTTGGATCAACCATTTTAACAACAAAATCTGTTACAGCTCTCGGAGTATAAAATTCTCCTGATTTGCCTGCTGATTGTAAATCTTTTAATATTGTTTCATATATTTCATTAAAAGCATGTCTTGTTTGAAAATCTGTTAAATCTATTTCATTTAAAACATTAACAACTTGTCTTATTAATACTCCATCTTTCATATAGTTGTTTAAGTCCTCAAACACTTCTCTAACTATTCTACCTCTAATAGGAGTTGTTTCATTTATTTCTAATTCTTTTAATGCGTTAAATAAATTAATTATAAAGTTAGATAATTCATCACCTGTCATAGCTTTGCCATCTTTATTATCTGGTGCCCAATTTCTCCATCTATATTTTTCTGGAATAATTGATCTATAATCATCTTCTAATATTTCCCATTCTGATTCTTTTGCGTCATATAGCTTTAAAAATAGCATCCAAACAATTTGCTCTATTCTTTGAGCATCACCATTTACACCAGCATCTTGACGCATAATATCTTGTAGTCTTTTTATCATTGTTCCTATATTCATTTGTATCACTCCTAACTGTATAATAATCTTTTAACATTGTTTATCATATTTAAATATTTTTCTTTTCCACCAAATAAGTTAACTATTGGAACTAGTCCACCAAATTTATTAAAGTTTTTAACTTCTAATAATCTGATATTTTCAAGTTCTAATACACCTTTATTTTGATATACATTTAAAATTTCATCTATAACATTTTTTTGACTTTCAGTATATTGGTTAATTTCTTCACTTTCTTTTACTTTTTCTACTCTCTCTTCTTTTGGTACTACTTCTTTATCAAATGCAACATTGCTTAATAAGTCAAATATATCAACATTATCATTTACTTTATCAAATAATGCATCAACCATAACACCTTCACCTAATAAGAATTCAACAAATTCTTTTTTAGAATCAGCTCTAAGCCACTCTTGTTCAAATCCTTCATAGTTTGTATACATTCTCTTAAGGTTTTTCTTAGAATATTCCATAATTGATTCAGTTATTAATTTACCATCTGCATCATAATATTTGATTGTTTCATTTAATATTGAAACATCAACACCATTTATATATACTTTCTTAAATCCTTCATCATCAACATCACCACTTATTGGTAAATTTGGTTTATCATTTTCAATTCCAAAAGACTTTGGTGTTTTTGGTTCTTTACCATCTCCACCATCAACATCTAATACCATTTCAGCAGGACCATTGAAGTTTGGATCGGCAAATTTTTCGGAATTATTTCTAAAATCCATTATAGTAAAGTATTCTTTACCTTTACTTTCATATAATCTAGTACCTCTACCTATAATTTGTTTAAACTCTGTCATTGATTGAATATCTTCATCTAGCGCTATAAGTTTAACTGTTTTAGTATCTACACCTGTAGAAAGCAATTTAGATGTTGTAGCTATTACTGGATATACTGTATTAGCATCAATAAAATCATCTAATTTATTTTTACCTTCCATATCATTACTTGTTATTCTAACAACATAATTTGGATTTTGTTGCATCATATCTGCATTTTCATTTGCTAATGCATTTCTCATTCTTAATGCATGTTCAGTGTCTACACAAAATACTATTGTTCTCGAATATCTATCTGTTGCTTTAAGATATTCTGTTATTCTTTTAGCAACAACTTGCGTTCTTTCATCTATTACAATAGTTCTATCAAAATCATGGACTGTATACTCTTTATCCTCTACTTCATATCCATCTTCATCTAGTTTCCCTTTTTCAGGTCTATAACCTTCTAAGTCTTTATCTAAACTTACTTTAATAACTTTATATGGTGCTAAGAAACCATCTTCAATTCCATCCTTTAATGAATATGTATAAATTGGTTCACCAAAATAATTAATATTTGAAACATCATTTGTTTCTTTTGGAGTAGCTGTCATACCAATTTGTGTAGCACTATTAAAATAAGTTAATATCTCATGCCAGTTTGAATCATCTCTGGCACTACTTCTATGACACTCATCTACTATAATTAAATCAAAAAAGTCAGGTTTAAATTGTTTATATATTTGCGCTTCACTACTTCTTAATTGATGATATAAAGACATATATATTTCATATGATGAATCCATATTTCTATTTTCAACTTTTGTCATAACTTTTTGAAAAGGTTTAAAATCATTTTGCATTGTTTGATCAATAAGAATATTTCTATCAGCAAGATATAATATCTTCTTTTTTGAACCAGATTTATATAATCTATGGATTATTTGAAAAGCAGTAAATGTTTTTCCTGTTCCAGTAGCCATAACCAAAAGTATTCTCTTTTGTCCTTTTGCTATTGCTTCAACGGTCTTATTTATTGCTATTCTTTGATAGTATCTTGGAGTTTTATATGCACTCATAAAATAATAAGGTTCAGTAATAACTTTTAATTGTTCTTCTGTTAGTTCTTTTTCCTCTACATATCTATTCCATAATTCTTCTGGTGTAGGGAATTCTTCCATAGTTAATTCTCTTTCTTTACCAGTTAATCTGTCATGCTCATAAAATTTTGATCCATTAGAAGAATAAGCAAATGGAATATCTAAATCAACTGCATAACCTATTGCTTGTTGGATACCATGTGCTTCAGTAACATTATTATCTTTAGCTTCAATAATCGCTATTGGCAAATTAGATTTATATGATAATAAGTAATCAACATACTTTCTCTTACCTCTAGTTGCCACATTTTCTCTTACGTTCATTTTACCAGCAGTATAGTAATATTCACATCTTACTTGAGTTTGAATATCCCAGTTAGATTTTTGAATTGCTGGAGTTATATATTTTATTTTTATATCTTCTTCGCTTAAGTCTTTAATACTTATCATTTTTTTACCTCCTGTGACACTATGACATTAACTTTCGGTGTAGTCCACACAAAATTCTAATGTCATTCTGTCATTAATCTAATATATCGCTGACTTTAATATTGTAATATTCAGCTATTTTTTTTACTACTTCATTGTTTAATTTTCTACTACCTTTTTCATATTTATTGTAAGTAGAAATATCTATTCCCAAATAATCTGCAACTTCTTGTTGTGATTTTTTATTGTCTAATCTATATTGTTTAACTCTTAATCTAGCTCTTGCTTGTACTTTTTCTTCTAATTTAGCCATACCTTCAGCAAAATTCTTTATATCACCTATCATTTGAGATTTATTTTGAGACACATCAAAAGCACGCCTACTTATTTCTAATTCTTCTTTTGTTGATAATTCCGGCATATTCTCAAAAAAATAATCAGTTGAAATTTTATAAAAATTTGCTAAATCTCTAATAACTGCTAATGGAGTACATCTATCTCCTAACTCATAATGCTTATATGTAGAAACGTTTACACCAACTACTTGTGCTATATCTTTTTGAGTTAAATTAAATTTACTACGCATATCAGCCATATTCTTACCTATTGCTATGTCACTTTTTCTACGATTCTCCACAAGTATACCTCCTAATATCTTCTTGATACCATTATAACATACATTTTCCATTTTGGAACATAAAAATTCCATTTTGTCAATTTTTTATCATTTTAATATTGACATTATGGAACTAAGATGATATATTATAATTGTATTTCCAATTTGGAACTTTTATTTTAAATATATAGTTGACAGATTGGAACTGCAAAGTTCTTTGAAAATTTGTAAGTTACGGAAATCGCCGATATGCCGTAACTCAAAAAAGGCAAGGCAAAAATTATAACCCTATTGGCACGGGAGTTATGAGATAACTAAAATCTCAAATATAATCACACTACCCTATTTAAAGTTAGAAAGGAGGAAACACATGAATAAAGAAGTATTAGATTCTATATTGCCTAATATGAGTGATGATGAAATAGTAGAATTAGTTCATAATCACTTATGTGGGTTAAGAGTAATAGAAAACAAAGATCGTGAAGATATAAGAATAGAATATGCTCTTGAAGAGGATATTGAAGATAGTTCAAGAGAAGAATTAATAAATGCATTATATAAGATGAATGAAAAAATAAATAGCAGATAGGAGGTTTGATATATGACTGCAGTTGAAACATTAGAATTATTATCTAAACAATGGTGTACTTTACAAGACTTAATGAAATTAACTAGTCTTGGTAGAAATTCAGCACTAAAAATTAGAAAAGAAATAATAACAGATCTTACAGATCAAGGTTATAAACTACCATGTAATTTAATACCAATGTGTGAAGTAGTTAATAAACTAAATATTAATGTTCCTTACCTTAAAGATATGGCAGAGCTGGAGAAATAAATGAAGCCTATAGAAGAATTAAATATAACCATAAAAAAAGACAACATTATTGATGGAATAATGAAGTCGAATGGATTATATTGCTTAGTTTCAGAACCAAAAGTTGGTAAGTCATTCTTAGCATTACAGCTTGCCAACTCTTTGGTAAATAATAAACAATTCTTAGGATTCAATACTAATCCCACATCCGTCTTATATGTTAGCACAGAAATCTCAGAATTACAACTTAAAGAAAGATTAGAAATAACCGGATATACTTTTAAACCTAATTCATTCTTCTTTGTACAAAAAGATGAACAACATAAATTATGTATTAGAGATGATCTATTATTAGATTTAAAAGAATTCTCAGAAACCTATAATGGAAGATTTGTAATTATAGATATTATGTGTGGAATAGATTATGGATATGAAACTGATATTAATAATTATAGTGATGTAATGAAGAATATGTTTGATAAATATAGAGAACTAGCTAAAAAATATAATCTTACATTTCTTCTAATACATCATTTAAATAAAGAAGGTAAAACATTAGGTAGCACAGGTATTGATGGTAATATGAATGGTATATTAACATTAATCAATAATAAAGATAATACCTATACTTTAAAAATAATCAATAGAGACTTTGAAGAACAAAATCTTAATCTTATAA
>ENA-ORMX01002036-ORMX01002036.1-human-gut-metagenome-genome-assembly--contig:-NODE-2036-length-12283-cov-28.333252_pt1 | contig 12283 bp, 7 predicted proteins | sample MGYA00242108_ERZ509007 | MGnify/ENA primary metagenome ERZ509007 (study PRJEB26280, sample SAMEA2338745) | human gut metagenome | biome: human gut; feature: human-associated habitat; material: faeces...
CTCACAAAATCCGTAAAATCCGTCATCTCCGTGGTGCTAAAGCACGTTGCATGAGCAAAAAAATCCGTGCAATCGGTGCGATCCGTGAGCGATAATATCAGAATGGTTCCACTAAACATCAATAACAATGAATAATGTCCCCCCCTAAATGGACTTGCCCAAAACTCTATCGTGCAAAAGAGAGGGGGCATGGAAAGTTCGTCAAGCCGAACTTCCACGCCCCCTGCGCTAATCGCGTTTCATATCAATGTGTCATCACTCAGCGTCCCAATACCCACCGTCGGACATCATGCCGCAACTGTTTTGGGGTGGGTCGGGTGCATATTCGCCCGGACGCACTTCGGTTTCAGTTACATTGCTGCCGACGCCTGAGCCGCAAAGCATGGTCGACGCTTCAATGTGGTAAAGCGTGGTGGCTGGTGCCATGTATGTTTTTCTGTTATTCATGTGTTGTTATCTGTCTTAAATGGTTACTTAACGAGTACTTTCTTGCCATTCTTAATAAGCAATCCGCGTTGGTTGCTGCCTACACGGCGGCCCGACAGGTCGTAAGTCTCGGCAGAACGCTTGTCGCGGCCATAGAGGTTGACTATGCCAGTCACCGTTTCGTCACCTATCACCTGCAACATTACGCGTGCAGGAGCCAATGTCGGGGTACTGCCATTGCGCGGTGTGATTACAAGGTAGTGGCGCTGAGCCGGCAGACTGTGGAAGTTGAGCCACATGTTCCCGTCAGAGTAATCAAAGAGTGACAAGGGCGAATTTGCCTCGGTGCCGCCTTCACCCATTTCATTGTATGTGCCGGTAAAGGTGTAGGTGTGATCCACGCTCATACAGTCAATGTGCTTGCTCTCGGCATTGGCCAATTCCACTTCGGTCAGGGTAATGGTCATTTTCTTGTCGGCATCGGTCAGGGCGCGCACCAAGTACGGGTAGTTGGCCTCGAGGGTCACCCCTTCGGCTTGGTTAAAGCTCTCCACAATGGTGCGGTCGGCCACGCCGTCGTTGTTATCGTCATATTGGTGCACGTTGTTGATGCGCGAGAAAGCGTACTTCTGGCAAAGCTCCGGTGTGAGCTTCAGTTCAAACGGCACATACCATGTTGTCCAGTTCGTGCCACCAAAATTGCGGGCATAGTTCAATTCACCCACTTCTGCACCATTTGCAAGGGTGTATGCCTCGCCGTCTGCCAGTTCGAACAAATCAAGAACACCATAATTGCACTTTATGCAGAAGTCGTCCATAAAGGTGCAATCCTGAGATTCAACAAAATAACCGCACACACTGCATGTAGCCGAGTGCGTTCTGCTTCCGTGTCTATTTGGCACATAACGGTATGCCTCGTCGTGGCTGCCATTATTGTCGGCCTCGGGGTGGAGCGTGTTTTCGAAATCCTGGTTGTTGCTGAAGAAGGGAAGATTGCTGCCATGGAGATAGCCCATTTTGTACACGGTGTGGAGTGCGGCATCACCGTTAAGCTCAGGTTGGCTGTTTGCTTGTTTGAGATCTTGTGTCCAGACGGGCAAAACCGTCGTCTCGTTGTTCATACAATAAGTAGCTTCGCCACCAGCTATCTGCTCTGCCGTAAAGCCTACAAATGCTGACGATGTGTTGTAATCACCATAAGCGATGCGGCTGGCAAGGTCCTCAGGCTCAGTGGCATCGGCTGATGCGAACACCTTGGCGTCTTTTGAATAAAAGACTTTTTCGAAGTTTGACAGATTGCCCGAAGGTTCATAGCATGTCAAGAACACATTTGAGCCTGTTCCTCTCACTTCGCAAGACCCTACATAGCAGTTTGTGATATGACTATCGCTTTTGGGGTCAGTGTATCCCATCAAACCGCCCACATTCACTTTGCCCGTCACATTACCATAGTTGGCGCAGGCTTCCATGATGATACTATGGTTAGATTTACCTATGATGCCACCTGCGAACGTGCCGGTTGAAACGATGTCTACGTAGCTTGCACAACTCCGCACAACGGGTATGGAAGGACTATTTCTTGTAACCCAGCCTGTTATGCCTCCCACATAGTCAGCACTGCCACTTGTGTTGATACGGCCCTTAGCCACACAATTATAAAAGTTGGCACCTACTGACTGACCAGCAATCATACCTTGATGTTGGCATGACGACTCGATTACGCCCTCAACTGTGAGATTCTTGATAGTGGCCCCATTGACATAGCCAAACAATCCGACATAGCCACCCTGGTAGAACGAAGAATACAGGTTCTTTATGCAGTGTCCGTTGCCGTCAAACGTGCCGGCAAAGGCATTTGACTTTGAAACAGGTATCCAACTTGATGCTGAAGCATAAGCCAAGTCTATGTCATTAACCAGTTTGGCGTGTGCTGTAATCTGTCCATTTCCTAAGTTTGATTGGTCGCGCAAATATTCCAACTGCGCCACGTTTGAAATAAGGTAAGGATCATTGGCAGTACCTTTGCCGTGCAATTCGCGGCTTTCGTGGCACACCGTGCAAAATCCGCCATCTTCATACTCCTGAGAGTGGGCGGGCGTAGCTGTCTCCTTTGTTTGGTCGTTGGTATACGCTTCGCTCAGCAGATGTCCGTTGCACAACTTGCTGCCTGAGAAGTAGACTGTCTTGCCGTTCAACACGGGATAGGTGTTTTCTTGCTCCAGGTCTTGTCCCCAGGTGCTGTTAACTGATGCCAGCAAGCTGGCCAATTTGCCCGAAGCCACGTCAGCTTGATGAACAGCCTGCGCCGACGCTGAGATTGTACCATCACCATAGTACTTGCCTGCAGTAGCCGTTCCATTTTCAACCACAAGGCCTTCCTCTACATAATATGTCTTTTCAAAAGCCTTGCTCGGGTCATTTCCATATTTACCCACAAGCAGTCCTGCGTATTGATTAGTGGCCTCTACACGTCCATAGCTGTAATTGTTGGTATTTTGGGGAGCAAAGCATTCACCAGCCAGACCGCCCACATTTTGTTTTCCTATTACATTGCCCACATTCATGCAGTTGCTCATTCCTTCATTGTTGATGTCGGGGAATACATAGCCAACCAAACCGCCGACAGAGCTGCCTTCGGCCGTAATGTCTGCATAGTTTGCGCAAAAAGAGAGTCCAGTTCCGTACCCTACTATGCCGCCAAAGTACGCTCCGCTTGTACCTGGATAGTTCTTCACCGTGGCGCGGTTGGTGCACGAAGTAATAAAGCAGTTGTTTGCTATCAGTCCGGCAATGCCACCTACATAACTGCACCCCGTCACGCTACCTCTGCTTTCGCAGTTTTCCAATTTTGATTTTGTTGTGCCAACACCTAACACCAAACCCACATATTGCCCTGATTGTTCATTTCCTTCTTCATAAAAGCCCGTCACGTTTCCTTGCACAGTGACGTTCTTAATTTCAGCACCATCTACGTACCCGAACAACCCGAGATTGCTGCCTGAGCTGTTGATGTACAAGTCGCTGACAGTGTGTTTGTTGCCGTCAAATATGCCTTTGAAGGGGTTTTCGCCACCAATAGGATGCCAGTTTGCCTCTGCCACGTTGTTTGCAGCATCGGCTGGGTGACAAACAGCTTTCAAACTGATGTCGTTTGCCAGATAGCACTTGATGCTATCGATTGGAGAGGGATTTGTCACTGCGTCATAAGCTTGCACTTGATTGTGCAACCACACCAAATGACCTGCCTTACTGAAGGCGTAGTAGCCATTAAACGGCGATGCCTCATCAGCCACAAGCATTGGCGCTTCGCCCTCAATATGTCCGCACACCGAGCAATATTTCACTCCGTTCTCGTCGAAATCGATAGGTAGGGTGTGCGGAATCATCTCTATCCACACGCCCGTTTCGGGATCAGCATCATCAGTGTAAGCATTTTCACAGATCGCCTCCTTAAAGTATTTTTTGCAATCGCTGCAATACCAATATTCGTGGTTACCCTTTTTGCTGCAAGTGGCGGGTACCGCATCGTGATGCGTAAACTTGTGAGTCACAACACCCGGGTTATTGCTAAAACTGGTCGCAGCAGAAAGGTCGTCAGTACAAGATCCCTCTGCATACAACACGCTGCCGCCTATGACAGGATATGCGTCCTTAGGCTCGGTACTGATGTTCTGTCCCCACGTTTGTATGCCGCAGTTCAGCTGCAACTGCCATGCGAGCCAGCCCGAAGCAAGCTGCTCTGCCGTAGGGTCGAGACAAGTGGCTGTGTTGTCAACGTTGTCTTCAAGCCAAGTAATGCCAGACTGCAGCATAGGCACATCGGTCTGGGCTGTATTGCCAACATAAATGTTACCCGTATTGGCCAAGATACCGCTTGCTTTTTTTAGTTGATGTGTGCCAACTATGACGCCTACAAATTCAGATTGTTCTGTGAGGTAGATATTTCCGAAATTTGCGCAGTTACTGATTTCAATATTAAATGGAGAACCGAGCAAACCGCCAACTGCACAGTCAGTGCTATTTACTGTTCCGGTAACATGGATTTCACCATAGTTGGCACAATTCTGTATGGTGGTAAGTCCGTCGCTTCCACCAGCAATGCCGCCAGCCCAACCTGTTCCTGTAGTAATTTTACCATAATTACTGCAATTGGACGCCTCATCCTGGATAGTTGAAATAACACCTGCTACATTATATCTGCTGGCCGTCACATCGGCACGATTTATGCAGTTCTTTGCACTTCCACGACAACCGCTTATGCCATAAATATCGCTTAAACCAGCAATACTGCCACTTATAACTTCTATATTCTCAAACGTGGCATTAAAGCCTGAAGTACACACTGCAGCAATATCAGTTTTGCCAACTATTTGAACATTGGCCATCTTCAAATTTTTGACAGATGTTTTTTTAGTGGTTGGGTTTACGTATCCCAAAAGCCCTAAATTTGAACCATTCTTGTCATTTATATAGAGATTGGATATCGTGTGGCCGTTTCCGTCAAAAACGCCATCAAAATGATGTTCACCATTATACGTGTAAATGCCGTATTTAGCAATCGGCGTCCAGTTGCCTATGCCCTCGCCACACACGGTAGAAAGGTCGATGTTGTTCACAAGTTGGGCACACGCCGTGGTATGCACCACGTTGTCGCCACTCTCGCCATTCACATAGTTGGCATACCACTTGAGTTCCTCAGCTGTGGCAATGAGGAACGGACTTTCGCTGCTGCCATCTCCTCCCGAAGGCTGAGTCTGCGCCCACAGTTGCGGAGGCAGCCATGCCATCATGGCAAAGGCCATACATAGCAAATACAATACTCTCTTTTTCATATTCTACATTTAATTTGTTGTGATTATATGCCACAAAGGTAAAGCGTAAATATTAAAACATGTGTCCGATTGCTATGCTTTTGTGTCCGATTGCTATCAAATAGGTGTCCGATTGGTACCAATCGGACACCTACTTTGTGTAAAATATGCAAAATTCGAGATATTTGTGCTTCGCGTTGCATCTGTCGTTACAACACCATTAACTGAAACTCTTGCTACCTTGTAAAACGCCCAAGCACCAAACGCTACCTCTAAACGCTACCACTAAACGCTACCGCCAAACGCTACCTCTAATGGGGGCGACGCGTCCCGCGTCGGGAAAATAAATAAAGACTCACAGATAGCACTAATTACACTTCTGTCTGTGAGCCTTTGTCTCAAATCCCGACGCGAGACGCGTCGCCCCCATTAGAGGTTGCGTTTAGTGGTAGCGTTTGGTGGTAGCGTTTGGTGGTAGCGTTTAGTGCTTGAACATTTTACAGGACAGCCATAAACTCTGAAGACTCACTCATTACTTGCCATCAAATTTGACGATGACACGCTTGAAGCCCATTTGCCGGAAAATGCGTTCGAATTGCTGCCGCGCGTTGGTCTCCGCTGCTTGCATATTCTGTGGTGTCAAACAGCGGCGGCGCATTTTTTGCTGCGCTTGCGCATAAAGTTGGTCAAGCACATCGGGCGTCACCGTGCCCCGTTCGTAGAAGGAGCGCGTCCTGGCCTCGTCAATAAAACGCTCGTCGAGCAGCGACACTGGTGGCAAGGTGAGTTGAGCTGTGGAGTCGGGCAATGACACAAACCACCCGTCCGAAACCTTTTGCATATCCACCCCGAGCCGCAATGTGCCCTGATAGATACGCACCAGACGGTCGGTGCCGAAAGTGCGCTTGTGCTCCCACTCCACCACCTCCTCGGTGTTGATGGTAAGAAACTCCCACTGCCCGATGTCGCGCACGGCCATTATTTGTTCGGGCGTGACATCAATGCGCGTGTTATGCACCACACGCAAACTGACGGGTGGATTGTCGGTCACTCCTTTATATATATAGGCCACAGCCACTGCCACTATGGCAGCAGCCCCCACCCACCACCAGCGCAACAGGCTGCCAATGGCCTTGCGCCATGTCATGATGCTATGTTGTTTATCATTCTGCTTCATTGTCTGCGCGTCATGCGTACAAAATCGTTGTCAGTAAATGTCTTCTTAAATCGCACAGTTACCTGGCCCTCCTTATAGCCCATTTGCTGCAATAGCGGCAGCAGTTGGTTGGCAGCGCTGCGTTGTGCCTCGCGTTCTATGCCATAGTGGGCCATGTGCCGTGCTATGCTGTCCTCGCCCTGCCGTGCCAAAGCCGTAATTTCGGCATCGGTGTAGCGTGAGCGCGCCATGTCCACATATTGGCGTATACCCTTGTTGTCAATTTTCGATGCTGTTATAACCACCTGCGGGTCTGGCAGCGTCACAATCAGGGTGCTGTCGGTGCGCTCCACGTTGCGCTCGTCAAAGTGTTGCAGGTCGATGTATGCCTTTATGGTCACGTCGAGCGGAATGAGCACGCGTCGTTTGCCAATGCGCGTCGGCATGTTGACCGGCATGCCAAGCACCTGCCCCGTCAACACGGGTTCGTCGGTGTTGGTCACGAGTTTGTGCACCTGCATTTCAGTCACATACAAGCGTGCACTACTGCGCACCGTCATGACCAACCGGCGCAGAGAGTCGGCAGCCGTTGGGGCTTGCACCTCATTGGTCTGTGCATCGCGCTTGTGGCACCCCATGGGCGTGACAAGTAACCAAAAGGCGCATACCAAACCAAGGGCGTACAATGCGCTGCGGTATGTAATATGGCGTATAAGCTGTTGCGAAATGAATATATGTTTGATTTTCATTCTGACCTCATTCTACTATGAAACAACACTAAAAACTACACTCGGTCTCTGGTTCATATATAAAACGACTTGCTTGCAGATCAAGCGGTATGCAAGCGATTTCTGTTATTGCAAAGGTAAGTATATCAATTGATTTACACAATGAATTTGAGAGGGGATTTCTTCCGGTGCTTACAGCAAGACTCACAAAACGCTACCTCAAAACGCAAGCTCAAGGCGCTACCTTAAAACGCTACCTCTAATGGGGGCGACGCGTCTCGCGTCGGGATAGCGAAAGGAGGGAAAAATGAACTCTACTAAATAACAGCTGCATCTTTTCCCGAGGCGGGACGCCTCGCCCCCATTAGTGCTTGCGTTTTGAGGTAGCGTTTTGAGGTAGCGCCTTGAGCTTGCGTTTTGAGGTAGAGTTTTAAGGTAGCGTTTGATGGTAGCGTATACAAAAAAGATGTGGGCGGAGCCACCCTATGGCGCTCCACCCACACATATGCTTGATACTTGTGCTCTACAATGTTATTTCTCAGCCTTTTCAGCCTTGATTTGTTCGTTCACAGCCTTAATTTTCTGACCAATTTCTTCGAGGTCCTCCTTCAAGCGGGCCACCTTCTTTTCGATGTCGGCCACGAGCGAATTACCTTTCTTCGAACTGGTACGGAAGAATGAGAGGTTGGTTTCGTAAGTCTGAATTTCCTGCTTCTTGCCATCGAAGGCATTTTGCAGACGGCTGCGTTCGCGCGTCAATTCAGAGCCACCCTTGTCAGCCACAGTCTTGCGGAAGTTGTCCATGCGGCGTCGACCAGCAGTTTCGTGCAGCGTGTCGTAAATCTTGTCGCACAACTCGCGGTAGCGGCGGTAAGTCTTCTCCTTTTTGTTATAAGGCACATGGCCAATCTCGTTCCAACGCGCCTGCAAGTCGCGCACGCTCTGCAGCAAGTTGTCGCCAGCGTTCTCGGCCAGCTTTTCAAGGTCGGCAATCACCGCCTTTTTCAGTTCGAGGTTAGCTTCCTCCTCCTTGCGCTGTCCGGCATTAGCCTCGTTCTTCTTGTCGAAGAAGTAGTTGCAAGCGTCGTTAAATCGCTTCCACACGGCGTCTGACACCTTGTGCGCCACAGGACCGATGGTTTTCCACTCCTTTTGCAGTTCAATAAACTTGTTGGTAGTGGCACCCCAATCGGTGCTATCCTTCAAAGCCTCAGCCTTTTCGATGAGTGCGTTCTTGGCAGTGAGATTGGCGTTGAGCTTTTCGCGGTTAGCCTTGAAATAAGCCGTTTTGGCCTGGAAGAAACGGTCGCAAGCCACGCGGAAGCGTTCAAACACCTCGTTGTTCACCTTACGGGGCGTAAAGCCGATTGTTTTCCATTCAGCCTGCATGGCCAGCACCTGCTTGGTCATGTCTTCCCACTGGTTGTAGGTTTTGAGTTCGCCAAATTCAAGTGCCTCCACCTTTTGGCAGAGTTCGGTTTTCTTTACCAAGTTCTCCTCTTCCTTAGCCTTGATGGCCTCGAAGTGGTCTTGATGACGCTTGTTGATGACAGTCGAAGCATCTTTGAAGCGTTTCCATATCTCGTCGCGCAACTCCTTGGCCACGGGGCCAGTTTCGCGATATTCCTGATGCAACTTTTGCAACTGGTGGAAGGCCGAAATAACGTCCTCCACATCGGCCAACTTTTCAGCAGCCTCGCACAAGTGCGTCTTTATTTCAAGATTTTTCTTAAAGTCGTAAGCGCGCATCTCGTGGTTGAGGCGCAGCTGGTCGTAGAACTGCTCCGTATAGTGCTGGTAGTTTTTCCACAGTTCGGTAGCATTCTCAGCCGGCACGGCTTTGATATCCTTCCATTCGGCCTGCAGGTCCTTCACCTCGTTATAGCCCTTGTCGGCGTCGTCGGGAGTGGCAGAGAGTTCCTTGATGCGTTCAATAATCTCCTGCTTGCGTTTCAGGTTGGCCAGTTTTTCCTTCTCTTGTTCCTCGGCAGCCTTGTTGCGGAGTTCGCGAATGAGCGACAGTTGAGCCTTGAAGTTCTCCTCCTCAGTGTCGGGAGCCGGCATAAAGTCCTCAGGCTTACCACCTTCTTCAACAAATTTGTCGCGGGCAGCAACCACATCGGCATTGTGAATGCGGTAGTAAAGCATCTTCAAGTGGTCAAGTTCAGCGCGCTCCACATTACCGCCATTATATACAATATCCTTCAAGCGATCAATCACCTCGGCCTTTGTGGTCGGTTCGTTACGCTTTTCAGGAGCAGCAGTGTCTGTTGTTACTTCGGCTGAAGCAGTTTCGGCATTGTTGGCTTCGGCAGCCACCACCTTTTGTTCTTCTGTTTCAGCAGTGTTCTTAATTTCGTCCATAATAAATAGGATAGGATCGTACGTGAGTTATATATGTAGTAGCCCACACCCGTGTGTGGGAATTGCAAATTTGCACAATAAATGCGTATACGCCAAGTAAATCGGATAAAAACTTTGCCTTACTGGCCTTAAATCCAAGCTTTCCAGCGGAACAGACCATAAAAAATGCCTGTCACCACGATAGAGGCAATGATTACTACGGGGAAACCCCACCAAACGGTTTCCATTCCACTCACGAGGTTCATACCAAAAATACTGGCTATGAGTGTCGGGAACATCAGTATGATGGACACCGAGGTCATTTGTTTCATCACGCCAGCCATGTTGTTGTTGATAATGCTGGCATACGTCTCCATGGTGGAGTCGAGAATGTTGGTGTAGATGTTGGTTGTTTCGCGCGCCTGGTTCATCTCAATGGTCACGTCCTCAATGAGGTCGGCGTCCAATTCATCGACGGGCAACTTAAACTTGAGCTTCGAAAGCAATGTTTCGTTGCCACGGATAGAGGTGATAAAGTAGGTCAAGCTATCCTGCAGGCGCGACAGTCCCACGAGGTCCTCATTATCTATCTGGCGGTCGAGGTTGCGCTTGGCCTCTTCAAGCAAAATGTTGATTTGCTTCAACCGTTTCAGATACCACACGGCCGACGACAGGAAGAGGCGGAACACGAGGTCGACAGAGTCGGTAAAACCCTGGTTGCGCTTTTGCTGGTACGACACGAAATCTATCATCATGTTGGTCTCGTAGTTGCACACCGTCACGCACACGCCTTTGTTAAGGATTATGCCCATAGGTATGGTAGTGTGCGGTGTGCGCGAGGCCACCTCCTTTACATAGGGTATGCGCAATATAATGAGCGACCACCCGTCGTCGTATTCATAACGCGAGCGCTCGTCCTTATCTCGAATGTCGTCAAGAAAGTAATCGGGAATTTGCAGTTCTTTAGTCAAAAAATCTTCGTCCTCTGGCGTAGGGCAGGTTACCTGCACCCAGCAGTCGGGCGCCCACTCATCAATGGTTTGAAGCTTTTTGTTGTAGTTCCAGTAAGTACGCATAAAGAAACAGGTCGTTTTACTTTGTGATGAGAAATTCACTGCCTGCACACAACGTTTCGTCCGGCACGAAACGGCTTGTGCAAGGGGCAGAGGCCTGTCTCGGGTCGGCATCAAACGTTGGTATCCGCGTGATAGTCGTCCATTTTTGGGTTTATAATTAAAAAGGGCATGTGCCCTGTCATGTTTTGATGCGCAAAAGTACGAAAAAACTTTTTTGCACTGCCACATCAACAGGTGTTTTTTGTGTTACAAAATAATGTACCCGTGCCTCTGGCCACTGTCTCGCCACACATTTTGTGCGCGGCATACTGCGTCACGCCAGTTTTTTGTCGTAACTTCGCACCCCGTAACACGCTATCAACCAACAATTTTACGACATTAAATGTACGCAATCATCATCAATGCCATAGCCGTAGTGCTTGGCAGCGCCATCGGTGCACTATTCAAACGTGGCATCAGCGAGAAATACATCAACGTGCTCAACACCGCCATGGGACTTTGTGCCCTGGCGCTCGGCATGAATGTGGCCATCGACAGTATGCAAAAGACACATTACCCCGCGCTCTTCATCTTCTGCCTGTCAATAGGCGGCCTTGTGGGCACGGTGTGCAAAATGGACCAGCGCATGGAGAAGGCCACGCGCCGCATATCTACCACCAACCTGGCCGAGGGCATTACCACCGGCATACTGCTGTGCTGTGTAGGCACACTGGCCATGATGGGCCCTGTGATGAGCGCGCTATATGGCGACAACACTTATCTTATGACTGCCGCCACACTCAACCTGGTTACCATGGTGGTGGTGGCCTCGTCGTATGGCTTTGGGGTGGCTATCACCTCGGTTGCCGTGTTAGTGTGGATGTCGGCCATTTACGGCATTGCCCTCGTGTCGCGCTCGTTCATATCTGAGGAGCTTATTTCGGAGGTGTCGCTCGTGGGTGGCATTCTGATTGCGGCGTCGGGCCTTGGTGTGCTCCACATCAAGGACTGCAAAACCATCAATCTGCTGCCGGCTCTTATCGTGCCCATGCTGTTCTTTGCGGCCAGAGCTTTACTTGCCATGTGGGGCTTATCGTTTTGAGGCATTTCCGGGGCGCAAACACCTACCATTTTGTTGGGCAACAAACATCTTGCATCTTACACTAATTAGACGTAGCAAACTGATAATCAGCACTTTCAACAGTGTAAGATGTTTCAAAGCAATCCTACACAAAACCTACACGCCAAGGCCTGCATCTTACACAAGCGAGAAGGGGGATACGGGTGCAAAGGAGGGCGAATTTGATACTGGGGAATACGCCAACAATGCGGCCCTGTAATTTTGCGACGCAACAACGTGTTCTAACGGCATAGGGGGAGCGGATTTTCAATCAGACCGACTGAAAATCCGCTCCCCCTATGCCGTAATTGCGTGCTGCCGCAACTGGTGCGTGCAAGCAGTAGTGCAAGTAGTTTTCACTATATCCTACACTGCATAAACATCTGATATTCAGAGCATTAAACACCATTAGTGTAAGATGCAAGATGTTTCACTGCATCTAATTTATATGGTAGAGAATGTGGTAATTGGCTGATACCGTAGCGTTACTAATCGCCGCTAACGCGGAAAACAGAAGAACAGAAGAACAGAAGAACAGAAGAACATAAGGCTTAGCGTGTATTAGCCGCTTAGCGCGGAAAACATAAGCAACATAAGTTTTCTCTAAAAAAGGATTATGAGTATCCTAAGTAACACACGAAATC
>ENA-ORMX01002037-ORMX01002037.1-human-gut-metagenome-genome-assembly--contig:-NODE-2037-length-12271-cov-3.406762_pt1 | contig 12271 bp, 10 predicted proteins | sample MGYA00242108_ERZ509007 | MGnify/ENA primary metagenome ERZ509007 (study PRJEB26280, sample SAMEA2338745) | human gut metagenome | biome: human gut; feature: human-associated habitat; material: faeces...
CCACGCTTCAAGATTGGTTTTAAAAAATATATATTAAACTATTAACTAGGCGGTAACATTTTCTCTTAAATAAAATATCTACGAATTTTAACATTTACGATACTATTTTTCCCCCACCTAAAACAATATCATCTACATAAAAAACAGCAGATTGTCCAGGAGTCATTGCTCTTTGTTCTTCATTAAATATTACCTTTATATTATTTCCTTCTTTATGTATTTTTGCTTTTGCCTCACTACTTGAATATCTTGTTTTTACACTTACTTCTATCTCTTCTTCTATGTCATCTACCAACAATAAATTAATATTTGTAACTGTAATTTCTTTTTTATAAAGTTCCTTTTCCTCTCCAACAATAACCTCATTTTTTTCTTTATTAAATCCTAAAACAAATAATGGAACTTCATTTGATATTCCAAGACCTTTTCGCTGTCCTATTGTATAATTATATAATCCTGTATGTTGTCCTAATACTTGACCTTTTAAATTTACTATATTTCCTACTTTTGGCTTTATCTTAGAATTATCCTCTAAAAACTTTTTATAATTTCCATCTGGAATAAAGCATATATCTTCACTATCCGGTTTATTTGCAACATTTAAATTATTTTGTCTTGCAATTTCTCTTATTTCATCTTTTGTTTCAAAATCAGATAAAGGAAACAATATATGTTCTATCAAATCTTTTGGAATATTCCATAAAACATAACTCTGATCTTTTTTTCCTGCATTTGACTTTTTTAATACCCATCTTCCATATTTTTCACTATATTCTGTTTTTGCATAATGACCTGTAGCAATATAGTTACATCCTAATTCTTTTGCTTTTTCATACATCACACCAAACTTCATATATTTATTACATTCTATACATGGATTTGGTGTCTTACATGCCATATAACACTCTATAAAATCATCTATTACATGTTCTTTAAACTCTTTTTTATAATCATATACAAAATAGGGTATTCCAATAAAATTACATATATTTTTCGCATCTAAAAATGTATTTGCACTAGATTCAGTATCTTGTAATAATTGAAGACTAGCTCCTATTACTTCATATCCTTGTTGTTTTAATATAAGAGCTGATACACTACTATCAACCCCTCCACTCATACCTAATAAAACTTTTTTATTTTCCATTTGTTATTCCTCTACTTAAAATATCTTTCTCACTTTTTATTATCTTTTTTGTCACTTTCCAGTTCTTCTTATACAACATCTACATTTTTCTTTATTAACATCATAATTGCAATCTAAACTGCTAAGTCCCAGAACCTTATGAACATATTTAGCAAGCTTATTTATTGTTTCATCTGATAAACTTGATTTAATATTCTCTGCCTCTTTTTCAGCTTCTACTGAATCTAAACTTAGAACATCTTTAAAAAATAAATAAACAATATCATAAGCTTCTAATATTTTTTTTGCTAAATTTTCTCCATTTTCTGTAAGCTTAATTTCTCCATATGTTTCATAACTTACAAGTCCATTATCTTTTAAATTACATATAGCCTTATTTACACTTGGTTTAGTACAATTCATTTTTTTAGCTATATCTGTAACACGTATGTTTCCTTTTTGTTTTTCTAAAATATACATTGTCTTCAAATATTCTTCTAATGCTTTTGATATCATAGTTTTCTCCTTTTTTGTTAGCTCTGGTTAATATATTATTTTATATTTGTATTTGCATTTCTTGTGTCCATACATCTGCTAATGTTATATCTCTTAGTCCATCTCTACTTTTCCCTAAAAATATAGATTTTAGACTTACATTTCCTTTTTGTAATCCCTTTTGTATAAGATTAAAAAATTGTGAATCACTTTCTTCATTTGATTTCATATTAATTCCTTTTAATATAAAGTCACCAATCTCTGAACTATTTATATCTCTTTCTAATAATCTAATACTTCTTGCCATTGTACCTTCTTTATCTCTTGAAGAAAAACTTCTGCAAATTTGTCTTGCTTGTTTAAATTCACCTCTTTGTATAAGATTTTTTATAACAACTCTCATGCCATCTGTTATATTACCTCCACATAACTCATGGATCTTTAATATTGTATTTTCTGGATCTACAATATTATATTTATTTTCTATTAGAATATTCTTTATCCTCATTAGCACTTGTTCTTTCTCTTGTTCTCGTGTAAGACTAAATCTATTTTTAGTTCCAGATTCCATTTTCTTTTTTGTTTCTATTTCAATAAGTTTTCTAGCAGCATCAATATCTATTGTACCACTTGCTAAATCTTCTACAATTGTTATTAAATATTTAGGTACTTTTCTCCTATATAACTCCATTGCTTTTTCTTGTTGCATTTTTGTTATCTTTCTATCTATTTGGATTTTTGCAGATTCAACAGTTACTTCATATTCTTGTGTAGTCAATTCTGATAATGTGCGATATAAAACCCTTAAATCTTCTAATTGTGTAACCTGTGTAATAGTATTTTGAACAGATTGTGCATATTTTCTTAACATAGTTCTTCTCAAATTTCTTGCATATGAGTCGATTCTGTCTTTTGAACTTATTCTTAGAGTTTGTAATTCATTTGAATCTAATAAACGAATTATTCTTTCCGACTGTTCTGTAGTCATTTTTCTTCCTTTAAGTTCTCTTATACTTACCAATATCTCGTCTGCTATTTTTCTCTTTTTTCTTAATATATCATACTGGTTCTGTTGACTGTTTGGAATCTTTTCTAGTAACTCCTTAATTTGATTTTTTTTATCCTCAAAACCTTGTATCTCTGAATTTACAAATTCAATTTCTTCTTTAGATATTCCACTTGGAATTGTGACCTTACCAGCATTACTAGATAAATATAGTTGCCTATATCTATTTCTTAACTGTTGCATATTAAATGCAGACTGACTTTTGTCTTTTGATTTTTTATCTTGGGTAATTCCTGATTTCATTGTTTTAATTGGTTCTTTTTGTGTTTTACATTCACTTATTAGTTCCATTGGTATTTCTAACTCAAAAGATATTAAATCTAAATCATATCCACTTTCAATTAATTGCTTAACTTCATCTTTAATATCTTTTATAATTTCCTCTATTTCTTCTCTTGGTATATCTAATTCCAAAGATATTAATTCCAAATCGTATCCTTTTTTTATTAATTGTTTTAATTCTTCTCTCTTATCATTCATAATATATCAATTCCTTATCATTTATTTTTTCCTTTTATATTCTTTAGGATTACTCTTTGGTTTATATTTATCATTAATAAATCATCGAAATTATATCACATTACATTATGCCTTTCAAGGAAAAATCCCCAAAGATATAATCTAAGGGGATTATGGTAATACCAAAATAAAATAAAATTATTATAGATAGAATTACACAAGTGCACCCTGTAAATCCTTTAAAAAGTCTCTTGCTATTACTTTACTTGTTGAATATTCTCCTGCAAAGTCATTTAGAAAAGTAGCAAAGTCCATTCTTAACTTCCAGGGCTTCTGCTTAATCATATCTTCAATATGTTCTGTCTTCATAGCTTCAATAGCCAAATTAAGAATTTCTTCTTTTACATCAGTATTCTTAGAATTATTCAAATTCATTTTGAATAAAACCTGTTTTACTTTTTCTTCAATGGTCTTTGTTTTATCGATTGATTTAAGGAAGTCAACAAACCATGGAATTTCTGAAAAACATGGCATGGTTACTTCAGTTTCTGCATCAGTGTCAGTTTTTTCTACAATCTCAGCGTCAGTATCAACTTTTTCTACAGTTTCAGTACCAGTGTCAGTATCAGCTTTTCCTATAACTTCGGCATCATTGTTAGTACTTTCATTAGTATCAGCTTTGGTTACTGAAGTTTTAGTTTCCTCAGTATTAAGATGATTGGAAGTCATATCTGTTCCATTATCATTTGCTACACTTTCAGTTACAGTTGCATTTTCGAATTCATATTTTTTATATGATACCAGAATTCTAAAAAATTTTAATATCTTAATCTTCTGATAACCACATTCCTGCATCTTTTTAGAGACAGTGTCTCCCAGAACCAATCTATCTGTGCTATTGTAGGTTGCATGACTCTCTATTTGATTCCAGCTATCGTATCCATTAGAAACAACAGCTTCTATTGATAAAAACGCTGACCTTCTTTGCTCACACATTCTTTTAGTTTCTCTTACTCCTAACTTCAGCCAATCCATAACAGCATTAAGAAACATCTCATAACTTGAAACTTCTTTTGCAATGCTTGTAAGTTCTGGTATAGTATTATATTCTGGTTTTGCTGCTACATTGCCAGTTGGTTGTACTTTACTGTCTAACTGTGGTTCGTTGCTTTCTTCTACTTCGTTGTTCGAATTGGTCTCGTTGCATTTTTCTACTCTGCTGTTTGACTGTGTCTCATTGTTTGCTTTTACTTTCAAAAAGTTTATTGGAGGTGGTGGTATACAATGTTTACCTGACTCTGATTCATTGTTCGATTCCACTTCACTGTCTGACTCTGTCTCGTTGCTTGTTTCTACTCCGCTGTCTGACTCTGTGCTGTTGCCTGTTTCTCCTTCGCTATCTGCCTCTGTCTCGTTGTTTACTTCTACTCCGCCGTCTGACTTTTCTGTTTCCTTTGCTCCTACTTCGTCATCCATATATCTTTCTTCCGATTCCTCATAATCAAAAGAAAGAATATTACAACGACTAATTGCATTCACAATCTTCATTGGAGGATTCTCTTCAAAAAAGATTTCTGCATTCGCAGTATATCCATTTATATGAAGAGTACTTTTTGGATTGAATTCTTCGAAAAATGCCCGTATTAAATCTTCCGCATTTTTTCCATCAAGCTTGAATTCTCCTGCAGATTTCATAAAAGCTTATCACCTTTCTATAATAAATTTCAGTTTGGTATTTCCATCTTTTTGATATTTAGTATAATTTACTCATAAAAAATAATTTCTGAATAAGTACTAAATTCAAATTGCTTTGGAAATATTCCAATACTTATCGTATTATAATATGGATTTACATAATTTTCAATAGTTGTAAAAAAAAAGTAACTATAAATATTTATAGTTATCTTTCAAAAGCAATTGCCTTTTTTAATTTCTCTTGATTTTTATCATTTCCTGGATTTAATTCTATAATTTCTTTTAATAATCTTATAACTTCTTTATTATTATTTTCTTTTTTTGCAATTGATATTAATTGTTCTCTAATCCCAATATTATCTGGAAATCTATCTAAACAATCATATGCCCATAGTTTTGCATCCTCTAAATCCCCTTCATTTTTTTCCAAATGAACTATCTGTCTATATGCATAATAACTACTATGTTCTTCAATTAAACTAATTAATTCATTTCGTGCTTCATCTATCATTCCTGCTCTAAAATACGCAAAAGCTAGTAGGTTTCTTTTATTTACAGATTTATTTGGTTGTGCTGCTATTTGTGCCTTATATTTTTTTATTGTTTGTTCGTAGTCAGGCCTTTCCGCTTCTTCATTTTCGTCTAGCTCTTCATCAACACTTACATAGGTATCTTTTTCTTCTCTGGAATCTTTCTTTTCTTTTTTTCTTATATTACTACTTTTCCTTTTAGGAATTTGAATTCCTAGCTCTTCTAATATATCATCTATACTTTTATCAAAACCTAATCCTTTTCTTTCATCTTCTATTATCTGTAGTTCTTGTTCATCTATATTTGTTTTATTAATATAAGAATTTAATTTAAGTAACATAAATCTCTCTACAATATTATTATTTGATTTCTTAATGAAACTACTCAATTTTTCTACTGCTATTGCTATCTGTCCTTTTTTTATAGAATCTTTTACAAACTTTCTAAGCTGTAATTGTATTCTATATTTTTCTAACTCTTCTAAATCAAGCTCTAACTCAAGAGCTAGTAATTCTAAATCATATCCTTTATTAATTAAATCTATTATTTCTTCTATTTCTTTTGGATTTAGCATAAAATCATCACTCTTTTCTATATTTTTGGTGTATTATAATAAATATTTCTGCCAAATACAATATATTTCATATAATTTACTAAGGATTTCATTAAACAACATTGGACAAAGTGATGGACAAGAGAACCGTTCCTTTGTCCATGTTTATTCATATTAATTAAAATACTTAATAATAAATCTCGTCCCTCTATTTATTTCGGATTCTACCCAAATATATCCATTATTTTTCTCAATTATAGATTTTGATAAAGCAAGTCCAATTCCTACACTATCACTTGATGAATTCTTACCTTTATAAAATCTTTCAAATATATGAGGTAAATCTTCCGGGTCTACTCCAACTCCAAAGTCTTTTATCTCTATTTTAGAATACATCTTATTTTGTTCATAACTTATATTTATTTTAGAATTCTCACTAGAATGTTCTATACAGTTTTTAAGTATATTGGTTATTGCTTCTACTTGCCATTTTATGTCACAATATATATAACTTTTATTAGTTCCGATAAATATTTATTTCAATATTTTTCAAATCACATATAGTAGATACATTTTTTATGCTCTCCTGTAATATCTTTCCGAATCTCTTCTTCTTTATTTATAAATTTTACACTATTAGCATCTAATTTTGATAATTTTAATAATGCATCTACTAAAAAATTAACATTAATAATTTCTCTTTTTATATCTTTTATGAAATCATTTCGAGTATCTTCATCCATATCTTTGTTACCTAAAATATTATCTAACATAATAGTAATTGAAGTTAATGGTGTTTTTAATTGATGAGATATATCTGATAAAGAATCCTTTAAATTTGCTTTATCCTTCTTTGAATTTTCTGCCACCTCTTTTAACATAACAGTAGTTTTATATATTTCGTTTTTTAAAATTGAAAGCTCATCTTCTGTATTATCATCTATATCTAATTTATAATTTTTATTATTTATTTCTTCAATATATCTTGTTATTTTGGCAAGTTTTTTATCCTTTAATTTATTATATTTAAGAAATATTCCGAAATATTGTAAATAACAAAAAAGTTATAATAATTAGATTGTGTATTAAGAACTTTATAAAATACCTATCATTTTCTAATATTAAAGATTCTTTATTTAAATCTATTCCGTATTCTTTAAATAATAAATCATTATATTTTTGCAATATTTCATTATGATGAGTTTTTAACCAATCTCTTGCTGTATCCATAATATTTTGATATATCTTATCCCATTTTGTCTGTTGAATACAAGTTAAACCATTTATTATTTCAAGCTGATCTTGATCAAAATATTTGTTATAAAATTCCTCACATATATTATCAAATACATAATATTTTCCAACTTTTTTATTTGCTTTTAAATATTTTGTAAAATTAAATGTTCTTTTTTGTAAGTCTAATTCTTCAGGAATAAGATTATGTTCAATTAAACCATTAAAGTTTTGTAATGTTAATCTTTTTTTAGCTTCACACACTTTTGATATATAATATGTCATTACTAACATTCTAGGTTCTATTTGTAATTCTTTTGCCCATTTAGTTTCTAATTTATCAAAAGCACCTGCCTTAATTAAACTAAACATAGCACTTTTGTTTAATGGACATCTTGCCATAAAATCTGCAATTCCTGTATAAGGTCTATGTGCAATGATTTGTTCTATCACAGGTCCGCCAACATTACTTAATGCTTTCATTCCAAAAAGAATTTCATTACTATCTGGATCTGGTTCAAAACTATAACTAGATTTATTAATATCCACAAGACTTACTCTAATACCTCTTGACATAATATCTCCAATTGCTTTTGCTATTTTTCCATAATCAGTAGTTCTTTCTTTTTTCTTTACTACTTCACCTGTATCTTCATCCTCTTCAAAATCACTTTCTTCTTCAAGAGAACCGCTATTAACAATTAAACATGCTGTATTCCAATAAATTGGATTCCATTTAGTTGCTATATACATAGTTTGAAAACCTATAAAAGAATATGCTAATGCGTGTATTATACTAAATGAATATCCCATCTGCGGACCTACTCCACATGTCCAGATATAATTTCCTAAACATGGACTTGCTGCTTGATCTAGAATTTGTTGTCTTAAAGCTGGAATTTTATTCATTTGTTTTTTACCAACTATTTTACGAGCTGCATTCGCATCTTTTAATGAAAAGTTACAGATATTTTTATCCATTAACATCTTCATTAATTGCTCTTGAGAAGGCGGAACTCCATAAGATGATAAGAAATATGGTTCTACTACTTTTTGTTCTTCTTCTGTTAAACCAAATTCTCTCATTTCCGCATACCACAATCCAATATTTTCTTTAAATCTAATATATTTTTCCATTGGACTTTCTTGTCCTTTTTCTGCTGCCATCAGTCTCATTAGTCCATTTGCATCTGCCATTTCTAACATTGATTTTGGTTTTATTTTTTTAGCTGCTTGACTACCTACTTCACTATCAAATTGGAATATATTTAATACACTATTTTCTTGTAGAACTTTCCAAATTGCTTGGTCATTAATAGGTAATACATTTGGATGAAAATATTTATCATAAACTTCTCTTAATGTTAAAGAACTATCTATTTCTCCATAATCTTGAAGTAATTTTATTGCTTCTGTTAGTTTATCTTGAACTTCTGTTACTAAAAAGTCATATTTAGTCATTCCCGCAGCTTCACACATATGAAGATCATATTGAGTTATAATTTCTCCTTTTGGAGTTTTCATAAAACAACCAAATTCATATGGATCTTCATCAAATAAAATTACTCCTGATGCATGAGAACTTCTTTTATTTACTATTCCTTCAATTCCTAGCATAATATCTAACAATCCAGGATATTGCTCTACTTCATTAATAAATAATTTAATAGGTTTTCTATCTTTTTCTGGATTACCTTCAATACAATCTTTTAATGGCCACAAGAAACCACGTTCACTAGGAATTAATGAAGATAAATATTGAGCTGTATCTACATCTATCCCATCTGGATAACCTTGAGCTCTATATCCACGGCAAGCAGTTAAAATTGTTGAACGAGTACCTTCAGTTCCAAATGTTGCTATTAATGTACATCCTAAATTTTTTCTACTTAGATCGTCAATGTCTTTATTAAAATTTTCACCACGTTCTTCTTTTATTCTTTTTAATATTAAAGGTCTTTTACTAGGACATAAATCTAAATCTATATCTCCTAATTCAACACGTTCTTTATTTAAATATCTCCAGAAAGGTAATTCCCATTTAATTGGATCTAGCTGAGTAATACCTAATAAATAATGGTTAAGACCAGAACAACTTGATCCACGACCTGCACCAACCATACTTCCACATTCCCAAAATAAATTAACATAATGTTCAAGTGTAACTGGATAACTAAACATATTAGTTTCAAGCTTTTCACTAATTGTTCTTTTGATATCTGCTTCTTCTTCCAAACGACTAAGATATTTCTCATTATATAAATCTAATTTTTCTAATCTATTTAAACATTTATTAACCCAATATCTTTCAACTTTATCATCAGAGTTAAGCATATCTGCTAAAATTGGATAACCTAATTGATTCCAATCTAAAACTTTTGGATAATCTTTTACTTCTACTTTTGGAATTGTTTGTTTATGTTCAAGAGAGTATAATTCAATTTTATTATAGATTTCATAACTATTATCAAACATTTGTTGTATAAAATCTTCTGTAAAATCAGATTTTTTCAAATTTTCAATAATTTCATCATTATCCTGAAGATATGTAAACTCATAGAATTCATCGACTTCACGCTCTCCACCCTTACTATTTAAATATGCCTTATGAACATATCTATCTTCTTTTTTAAGATAATGAGCATCTGAACCAATAACCATTTTAACATTAAACGCTTTTGCAATAGACATTAATCTTTTATTTACTTGAACTTGATCTGAAGAACATCCAGGAGCGCACTCTATATAAAAATCATCTCCAAATTGTTCTTTTCCCCATAACATAAATTTAACTATATTATTATGTGCGGTTTCCGCACTTTTTTTATCATTTATTTTTTCTGCATTTATTAAAGCAAGAGTGTTAACACTTAATTCTCCTCCTAAGCAAGCTGTTGTAGCAATTAGACTATTTGGATATTTTTTAACAATTTCTTCAATATCACTGTATATAGTTGGAACTCTTTCTAATCCTCTATCCCAATATGAATTCATCCATGCCCTAGAAGATAACTCTCTTAAAGCTCTATGTCCAATTTTATTTTTTGCAATTAAAATAAAGTGATAATATCTTTGCCCCATTTCTCTATTAGGTGTTAAATAAATCTCATTTCCTAAAGCAATCTTAAAATCGGGATAATTTTTTTCAATTTCTTTTTGAAACATATTTAATTCCATATGTCCACATAAAGCTTCGTGATCTGTAATAGCTATTCCCGCTAATCCTAATTCAGCTGCTCTTTTTACTAAATCTTTTGGTCTATTGATACAATCAAGTAAACGAAGATTTGAATAATATGTATGAGAATGTGTTTCAAATCTTTTATTCATGCTAACATTCCTCCTTTATTATTTTGATGTGCTATGTTCTAAATATTGTTGAATTCCTTCTATTTCTGCTTCATATCTTTGTATTTTTTTATCTAATTCTGATAAATATAATATATAATCTTCTCCATTAAAAAACATACATTCTCTTATTTCTTCAAGAATTTCTTTTTTAAATTCTAATTTTTCTTCATATTTCATAATGTTTTTCCTTTCTTTTTTCTATATTTATTATATCATATTTTTTCTTTTTAGTCAAATGGACTTTATTCAGATCGAACCAAGACTAATTTATCTGAACAGTGCCATCCGGTATACGCCTCCTGTAAAAATTTGATAATAACAAGATTTCCGAATGGAAATTTTTCTTCTATAACTAAAACCTTATCCCATTCTGATCCTTGCGCACGATGACAAGTTATTGCATATCCATATGTAAATTCATAGGGAAGTAAATGTTTAAAATTTTTATTTTGACTAACTGCATATTCAGTTTTCCAATCTAATGTTTTTTCGCCTGTTAAAATCATATTTTTATCCATTATTAAATTTGAATATTCTTCTCCATCTTCTTCAATAAAATTACAATTAATTGTTGCTACTTGTCTTGGAACACCATAATTGGCTTTATTTAAAAAACCTGGAATAGTAACAAAAGAATTATAACTATCGCTAATTGTCCCAATTGTACCATTAACTAATGCGCTGCCGCCTTGACATTCGTCCTCCCAATAATTTCTATAACAAATAATTTTATCTCCATCTTCAGGATCGCCTGTATGCCCTAATAAATCTCTCATTTGAGCATTAATAGCTTTCCTAGTTTCATTTGTTGCAACTAAAATCTGATCTGCCCATTGAAGCATACCTGTTGATAATTCACTTTTATTTATAATTTGAATATTTTTTCCTTTAAAATAATCAATAGGTTCTCCTTTTCTAATTTTCATAGATAAATCTATAATTTCATTTCCTTCCTCTTGTCTCATAATTTCATCTAAAAAAATATGTGGATTGTCTAATAAATGATTATCTTCATTCTTATTTACAGGTGGAAGTTGAAAAGGATCTCCTAATCCAATAACATGAACTCGATATGAAGCTAATTTTTGAATTAATGATTTTGGAACCATAGAAATTTCATCTACAACAACTATTTTGTAAGGAATTGTAGTTACTGGAATTCTAGTGTAAGTTCCATCTGGACGAGGATGACTAATAAATAATAGTTTATGTAGAGTTGATGTATTTTTATTACCTTTTTTGGCTAACACTTGTGTTGCTTTACCTGTAAAACTAGTATAAACAACATCTGTTTGAGGATTTATATTAGGTAATGCAGAAATGATAAATTTAACTAAAGTTGACTTTCCTGTTCCAGCGTATCCAGCTATAATAGTACAGCGTTCTCCGCGTTTATAACGATCAACTGCAATTTCTAAACCTTGTTTTTGCTTTTCATTTAATTCCATAATAATTCCTCCTCGTGTCTTTTTTGTAATTCTTCTTTTAATTCTTTTATTTTTATATCAACTAAATAACTATTATCATCATAATAAAGAGTATCAGGGTCGCCCCATTCAATTCCGCCTTCATCATAAAAATCTTTTGTTCTTTCTAAAAAATTAATTACATTTTCAATATGAGAAGTTTCCATATCAGAAATCTTTATTATATGATGGTCTTTAGTTTCCCAACATCTTGATTTAAAAGGATAACAATTTCCAATACCATTGTATTTTTCATTATTCATATCTATTCTCCTTTCTTTTTCTATATATATTAT
>ENA-ORMX01002043-ORMX01002043.1-human-gut-metagenome-genome-assembly--contig:-NODE-2043-length-12258-cov-3.202819_pt1 | contig 12258 bp, 14 predicted proteins | sample MGYA00242108_ERZ509007 | MGnify/ENA primary metagenome ERZ509007 (study PRJEB26280, sample SAMEA2338745) | human gut metagenome | biome: human gut; feature: human-associated habitat; material: faeces...
TTCTTCGATTTTTATAATTTAGTGGTAATAGAAAAGGTAAATGAAAAACGACAAAATTTAACATATTTCGCAAAAACAAAAATATTTACTTTTTGCGAAACACATAATATAATATATTCGAGGTGAATAATTGCTATGAAATTGATAAAGCGAGAATATTTACAAGACTTAATAGACATTGATATTAATTTTAATTTAGTTAAATTTGATAATTTAAGGGATTATATGGCTTTAAATAATTATATTGAAGAAAATTATATATTCAGGTTTCAGACAATATAAGTGATGATAAAACTTTTGAAAGAGAAGTAAGACCTTTATTAAAAATAAAAGATGCATATCCGAAAATATTAATTGCAAGAACTAGACATAATGATTATCAATATGAGGGAGTTCAAATATATGACATAGCAAATTGGCTTTTGAAATAGAAAATATTAATAAATATTTTATTGAAAATAGCATAAAATTGTGATAGGATAAATTTGTAAAAAGTAGATTTAAGAATTTCTATGCAATGGAAATTGCTTAGAAATTCTAATAATCCACATATTTATTCTGTACAGAAAAATCACCTACTAGGCGATTTTTCCTACACACTAAAAAGGAGATGATGAAATAATTATGAAAAAATTATTATCAAACTACAAATCAACAATTATATTATTAGTATCAATAATAATAGGAGCAATTGTAGGATTTATATTTAAAGAAAAAGCAACAGTTTTAAGCCCTTTAGGAGACATATTTTTGAATTTATTACTAGTAGTTATAACACCATTAATATTTTTAACAATTACAACATCAATATCAAAAATGAAATCACCAAAAAGACTTGGAAAAATAGTAGGGGCAACATTTTTAGTATTTATAATAACATCAATAATAGCAGTTTTAATAGGATTTGCTAGTACATATTTTATAAAATTAGTAAAGCCAGAAGATGGTGAAAAAATAAAGCAATCATTACAAGAAACAACAGATGAAGAAACACAAGAAAATGAAGAAATAGGAATATTAAAAAGAACAGCAAGTTTGTTAACTGTAAATGATTTTACAAAATTATTATCTAAAGATAATATAATAGCATTATTAGTATTTTCAATTATTTTTGGATTAGCAATAAATGTTACAGGAGAAAAAGCAAAGCCTGTTGTAGATTTTTTAGAATCTGCAAATGAAATAATAAATAATGTTGTAAAACTAATAATGTATTATGCTCCAATAGGCTTAGGGTGTTATTTTGCGGCATTAGTTGGAAGCTTTGGAGAAATGATAGTTGTAGGATATTTAAAAACATTTGTAATATATACAATTGTATCAATTTTATATTATTTAATAATATATTCTATATATGCATTTGTTGCAGGAGGCAAAAAGGGAATAAGATTATATTGGAAAAATGTATTGCCAGCTACAGCAACAGCACTTGGAACATGTTCAAGTGCAGCATCAATTCCAGTAAATATAGAATGTAGTAAAAAGATTGGAGTTCCAGAAGATGTTGCAGAAACAGCAATACCATTAGGAACAAGTTTTCATAAAGATGGATCTATAATAGGTTCAGTTTTTAAAATAATGTTTTTAGTATGTTTATTTGGAATGAATGTATCAACAGGAACAGGAATATTAGGAGTATTAGCAATAGCCTTAATATCAACACTATTAGTTACAGCAGTTCCAATTGGTGGAGGAACAATTTCAGAAATGTTAATAATTACAATGTTAGGATGTCCAACAGCAGCATTACCAATATTAACAATAATTGCAACGATAATAGATGCACCAGCAACAATGCTAAATGTAGTTGGAGATACTGCATCATCAATGATGATTTCAAAAATTGTAGATGGTAAAAACTGGCTAAAGAAATAACATTAAAAAAATCAACAAAGGAGGAATACCTGCAAATAGAATGAACAAGGTAATAAAAATAATAGCTATACTTGCAATATTAATATTTGCAGTATACTGGGGAAAAACAATTATATTAAGAATGTTATATAAAACAGATTATAGGCAATATGTAGAAAAATATGCTGAAAAATATGGAGTAGAAAAAGAATTATTGTATGCTGTTATAAAGGTAGAAAGTAAATTCGATCCAAATGCAATATCAAAAAGTAAGGCAAAAGGATTAATGCAAATAATGGATTCAACAGCAAAAGAAATTGCTAAAAAGAATAATATTGAATTAACAGATGAAAATATATTAGATCCAGAAATTAATATAGAAATAGGAACAATATATCTTTCACAATTAATAGAAAAATATAATAGTGTAGAGCTAGCAATAGCTGCATATAATGCAGGACATGGAAATGTTGACAAATGGATTAGTCAAGATACATTAAAAGAAGATGGAACAGATGCAGAGAATATACCATTTAAAGAAACAAATATGTATGTTAGGAAGATTATTAATAATTATAGAATGTACCAGACTATTTATGAAGGAGCATAACAAAAGATGAAGAAAAAACAAATTACTATAAGTGTATATCAAATTTTCATAGCATTGATGGTAATAATTGCAATAATAGTAACTGTTTCGATTGTTAAGAAACATGTACCAAAAACAAATAGAATTGCGACTGGAAAGGCCAGTGATTTTAATGGTAGTGGAACGAGTGATGATCCATATAAAATAGACTTAATTAGTAGAATGGATGAAAATGATACAGTTATATCTTGCTACGAACAAGGAGATTTTATTGATCTATGTAGAGGTCCACATGTTGAAAGCACTAAACTAATTAAATACTTTAAACTATTAAAAGTAAGTGGTGCTTATTGGAAAGCTGATTCTAAGAATAAGATGCTTCAAAGAGTATATGGAATATGCTTTAATAACGAAGAAGATTTAAATAATTATCTTGCATATCTTGAAGATTGTAAGAATAGAGATCATAGAAAAATAGGCAAAGAAATGGAAATATTTATGACTGATGATTTAGTTGGTCGTGGGCTTCCAATGTTTTTACCAAATGGATATATTGTATGGGAAGAACTTGAGAATTACATTAAGAATAAAGAAAGAAAGCTTGGGTATCAACATGTTTTAACACCATGTGTTGGTAATGTAGAATTATATAAGACATCAGGACACTGGGATCATTATAAAGAAAATATGTTCCCTGCGATGGAAGTCGATGGAGAAAGCTTTGTATTAAGACCTATGAACTGTCCACATCATATGATGATTTATGCTAATAAATTACATTCATATAAAGATTTACCTATTAGAATAGGTGAAGTAGCGCATGATTTTAGATATGAAGCAAGTGGAGCTTTAAAAGGTATTGAACGTGGAAGACATTTTTGCCAAAATGATGCTCACTTATTTGTAACAAAAGAACAAATTAAATCAGAATTTAAAAATGTTGTTGATTTAATATTCGATACTTATAAAGATTTCAATATTACTGATTATAGATGTGTGTTATCACTAAGAGATCCAGAGGATAAAGAGAAATATCATCCAGATGATGAAATGTGGAATAAGGCTGAAAATGAACTAAGGGAAGTATTAAATGAACTTGGTATTGAATATACTGAAGAAATAGGTGAAGCAGCATTCTATGGACCTAAATTAGATGTTAATGTTAAGCCAGCAGTAGGAAATGAATATACTTTATCGACTTGTCAACTTGATTTCTGTTTACCTGAAAAATTTAATTTAAAATACGTTGATAAAGATGGGGAAAAGAAAACACCAGTAGTTCTTCATAGAGCAATACTTGGATCACTTGATAGATTTATGGCTTATATCTTAGAAGAAACTAAAGGTGCATTACCATTATGGTTATCACCAAAACAAATAAATATAATACCAGTAAATATGGAATATCATTTAGAATATTCATCTAAAATAAAAGAACTATTAGATAAAGAAGATTTTAGAGTTGAATTAGATGATAGAGATGAAAAACTAAATTATAAGATGAGAGAGAGTGTTTTATCTAAAGTACCATATACACTTATATTAGGTGATAAAGAAAGAGATAATAATACAATAAGTTATCGTTTACGTGGTGAAAAAGAAACAAATACATTAAGTATAGAAGAATTTATAAATAAAATTCATGAAGAAATTAATAATAAGAAGTAGAAATACTTCTTTTATTGTGACTAAATTTTAAATTATGATATAATAGATATAAGGAGATAGATATGATTTTACTAGCAATTATTATATTATGGATACTATTTAAATTATGGTTAAATGGTAGTGATGTATCTAAAGATAATAATAAAAATAATCTAAATTTTGAAAGAAAAGTATATGATGATTTTGCTATTATAATTCCAGCAGGAAAATGGCATAATCTTACCAATATAGGAAATGTACCAATTAAATTATACTCAATATATGCACCACCAAATCATCCAAAAGGAACGATTCATAGAACGAAAGCTGATGCAGAACATGAATAAAAAATGATAGATTAATCTACTAATTAGATTAGTCTATCATTTTTTTAGTAACATATTAAAACTTTTAAGCATATATACATACAAGGAGGATTTATATATGACTAAAAAAAGTTCTATACTTAAATTTGAAATAATAAGTGCTATTTTTATGCTGGTAGTAGGAACACTTTTACATTTTACTTTTGGATGGTCTAATAACAATCCATTGATAGGTACATTTAGTGCTGTAAATGAAAGTACATGGGAACATTTAAAATTATTATTTTTTCCAATGTTGTTAACAACAATAATAGGCTATTTTTATATAGGAAAAAATATACCTAATTTTTTATGTTCAAAACTAATAGGAATTGTAACGTCAATTTTATTTACAATAATATTCTTTTATACTTACACTGGTATATTAGGTACTAATATTTCATTTATTGACATAAATATATTTTTTATTGCAGTATTATTGGGTGAATATGCCACATACAAATTTTTATTATCGGATTCTTCTTGTAATAAAAGAGTTTCTATTATAGTATTAACAATATTATTAACCTCCTTCTTTTTATTTACATTTGTTCCACCTAAAATAGGATTATTTAAAGATCCTGTTGTAAATGATTTTGGAATTACCAAAAATAGGATTGAAAGCTAAACTTTCAATCCTATTTTTTATTGTTTGGTCGGAATACGTATTACAACCTCTGTTCCTTCTCCAACTTTACTTTTGATATCAATACTTCCACCATTTTTATCCAAAATTTCCTTAGCAATAGAAAGACCTAGTCCTGTTCCTCCCATCTCTCTTGTACGTGCCTTATCTACTCTATAAAATCTTTCAAAAATTCTAGATAAATCATCTTCAGGAATCCCAATACCATTATCAAATATTTTTATATAATTGATCCCAGTTATTATATTTATTATCTTGATGTATCTCAAGGTGATTCTAGTTTAATAAAATATAAAAATGAAGCAATTTTAATAGATACTGGTGGAAGTATAAGTTTTAAAGAAGATGAATGGAAAAAGAAAAAAGAATATCATATAACTGATTCGACAATAACTTTTTTAAAAAGTATCGGAGTAAGAAAAATAAATTATTTAGTTTTAACGCACGGAGATGCAGATCATATGGGAGAAGCTATTAATTTAGTAAATAACTTTAAAGTAGAGAAAGTAATCTTTAATTGCGGTGAATTTAATGATTTAGAAAAAGAACTGATTAAAGTATTAGATAAAAAGAAAATAAAATATTATTCATGTATTAAAGAATTAAATATTGATAATAACAAATTATATTTCTTACAAACAAAAGAATATGATAATGAAAATGATAATAGTAATGTTATTTATACAGAACTTAATGGTTATAAATTTATGTTTATGGGAGATGCTTCGAGTACTACTGAAAAAGAAATATTAAATAAGTATAACTTACCAGATATTGATGTTTTAAAAGTAGGACATCATGGCTCTAAAACAAGTAGCAGCAAAACCTTTATAAATGAAATTAATCCTAAATATAGTGTTATTAGTGTTGGCAAGAATAATAGGTATGGCCATCCAAATAAAGAGGTGTTAAATAACTTAGAACAATCTAAGATATATAGAACAGATCAAGATGGAAGTATTATGTTTAAAATCAAAAATAACAAATTAAAAATTGAGACATATAGTCCATAGAAAGGAAGAAAATATGAACTATTACAATGAGATAAAGAATGAATTAATAAATAATGAGATAAATAGAAAAGTTAAAAATTATTCAATTAATAAGAGTGACCTAAATACTTATTATAATGTTGGTAAATTATTATTAGATGCAGGCAACCAATATGGAGAAGGCATTATTAAAGAGTATTCATTAAAACTAACTGAAGAGTTAGGCTTAGGTTATAGTCAAAGAAATTTAAGAAATATGAGGCAATTCTATAAAGTTTCTCAAAAGTGGCAGACACTGTCTGCCAAATTAAGTTGGAGTCATTATTGTGAAATTCTTTGGTTTGATGATAATAAATTTCAATACTATATTAAAATAACTGAATTAAATAATCTATCTATTAGACAGTTAAGAAAAAGAATAAAATCGAATGAATATGAAAGACTTCCAGAATTCACTAAAAATAAATTAATAGAGCAAAAAGAATCTAATATTGTTGATTTCGTAAAGAATCCAATTTTGATTAAAAATAGCAATAACTATAATATATTTTCAGAGAAAGTATTACAAAAATTAATTTTGGAAGATATCGAAAATTTTTTAGATGAATTAGGGAATGGATTTACATTTATTAAAAGTGAGTATCCCATTAAGTTAAATGATAGATATAACTATATAGACTTACTTCTATATAATATTAAGTATAAATGTTATGTAGTAGTAGAATTAAAGGTTACTGAACTCAAGAAAGAACATACAGGTCAAATTATGACTTATATGAATTACATTGATAAAAATGTAAAAACAATTGACGAAAATAATACAGTAGGAATTATTATTTGTAAACAAGATAATGAATATGTTATAAAATATTGTTCAGATGATAGAATAATTGCTAGAGAATATGAATTAGTGTGATATAATATTTATAGGATGTGATAACATGTTTAAAAATGTTGAAGAGTTGAGAGATTTAATTAAGCAGGGAAAAACAAACGAAGAAATCATAAAAAGTCAAATTGAATATTTAAATTCAGATAATTATTGTATATCTAAACATGAAACAATAAAGGAAAATAATACAGATGTGATTATTTTTCATGAAGGATTTATAAACAAAAACATGGATGTTTCTTTTACAGGAAATAGAATAGTTGATATTGTTTATTATCATGATAATACAGAAGTATATGATGCTATAATTAATTTAATTAGAGATAATATGGATAAAAAAGGATTTAGTATAAACTATATGATGAGAATAATTAGAAATTATTTTTCTATAAATGAAGATTCACCATATAAACAATTATATGATTTTTATAAAGAAAAACTTCCTAATCAACCATATTTTTTGAGAGAGAATCTGCCATATATTATAATGAATTATAAATGTTCTAACTTTGATGGTGATATTACAGAATTTGGTAAAGCTTATTTATACAATATTGCTTTTTATAATACAAAAGATGAAAAATACAGGCAGGAATCTGAAAGATACAGAAATTCTATTGATTGGGATAAATTAGATGAAATAGGAGATATAAGATTAAATTTATCAGATATAAAAGGAGCTGGTTTAGCTGCATGTACAGAATATGCATTTTTAGAACAAAATATTTTAAGTTTTCTTGGATATGAAGTATATATGGTTGGAGGTAAAATAAAAAAAGAAAATGGACAAGAAGAAGCTCACAATTTCAATGTTATTAAGAGAACAAATGGTAATTTTGAAATTATTGATACAGCTCAAGTAACAAAATGTATATTACCGAATATTAATACTTCCGAAGAATTAATAGGATTGAAAGATATAGAAGCAACAAATGGATATGGGGAAAGAATTTATTATTATATTGGTAGTCAAAAAACAATTAATTTAAAACATTAAAATTTTATAAAAAATAATTGGATTGCAATTTGCAATCTTTTTTTGCTCAAATTTGTATGTATAAACGTATGTCATCACATGGTGATTATGATCATATGGGAGAAGCGATTAATTTAGTAGAAAACTTTAAAGTAGAGAAAGTAATCTTTAATTGTGGCCCATATAATGATTTGGAAAACGAATTAATAGAAGTCTTAGACAAAAAGAAGATAAAGTATTATTCCTATATTAAAGAATTAAATGTTGATAATAATAAACTCCATTTTTTACAAACAAAAGAATATGATAATGAAAATGAAAATAGTAATGTTATATATACGAAGTTAAATGGTTATAAGTTTATGTTTATGGGAGATGCAGGAGTAGAGAAAGAAAAAGATATATTAGAAAAATATAATGTTTCAAAAATTGATGTATTAAAAATTGGTCATCATGGAAGTAAAACAAGTAGTGATAAAAATTTTATAGATGAAATGAATCCTAAATATAGTGTTATAAGTGTTGGCAAGAATAACAGATATGGTCATCAAAATAAAGAAGTGTTAAATAATTTAGATAATTCAAAAATATATAGAACAGATATAAATGGATAAATAAAAATAAAGATAAAAAGGAATAATTTTAATATTAAAACATATAGGTGATAGAAAGGAATAAAAACAGTAATGATATGTAAAAAAATAAGTATACAATTGAATATTGTTTAGATAATAGAATAATAGTAAGGAAATATGAACTTGTATAATACATTAGTCTATACATATATTTGAAGTATAAATATATTATTATTGAATAATGAATATTTTAAATTTTATTGAATATTCTATTAATAGTGTAGAAAAAGAAAAACAGGTTATTAAATAACCTGTAATTATTGTACGCTACTGCTTCTTTAGCAAGCGTTTATATAGATCAAGGGGATTTTATAAAAATTCCTTTTTATATTTTTCTATATAATCCAATTGCTTTTCCAACTATGGTAACACTATCTAATATTATTGGAGCCATTGTATCGTTTTCTGGTTGAAGACGGAAATATCCATTCTCTTTATAAAATGTTTTTAATGTAACACCATAATCATCAGTCATAGCAACTACCATATCACCATTGTTTGCTGTTTGTTGTCTTTGAATTATTACTATATCGTTATCATGAATACCGGCATTAATCATTGATTCACCATTTACTCTAAGAGCAAATACTTCTCTTCTTGCAGGGATTAAGTAAGATGGTACAGTAAAATATTCATCAGGCATTTCAATTGCTTCTATAGGGTTACCAGCAGCAACTTTACCTAAAAGTGGAATATCCATACTGTCTGCTTCTTCATATTCATTTTTTACAAGTAATTCAATAGCTCTATTTTTTGAATTACCTTTTGAAATATATCCCTTTTCTTCTAATGTATTTAAATGTGCATGAACAGTTGCTGGTGACGATAAATTAAGTGCGGCACATATTTCTCTTACAGTAGGTGGATATCCTTTTTTTGCAAGGAATTGTTTTAAATAATCTAATACATTATTTTGTTTACTTGTTAACTTTTCCATTATATCTCTCCTTATAACAATTTCATTTTAACATACAAAATGTAAAATGTCAAACAATTGTTCGAAATACTATTGACACGAACACCTGTTCGTGATAAGATGATTACAGAAAGAAGGGATAGTATGAAAAAATATTTAGGTTATTTAATTGTTATTATTGTAGGAGTATTAGGATTTATATTAATGATAGAAAGAGCAGATCAAGTTGATAATAATTTAGTAAAAAATAATAATAAGGAAGAAATTATTTTCTAATACTATTTATTATTTTTTTTTTTTTTGCTATAATTATCATAGTAAAGGGATTGGGTGATATAATATGGATAATAAATCACTAGCAGTATTAAAAGGATTATCGTTAGATATAATACAAAATGCAAAAGCAGGTCATCCTGGAATGACACTTAGTGCAGCACCTATTTTATATACATTGTATACAAAACAATTAAGAGTGAATCCATCTAATTATAATTGGATAAATAGGGATAGATTTGTGATGAGTGCAGGAGGTGGTTCAGCACTTCTTTATGCGATGCTTTTCTTAAGTGGATATCAATTTAGTATAGATGACTTAAAAAATTATGGAAGATTAAATAGCAAAACTCCATCATATCCTGAAATAACAACTACGGGAATAGATGCAAGCACTGGATGTTTAGGAGAGGGATTTGGAACAATAGTTGGTATGGCACTTGCTGAAAAGATACTTTCAGAAAAATTTAATAAAAAACCAAAAAATAAATTTGATAAGAAAACTAAAAAATTAATTGATTATTATACTTATGCATTAGTTTCAGATGGAGATTTAATGGAAGGTATTTCTTATGAAGCAGCTTCATTCGCAGGTAATTTAAAACTAGGGAAATTAATAGTTTTATACGATTCAAATAAATCTACTAGGGATTCAAATACGAATAAAACATTCACAGAAAGTGTATCTTCAAGATTTGCATCAGCAGGATGGCAAGTATTATATGTAAAAAAAGGAACTTCAATAACTGAAATAAATAAAGCAATAATAAAAGCTAAAAAAAATCAAAATATGCCAAGTATAATTATTGTTAATACAGTAATAGGAGAAGGATCTAAATTAGAGGGAAATTCTAGTATTTATTCAGGAGAACTTACTAAAGATGATTATGAACAAATAAAAAGAGGATTAGGAGTAGAAGGACTTCCATTTACATTACTTAAAGAACCTGCTGAAAATATTAGAAATCAGGTTGTTAATAGAGGTACTAGTTTAAACGATGAATGGGATAAAATTTATAGTGAATATAAAAAAGAAATGAATAGTAATGAAGTTCTTGAATTTGAATCGTTAATATATAATAGTATTAACTTTGATTTAACTAAAGTTGACTTTGATATTAACTATGAACAAAAAGAAACATTAAGAGAAAGCAATTCTAAAGTTATGAATATTATTTCAAATAGTATATGGAATTTTGTAGGTGGTAATGCAGATACATCATCTAGTACACTTGCTTATTTAAATGGAAAAGAAGATATTTCATATAGTAATTTTAAAGGTAAAAATATATTATATGGTGTTAGAGAAAATGCTTGCGGAGCAATTAGTAATGGACTTGCATTATCAGGATTTTTACCATTTGCATCAACATTTATGGTATTTTCAGATTATATGAAACCATCAATTAGAATGAGTGCTTTTATGAATTTACCTGTGACTTATATATTTACACATGATTCAATAACAAATTCATTTGATGGACCAACTCATCAACCTGTTGAACAATTAGCATCCTTAAGAGCAATGCCAAATCTTTACGTATATAGACCTGCTGATATAAAGGAAATAATAGGCTCTTGGCAATGTATAATTAAAGATAAAAAGCCAGCTGTTATATCACTTGCAAAAACAGAGGTAAAACCACAAAATGGAACAAATATATTATCTGTTTCAAAAGGTGGATATATAGAATCAGATCCAGATGGTAATATTGATATTGTTTTAATCGCAACAGGAGCAGAAGTTCAAGTTGCAAATTCAATAAAAGAAAGATTAAAACCTGAAGGACTTGGTGTTAGAGTTGTAAGTATGCCATGTATGGAAAAATTTTTAGAACAAACAGATGCATATAAAAGTGATTTATTCCCAGTAACTGCTAAAATATTTGTAATAGAATATGAAAGTTCTCTTGGATGGGAAAAATTTGTAATAAGTACAGATTATTTATTAACTGTAAATGAATTTGGAAAGAGTGCATCAAAAGATGAATTGTTAAAATATTGTAAAGTAGATCTTGATTCTATGGTTGAAAGAATTAAATCTTTGATTTAGTTCTTTTTTTGACAAATTATTTAAAAAATTAATTTTATAATATTGATGGTGATAATATATGCGTACCTTTTATATATTTAAAATTAATAATATGTTTCAAACTTTTTATAATGATAAATCTAATATATTATTTAAAATGTTTAATGAAATATATAGTTCAAATGATCAAGATTTAATTAATAAATTTAGGTTATTTGAACAAATTACAATACCAATAAATAAAAAAATATTTAATAATTATATTATGCTTAAACATAGAGATGATATATTTTATACTAAAAATGATAATGTTCATACTATTGAAAATGATAAGGAAATAAGTAGACTAACAATAAATAATACATTTTTAAAAATAAAATCTAACAAAAATATTAATTCATTTATAAAGGATATAGTTGATTCAAAAGAATGTTTATTTAT
>ENA-ORMX01002048-ORMX01002048.1-human-gut-metagenome-genome-assembly--contig:-NODE-2048-length-12241-cov-4.904563_pt1 | contig 12241 bp, 10 predicted proteins | sample MGYA00242108_ERZ509007 | MGnify/ENA primary metagenome ERZ509007 (study PRJEB26280, sample SAMEA2338745) | human gut metagenome | biome: human gut; feature: human-associated habitat; material: faeces...
ATCTCTTCCAGCGCGTCCCGCTGCTTCTGGATCAGGGCACGGACGGCGGGGGCCGCCTCGTTGGGGGCACAGCGCTCCACGCGGGCGTAATCCAGCGCCAATTGGGGCAGAAAGTTCGCCTCGCACTCGTCCAGCCCCTCTTCGAGGTAGGCGCGGTAATTGAAAAGGTTGTCGCTGGTCTTGAAGCGGTGGTAAGCCGCCGCCACCACCTTTTCCTCATACTGGTCAAACAGCTCCAGCACCTCCTGCGGGGTGCGGTTGCGGGTGAGCCGGTCGATGTAGTGGCCGATGGAGGCGTTCAGCGCCCGGAGGGACTTGTTCAGCGCGTCGAGGTCGGACGCCACCTCCCGCAGCACGTTCTCGTAAGGGCTCTTCTCCTCCCCGATGCCGCGCAGCAGCTGCCACGCTTTGTAGAGCTTCCCGGTGTAGGTAACGACGCGGGGGTTCAGGATCTCCTCCAGCGCTTCCAGCAGAGGGGTCACCTCCGGCTGGAAAGCCAGCGCCGGTTCCTCCTCGTAGCTGCCGGGCTGCTCTTCCAGCCAGCCGGTGCGCCGCAGCCGGAGCAGGAAGCCCAGCGCCAGCAGATGCGGGTCGCGGGTGGGCTGCTCGGCCTCGTCCCCGGCGTCGTCGGCGTCCAGCGCCAGCGGCTTTGCCAGCGCCGCAAAATAATCCTCCGCGCGGGAGACGGCCTCGGCGCGGGAGATGCTGTAATCTGCCGTGTGGCGGCACTCCTCCCACAGCAGCAGGAGCAGCTCCGCATAAAAGGCCCGGTTCGGCCCCGCCAGCGGGCGGAACAAACGCGGGCTGACCAGTTCAAACAGCTGCATCAAAAAATCCTTTCTTTCGCAAAAATCCGTTTCTATTGTACCACAAATCCCCGGCTTTGTCACAAAAGGGCAGCAAAAAACACCGCGCCCGGCGGGCACGGTGTTTGGGGGGCGTTATTGCGCGATCCTTTCTGTATGCAGCGCCAATAAGCGACCATGGTTGCGGAATTTCGTCTTGAATTTACACAATTTCACCACGATTTTGTGGTATTCTACCTGTAAAGAATTGGAAACGATGCTCTCCTTTACTCCCTTGAACAGGCAGACCATGCTCCCTGAATCACACAACAGCCCCCCGGAATGCAGGACTCCGGGGGGCTTCGTGTTTTGTTTCGAAGATCTTACAGCTCCTGATAGGCGCTCATCATGGCGGGGATGAACTGCTTTTTGCGGCTGACGACGCCGGGCAGGATCCAGCTTCCATCCTCGGCGGGCTGGATCTCGAAGCCGTCGGACAGCACTTCGGCGGCGTAGCGGCCGGTGCAGATGACGACGCTCTCCTCCTTCGGCACATCGGTCAGCAGCATGTACAAGTCCTCGACATTCTGCTTGTTGCGGGCCTCTTCGAGGTAGGGCTTGAGCAGAGCTTCCGCCGCCAGCAGGTTCTTGCGGGTCATGTAGCTGCCCTGCGCCACGCCGAAGCGGATATCGCCGCACATGAACACCTTGAAGTCCTGCAGGAAGACTTCTTCGGGCGTCTTGCCGTCGAGTTTTTCACCAGCTTCGAACATTTCGGTGGAAAACTCGTCGATGTCCACTCCTGCGATCTTGGCCAGCCGCTTGGCGGTGGCTTCATCGACGGGGGTGCAGGTGGGGCTGCGGAAGACCAGCGTATCCGAAAGGATGGCCGCCAGCAGCAGCCCGGCGATCTGGGGCCGGATCTCAACGCCGTTTTCATCGTACATCTGGGTGATGATGGTGGCGGTGCAGCCCACGGGCTGATTGCGGAAATAGACCGGGCCGCTGGTCTCCAAGCTGCCGATGCGGTGGTGGTCGATGATCTCCAAGATCTCGGCCTGATCGAAGCCTTCCACGGCCTGTGTGGCCTCGTTGTGATCCACCAGAATGATGCGGCGTTTGCGCAGCGCGATCACGTTCCGGCGGCTGACCATGCCGCAGTACTTGCCCTCCTCGTCGAGGATGGGGAAATAGCGGTGGCGCACCTTGGCCATGACCCGCATCACGTCCGCCACCGGGGTGACGAGGGTGAACTTCATGATATCGTCGCGGGTCATATAATAGGAGATGGGGGCGCACTGGCTCATCAGCTTGCCGGCGGCGTAGGTATCGCAGGGGGCCGTCATGATGGCGACGCCCATTTCCTCGGCAATGCGCCGGATGGTGTGGCCCACCTTGGCGCCGTTGCAGAGGATGAGGAGGGAGGCCTCCTTCTCAATGGCGCAGAGCTGGCTTTCGTAGCGGTTGGTCAGGATGACGATGTCGCCCTTTTCCACGTTGCTTTCCAGCATTTCGGGGGTGGCGGTGCCGATCTTGATGTGGCCAGTGGTGCAGACGGCGTTCTCGTCACCCACCACCATCGTGCCGCCCAGCGTTTCCAGAATGTTCTTGTAGCTGGTCTTGCTGCTGGCAAGGACGCCGGTATCAAAGACGTCCATGTTGGCGGTGGCGATGTCCTTCACTGTGATGATGCCCTCCAGCTCATTGTCGGCGCTGGTGATGGGCAGGGTGTCGATCTGCTGGTCGCGCATGATCTCCCACGCCTTGCGCAGGCTGGTGGAGCCGGGGATGCCGGGCATTTCGCGGTAATCGACATCTCGGATCTTGGGGTTGACGTCGGTGCACATCCGGGGCGGCGTGACGCCGAACTTTTTCAGGACGAACTCGGTCTCCTGATTCATCTTCCCCGCGCGGCGGGGTTCGCAGACGAGGTCGGTGGTCTTATTTTTCAGCTCCGCATACGCAATGGCGGAGCAGATAGAGTCGGTGTCCGGGTTGCGGTGCCCGATGACCACGACTTTGTGGGCTGCCTTTGGCATAGGTGTTTCCCCTCTCTATGGATCGTATCATTTACCTTCTCTCTCCTGCGCCGGGCGCAGAAGTCCGGTTCCATTTTAACACATCCCACCGCAGTGGTAAAGGCTCCCAAACCCACTTTGTCCCTTAAAAATCCGCAAGGTTCTGGGATACAACAACTTCACTGCCGACGGTTTTCGCTTTTGCTTGACACCCCCGCCAAAAACCGCTATGCTAGAGGAAATAAAACTTGAACGTTCGCCGCTTTTGGAGGGTCCGCATGAAAAAGCAACCACATATCCGCATCCTTGCCGCCGCGCTGACGCTGGCGTTCTGCATCCTCGGCAGCAGCTCTGCCCTTGCCGCACCGGCTGCCACGCCCACCACCCGGCCCGAAAAGGAGGTCGTGGAACCGAACGACACCACCCAGACCTCGCTGGATTACTTGGAGTTCCTGCTGCGCGCCGGCGGGCCCTTCCGGTTCCAAGAAGCCGCCATCAAGCACCCGGCGGATGACGCGGACGCCGGCCCCGCCGAAGGGGCCGTGGCGACGCTGACCATCTACAGCCAGACCACCAACAACACCGAACCCATCGACATCTCCGGCCACAGCTTCGTGGCGGTGCGGAATGTCTCCGACCACGCCATCGAAGTGGGCGGGCAGGAGATCGCGCCGGGCACCGGCGTGACCATCGGCACCCGCGCCAACCGCCCGGAGCATGAGGGCATCTGGTACAATTTGGAGGGCTACTACTGCTACTACATCTCCGCCTTCTACCCGAACCTCTACTCCATGCAGGTCTCGCTGGACGAAGACGGGCTGGCCGTCCTCAACCAGAACCTGACCACCGCCGACCACTGGTCCACCGCCTTCAACTGCGCCTCCTTTGCGGCGGGGCTGTGGAACTCCGTCTGCTCCGACCACCTCTCGGCGGGCACGCCCCACTCCCCCAAGGGCTTGAAGGCCTCCATCCGCTCCTACGGCGGCAAGCTCCGCTACAATGAGTCGGTGCCCTACGACTACATCGTCTCCTACGGCACCGCCCGCACCCCCAGCGCGGATTATTCCTGATTTTTCCGCTTTCTGCGAAAATGTTGGATACATCATCTTGATTTTCCCCCGCTTCCGCGTTATGCTTATGCCAAGGATATTCCGGAACAACAGGAGGAACTCATGTCAACCACCACATCATCCAAGCCGCTGTTTACCCGCCAGCAGCTCATCGCGCTGCTGCTGCCGCTCATTGCCGAACAGGCCCTCAGCGTGACCATCGGTCTGGCCGATACGCTGATGGTCTCTTCCGTCGGCGAAGCCGCCGTTTCGGGCGTCAGCCTTGTGGATTCCTTCAACGTGCTGATGATCCAGCTGCTGAGCGCACTGGCCACCGGCGGCGCCGTCGTCGCCAGCCAGTACATCGGCCACCGGGAGCCCAAAAACGCCAAGGCCGCAGCGGCGCAGATCCTGTTCATCATGATCTCGCTCAGCGTCGTGGTGGCCGCTGTGGTCGCGGTAGGCCGCCACGGCATCCTGCGGGGCATCTTCGGCTCCATTGACGCCGACGTGATGACCTACGCCGAGACCTACTTCCTGCTCTCGGCGCTGAGCTACCCCTTCATCGGTGTGTACAACGCGGGCGCGGCCCTGTTCCGCGCACAAGGCAACAGCAAGATCAGTATGCTTTCCAGCCTTGTGATGAACGTGGTGAACATCGGCGGCAACGCGGTTTTGATCTACCACTTCCATATGGGCGTCATGGGCGCGGCGCTGGCCAGCCTTGTTTCCCGCATGATCGCGTGCTTCGCGGTCATCTACCTGCTGGAAAAGCCCTCCTGTATGCTCCGCATCGACCGCCTTGCCGACCTCAAGCCCGACCTCTCCCTCATCCGCCGCATCCTGCGGGTGGGCATCCCGGCCGGTATTGAGAACGGCATGTTCCAGATCGGCAAGCTGTCGGTCTCCAGCCTGACGTCCACCCTCGGCACCGCCGCCATCGCGGCCAACGCCGTGGCGGGCAACATCACCACCTTCCTGAACATCCCGGCCAACGCGGTGGGCATGGCGGTGCTCACCGTCATCGGCCAGTGCCTCGGCGCGGGCGAGAAGGAACAGGCCAGCCACTACGCCCGCCGCCTGATGCTGGTGGCCTATGCGGGCGCATGGGTCATGAACCTGTCCGCCTTCTTCTTCCTGAACGGCATCGCGCTGTCGTGGTTCCACCTCTCGGCGGAGTCCGCCGCCATGGCGATGCAGGTGATGCGCTGGTTCAACGTCATCTCCCTGTTCATCTGGCCGGCCAGCTTCACCCTGCCCAACATCCTCCGCGCAGCGGGCGACGCCACCTTCACTATGACGGTGAGCGTCTTCTCCATGTGGGTGTTCCGCGTCGCCTTCTGCTACCTGATGGTCCTCGGCTTCCATCAGGCCCACCTGCTCAGCATCTGGGGCGGTATGTTCCTTGACTGGGTGTTCCGTTCCCTCTTCTTTGCCATCCGCTTCTCAAAAGGAAGCTGGCTCGAAAAAAAGGTCATCTGATCGATCAGGAGGTTCTCTATGAAACACAGACTTGCAGCACTCTTCCTCACGGTAGCGCTCTTCTGCACCCTGCTCGCGGGCTGCGCCCCCACCCCCGATGTGCCGGGGCCCGGCGGCGGCTCGTCGTCCTCCGGCAGCACGAACAATGGCGGGAACTCGGAGAGCGAGGATAATAACAACGGCGGGAACACCGCGACAAAGCTCCAGCCAAAGGCTTATATGGAAGCTTACAATGTTTCTTATATTACTTCCGAAATCATCTCTAAAAACCCGTATGTCGCAAATTACGTTTTCTCCGTTGTAAACCCGAACAAGAATTACAGCCTTTCTTCCGTCAAAATCAGCATCGTTCTGACAGACAACAACGGAAAGCCACTGACGGATTACACAACGATTCAGTCGATTGCGCCGGGCGACACCGTTCGCTTTGCATATTCCGCTTCCTACTCCGTCCCCGTGCATATCAATAGCTACAGCGTTGATCCGGTTCTTTCTTCCTACTTCAAAACACCTGAAACCGAACCGGACGGTACGCCGAAGATGGCCAAATCCAGTGATATTACAGTAGTCGGCGCGAAAGAAACCAAGACTTCCTCCCAATTCAACTACAACATTATCAACGGAACTGCACTCAACACCAGCCATTATCCTTGCAAGGTCAAGGTTTCGCTGCTCCTGAAAAAGAACGGTCGGATCGTTTATGCAACTTGGGTCAATTCTCCTTCGGATGTTCTTGCCAACGGCACTTTCCCCGTTACGATTTATGCACCCAAAAATATCGACTACGACTCGTTTGACCTGATTGCCATCCCTTGTTAATCAAAAATTCCCCGCCGCCGTGAAAACGGCGGTATTTTGTTGCAAGAAAATGCACTTCTGGATCGTATGATCTTACAAAGGCCCTTTCATCCCTCAGCCCGCACAAATTTTTCATAGATTTTTTAGCAAACTTGTCGGGTTTGGGGCTTGCTTTTGCACCCTGACAAGCGTATAATGATACGCTGCTAAGAACTTTAAGGGCCATTCGCCCCCAACTCCAAGAAAAGGAAGTGTGTTCCATGCGAAGCTGGTTTTCCCGCCATCCCATCTGGTTCATGGCGTTTTATCTTGTGTTTTATCTCTCGGTGTTCCACTGGCTCGAAGCCAACATCACCGTGCCCGAAGTCTGGGTCCACTGCCGGCTGGACGATCTGATCCCCTTCTGCAAATATGCGGTCATCCCCTATTTTGCATGGTTCGTCTGGATCCCGTTCACCCTGTTCTATCTGCTGTGGAAAGCGCCCCGCGCCGACTTCTGGCGGCTCTGCCTCCCCCTGTTCGCGGGCATGACCATCGCGCTGGCAGTGTATGTCGTCGTCCCCAATGGGTTGGATCTCCGCCCTTACCGCGTGTACGGCTCGGACTTCTTCGCCCGGACGGTGCGCCAGCTCTACACCACCGACACGGCCACCAACGTCTGCCCTTCCATCCACGTCTTCAACTCGGTGACGCTGATGATGGCTTACTACCGCAGCCGCATCTTTGACGAGCCCCGCCGCCGCTGGATGCGCCCGGCCGCCGCCGTGCTCTGCGTGTCCATCATCGCCTCCACCGTACTGCTCAAGCAGCACAGCTGCATTGACGTCGTGCTGGGCATCCTGCTGGCACTGGTGCTGGACAGCGCCGCTTCCTCGCTGGAGCGCAGCGAATACCGTCTGCCCCAGCGTTCCTGAAACACAAAAATCCCTCTGCCGCAGCAAAACGGCAGAGGGATTTTTTTGCCTAAAACAGATCTTCCGGCAGACAGATATCGTGTTTGGGGACTTTTTCCCACGAAAAATCGGCGGTGAGGCTTTCCGGCGTGCGGGGGGCCGGTTCCTCCTGCAAGCCGTAGGCGTAGGCCAGCTTGCCGACGATCTCCGCCGCCGTATAGCGGGCGCGGAGGTTCTCAAGGCTCTGGTCGCCATCCCGCTTGGAGAGCCGCCGCCCGTCCGGGGCCAGCAGCAGCGGGCAGTGAGCAAAGCGGGGGGCTTTTAATCCCAGCAGCCGGTAAAGGTAGAGCTGCCGGGCTGTAGAGGAGAGCAGGTCTGCTCCTCGCACGACCTCGGTGACGCCCATCCGGGCATCGTCCACAACGACGGCCAATTGGTAAGCGAATACGCCGTCGGCGCGGCGAAGGTAAAAGTCACCGCAGTCCCGCAGCAGGTTCTCGCTGTGGGGGCCCATGCAGCCGTCCGTGAAGGAGACGACCTCGTCGGGCACCTTCAGGCGGTAGGCGGGGGCTTTCACCTTCCGCTTTTCCGCGACCTCGGCGGGGGTCAGGCTCCGGCAGGTGCCGGGGTAGATGACGTTGCCATCCGAGGTGTGGGGCGCACTGGCCGCATGGAGCTGGGCGCGGGAGCAAAAGCAGGGGTAAACGAGGCCCTGTGCAGCCAGCTTTTCGTAGCTGGCGGTGTAGATATCCGCGCACTCGCTCTGGTAATAGGGGCCGTGGGAGCCGCCGTGGCTGCCGCCCTCGTCCCAGTAAAGGCCCAGCCACGCAAGATCCTCTTCCAGCAGGTCGGCGTACTTGCGGGGGCAGCGCTCGGCGTCAAGGTCCTCGATGCGGAGGACGATGCGCCCGCCCTCATGCTTGGCGCTCAGCCACGCCAGCAGACTGCACGCGAGATTGCCCAGATGCAGCCGCCCGCTGGGGCTGGGGGCAAACCGCCCAACGACGGCGCTCACAGGCCCAGCTTCCACTCGCCATCCTTCGGCTGGGAGATGGGGGTGTTATAGAACTCGGCCACAGCCTTTGCCATGTACTCGGCGTCGATGCAGCTTGCCGTCTCCATGGAGGAGTGCATCGCCAGCTGTGCCAGACCGATATCGACCATGGGGATCAGGATCTGATGACCCAGCAGGTTGCCCAGCGTGGAGCCGCCGGGGACGTCCGCGCGGTTGGACGCCGCCTGAACAGGGACGCCCGCCTTCTGGCAGATGGCGCTGAAAGCAGAACCGGTGAAACCGCTGGTGGTGTAGGTCTGGCGGGCATTGTATTTCAGCAGCACGCCGCCGCCCAGCGTAACGGGGTGGGCGGGGTCGCTCTTTTCGGGGTGATTGGGATGGGTGGCGTGGCCGTTGTCGGCACTGAGCAGCAGACTGTTGGTGCAGGCGCGGATGCTCTGCTCGCGGGTGACGCCGAGCTTCTCCTCAACGCGGGCCAGCACATTGGCCATCAGAGTGCCCTGTGCGCCCTGACGGCTGGAGGAACCGACTTCCTCGTTGTCGAACATGACCCAGATGTCGCCCCGGCCGTCTTCCTTGCCCTCGCCCTGCAAAAAGCCCCACAGGGTCGTGTAGGCGCACTCCAAGTCGTCGATGCGGCCGGACATGAAGTATTCGCCCTTCAAGCCCACACGCTCGGCCTGTTCACGGGTGCAGAGCACGAGGTCGGAGTCGAGGATGTCCTCGCCCTTGACCCCGGCCTCCTCGGCCAGAACTTCACGCAGGGTGGTGCCCGCAGCGCCGAAGATGGGCTGCAGATCCACCTGCGGGTTGTAGTTCTTGCCCTTGTTCACCTCGTGGTCGAAGTGGATGCAGACGTTGGGGATGCAGGCCAGCGCGCGGTCCGGGTGGACGAGGATGCTCTTGACGCCCTCCTCGGTCCGGACGAGGATGCGGCCCGCCACGCTCAGGGGGCGGTCGATCCAGCTGGGCATGATCATGCCGCCGTAGCCCTCCGTCTCAGCGCGGGCAAAGACGGCATCCTTGCCGCCGTCCAGCTCCTTGATCTTCCACGTGGGGGAGTCGCTGTGGCTGGCCGTGACATGCCAGCCGGTCAGCGTTCCCTTGGGCATCCGCCATGCCAGCACGGCAGAGCCGTTGCGGGTGGTGTAGTATTTGCCGCCGGGCACCAACTCCCATGCGGCGGTCTCCGGGCGGTTCTCGTAGCCGTTGGCCTCCAAGATCTCCACCGCTGCCGCCGTGGAGTGGAAGGCGCTGACGCCCTTGTTCAGAAAGTCGAACAGACCTTCGATCTCGAATTTCTGCATTTTTGTCGTCTCCTATCTTTCACTATGTCCTGCAAAATCTCCCCGCCCGCAGTGCAGACGGAGAGATTCGTTTTTCCTGTTGCATTATACTACATCCTGCCGAAAAAGGGAAGCAATTCAGACCGCCGCACACTGTTCGAGCTGTTCATCCAGCAGCCGCCGGGCCTGTGCTGCCTGTAAGCCGCAGACCAGCTGCAAGCGCTGCCCCTCCTGCACAAGGCCCTTGTGGGGCATGGACAGCAGGGCCGCCGTGTCCAGAAGGCTTGTGTCCTTCACCGTGACGCGCAGCCGGGTGAAGCAGTTGTCCACCGTGCGGATGTTGTCCGGCCCGCCCAGCGCTTCGATCAGCCGCCGGACGTCCGCCGGGTCGATCTCCTTTTCCGTCTGCTCCGGCTCCTGTGTGCGGCCGGGCGTGGGCAGATCCAGCACCCGGATGACCACGGTGAAAACGACGAAGTAGACCGCGATCTCGGCCAGACCCAGCAGATAGAGCAGGGCCGCGCGGCTGGTCTGCCCCGGCGCAGCGCTCAGGTTGAAGACCCGTGACCCCAGCAGGTTGGAGGTGAACGCCCGGACATGGAGGGCGTTCAGCAGGACCATGAACCCGCCGGTGATGGCCGCATGGAGCACCCAGAGCACCGGCGAGACGAAGCAGAAGAGAAAGTCCACCGGCTCGGTGATGGACGCCAGCGAGGCCGTGACCGCCAGCGGCAGGATGGCCGCCGCCGTCTGCTTCCGGCGCTCCTTCCGGGCTGTGAAGATAAAGGCCGCCGCAATGCCGAGGTAGCCGAAGGTCTTGGTAAAGCCGGTGTACATCCAGACAATGTTCCCGGTGAGCGGCAATCCGTTGGAATACTCGGCCATGGTCACGGTATAGGCCCCGGTGTAAGTCACCGAGCCCACCGTCACCGAGCCGCCAAGCGCCGAGAACTGGAAGGGCATATAAATGAGGTGGTGCAGCCCGGTGGGGATGAGCAGCCGCTCCAAAAAGCCGTACAGGAAAATGCCCAGCTCCCCGGACGCCGCGATCCACCTCGTGATGGCGTGGACGCCCTGCTGCAGCGGGGGCCAGACGAAGCAGACCGCCAGCCCGAAGGCCGCAGCAAAGGCCGCGATGCACAAAAATGCCCATCGCAGCCCGGAATACACCTGCGTGATCAGCCCTTTGAACTGCTTTTCATAACTGTGATTGAAAATGTACGCCGCCGCAAAGCCCAGCAGGACGCCGCCCGCCACGCCGGTGTCCATCACCTGAATGCCGAGGATGGTGGTCTGGCCCGTGGCGGCAAGGCCGGTCAGGCCGTCGGGCTGGGCAAGGCGGCCCAGCGCATCCAGCGCGGTGTGGTTGGCCGTGAGGAAGATGAGGTAAGCCATGAAGGAGAGCAGCGCGGCCTCCTGCTTTTCGGTGCGGGTGCGCAGGGCGGCGATGCCCACGCACAGAATGGCGCTGAGGTTGTTGATGAGGACCATCATCCCGTTGTACAGCACCTCGCCCACCAGCCGGATGGGGGGCCAGTTCAGCGCCGGGCAGAGCTGGCGCAGCGGGCTGCTGGTGAGCAGCGCACCCACCACCAACAGCAGCCCCGCCGCCGTCAGGTAGGACAGCGGCGCCAAAAGCGCCTGCGAAAAACGCTCCAGCTTTTGCAGGAGTTTCTGCATTCGTTTGTCCCCCTTTCCGGCACCGCACACCGCCGCATCCATTTTATTTTATGACTGAATTATACGAGCCAGCGCAAAAATTGTCAATCCTGCCCGAAGGCAAAAAATGGGGGCGAAGTTTGTGCAATTTGTACAGGGAAGGTTGAAAATCGTCCTGCACACGCCAATTGACAACCGCCCGGCGGCACAGTATACTAGAGCTGTACCCCAGAGATTTCCCCGGTCTTCCACCGGGAACCGATAAAAGGAGGTCTTCTCTATGACTCGCAACCGTATCCTTTCCCTGCTGGTGTGCGCGGCCCTGCTCACCGGCCTACTGGCGGGCTGCACGTCCACTTCCGGCGGCTCCTCGGCTTCGGCCAGCGGCGACGCCGCTTCCAGCGAAAGCATCCCCGCCTCCACCGCACAGGCGGACACCGGCAAGCTGACCCCGAATCTGGACGAGGACGAGAACTCCATCTTCTCCATCCAGAACACCGAAGCCGCCTTTGCCCCCTGCCTCGGCTGGGGCCCCGGCGTTTCGGGCTGCTCGCTGAAATCGGTCATCGCAGCAGCTTCCCTGCTGGGCTGGGCGGAGAGCGGCAACCTCGCCATGCGCTCCACCGACGCCATTCAGGACGCCTACACCACATGGTTCAATGACCTCAGCGCCGACGACCAAGCCAGCTTTGCCGACGCATGGCCCCTCATCAAGGAGGATGCCAACACCCTGCTGACCGACAAGGCCAGCATGGAGGGCCGCATCTCCGACGACTCTCCGTTCGGCAAGGCGCTGCTCGGCCATAAGGTCGGCGATATCGTCGATGTCGAAGCGCCCATCGGCGTGCTCAAGTACAAGATCCTGACGGTCGAAAAGTAACGAATCACAGAAACAGATAAGAGGGACGATATGGAACAGGAAAACAGGAATCAGCAGAACGCGGCTCCGCAGGTCAGCCTCGGCGACCAGATCAAGGTCCGCCGCGAAAAGCTCGCGCAGCTGCAGGCCGAGGGGATGGACCCGTTTACCATCACCCGCTTCGTCAGCACCACGACCGCACAGGAGATCAAGGACCATTTTGACGAGATGGAGGGCAAACCCGTCTCCATCGCGGGCCGTCTCATGTCCAAGCGCGGCATGGGCAAGGTCTCCTTCTGCGATCTGCAGGACAAGACCGGCCGCATCCAGCTCTACGCCCGCAAGGACGAGATGGACGAGGCCGAGTATAACCGCTTCAAGAAATACGACATCGGAG
>ENA-ORMX01002050-ORMX01002050.1-human-gut-metagenome-genome-assembly--contig:-NODE-2050-length-12235-cov-7.132348_pt1 | contig 12235 bp, 9 predicted proteins | sample MGYA00242108_ERZ509007 | MGnify/ENA primary metagenome ERZ509007 (study PRJEB26280, sample SAMEA2338745) | human gut metagenome | biome: human gut; feature: human-associated habitat; material: faeces...
CGGATAGCAGCGGGGTCAATATCATCGAAATTGTCGCGCTCCGCCTCGGTGTAGAAGTTATCCTCGCGGATAAGCTGTGCGATACGCCGCTGCACCTTCGACCATGTCAGTTCGGCGGTTTCCGGGCTTCCAGCGCGGACGATAAAGAGATTGTTGCCCTCCTTGCCGCCGTACTCGTGAGCAAGCCATGCAGCAGTTTCTTTTTCACGTCCGTGCTGCTGCATATACCGTACTACGGCGTGTTTACTCTCGATATTTCCGTTCCATGCACAGAGTGCATCGTCTATATCGTCCTGCGAGAGCGGTCGCAGCAGATCGTGAAGCCGCTCATAGGTTCCCTCAAAAACCTCCTGATGCAAGTGGTTGCGGAATTCTGGAACATCCGAAAATAGCCGGATAAGCTCCATATCTTTTGAATTGAGAACGGCACGGCGCACAGCGGCATTACACTCGATTTCCGCATTTTCCCGGTCAGAGTGACCGCAGGCGTTGCGATAGGCCGTATCCTCCGAAACCGCTGCCATCACCACCGGCCTGTAATGCTCCAAACGTTCCTGCACCGTGGGCTGCGGCGCATCGGCGGCAGGATCGCGGAAAATTCTTGTCCCATCTGCACCGAACTCCGCTTCTTGTGCGTTGATGGCGGCTTCGGCCTCATGGTCAACGGAACGCAGCGTGTAAATGTGGCGCTCACCTCTAAAGTCTGGCGCTTCGGCAATCGTCACATCATACTTATCGCGCAATTTCTCTACATACATCTCTAAATTGTGCGACGGTACGCCGCACATCTCCACACGGCCAGCACCAGGGATCGCTCTTGTGGTAAGGTTGAGATCAAGCAGCTCCGCCGCCTGTTTTGCGTCCTCGCCGTAAATCTCAAAGAAATCGCCCACCTGAAACAGCACGATGTTGTCCGGGTGGGCTTCCTTGATGGCGTTATAGCTGTCGTAGGCGGTGTTTCGCACCACATCCTGTGCCTGCGCCTTATCATAAAGCGCCTGTTCGTCTGGTGTAAAATAGCGGTTCATCCGAATCAGCTCAGAGATACGCGAAGCGACCTTGTTCCAATTCATTTGAACATCTGCACAGCCCGCTTTTTTCAGCGTGATGCCCTTGCTGCCGTGATCTTCATAGCTGCCGCTTTCTCTGGATACGGCATGGGTATGCCCGCCGATGCCGTACTTCTTTTTCAGAAAATCGGCATTCTCCTTGGGAGTGTGCGAAGTCTGGAAAAACGCATAGATGCGGGTCTTTCCACCCTCAAAGCTGCTCCCGTTTGCAAGAGAAGCCGCAATTTCATCTTCGGTGATAAACCTGCCGGTTGCTGGAACAGCCTCCATATCGGAGTGGAATTCCTTTCGTGGAAGGGACAGATCTTCCAAACGTGTGAGAAGTGCCTGCGACTTGTGGTAATGGAAGCGCAGCAGCGCACGGTTTTCGCGGTAGGCGTCCATGAATACCTTGTATTCTGACAGGAGCCTTTCCCGGAACGCCGGATTCAGCAGATCGTCCGTCAGACGCTCCGTTTCCTCTGGAAAGCTGGTGCTATGGATATTACCCAAGCAGGACAGATACCCCAGCGACTTTGCTTCATCCGAGAAATCGTGATAAAGGTTCCAGACATCCACAGCAATACCCAGCCGCTCATAGCGCGGGGCTTCCGTGACCTCAAGATTGGTGGCAAATGCGCCGCCGTCCAGAAGCTCCTCAATACGCTCCGCCGCATCTGCCCAGCCTATCACTTGGGCAGAACGAAGATAGCGAGAGGTATCTCCGGTTGCAATATGGATACCATCGTCCCCGTACCATGCGGAAAGCCTGCCGTTATCCGTAATCAGGCCGTTGCCGCCGTGGTAAAGAGCTTTCAGAAATGCCGCGCGATCCTCTAAAGGCTTTTGCTTGGAGAATTCCGCAGCAATTTTCATCCGCGCTGCATCCGCATTACCGCCCGCGCGCAGGATGTGGTCAATATCATCCTGAGAAATGAACATAGAAAAAGCGGAGGGTGTTACACTCTCCGCTTCTGCGATGGATTGAATTTGTTCTGCCTCTGAGGGGAAGAAGGACATCTGCGCCCCAGCAGGGGCATCGAACATATTTAGCTGAACACCAGTTCCGTGAGGATCGTTTCCTCGGCCTGCGCTTTCAGCGTGTTCATCAGCCCTACCCACTTCATCGGGTCGCTGGCTTTCAGCGCTTCCGTCACGCCCGCTGACTTCATCAGCTCCGGCATCATCTGTTCCAGTCGGTTGTTCGCTGCCTCGTCGATCTCCCGCAGATGAGGGTACAGCTTCTCGGACAGCAGCAGGCTGTTCCACAGCACCGGACGATGCTCCTTCAGGTAATCCTTCCGCATCCTGCCGTACTTGCCCAGCGGGGCTTGCGGCTGCTCTGTCAGGCTCAGGTCGGGAATCAGATAATCCCCGCTGCGGGTGTAGGTCAGTTCGCTCATGGCTTTCGCTCCTTTCCGCGATTTTCTCGCGCTCATAATTCTTGATGGTGACTTCGATCTGCCGCAGCACCAGCTCGCTGGACTGGCTGATGGCCGTTCCAAGAGCGGCGACGGTCTGCGGGGTGTTGAAATCAAAGACGTTCAGAAAATCCTCATGCTCGAAGTAATCTCCCGGCTGCATCCCGCAGCGGGACAGCAGCGCATAGGTGGTGCTGACAACGGCGGCGTTCCGAAAAGCGGCTCCGATGTTGAACTCATCATAGTCCTCCAAAAAGGAACCGTCAACGATGCCGACAATATCGCGCCGATTGTCGTGCCAGTATTCATCTACAAGCTGCGCCGCCACACGCTCCAACTGATCGGCAAGCCCGCTTTCACCGGAAACGTCGAAGCGCTGCTCCAGCGCCGCAGATACCACCTCACGATGCTCCTGCCGGTATTCCCAAAGATAAGGGCGGCGAGAGTTCTCGCCGCCGCTGGTATCGGAAACATCGAATACATATCGGAGTTTGGGTTGGTCGCTGCTGGTATCCACAAGGGCGATGCCCTTGCTGCCTCGCCGCACATAGCGGCGCATCTGCTTATTCCAAAGGTCGTATTCCGCGCAGGCCGTGGCTTCCGGGCGCTGGGCGAAAATCATGAGCTGTTCATTGTAGGGGTACTTATACAGCCTTGCGGCGGTGGTCAGAAATGCCGTCCACTTCTGGTAGCTTCCCGTGATCTGCTCCGCCGTGCGGTCTGCCATCTGCGCATAGAGCTGTACTTTACTCGGCATCCATATCCTCCTTTTCAAAATCGGGGAACAGGTCGAGCGCGTCATATTCCGCGTCGCTCATCCTGCGCAGCTTTGCGATGGCGCTGTCCGTCAGCTCCCGCAGCTCCGTTTCATCCGCAGCGAGGTAGCCGCGCATTTCCTCCAGCGCCGCGATCAAGCCCGTGCGGGTGCCGGTGTTGTAGAGGCTCATAAGCTGGCGTTCTTCAAAGGTGATGTTCATATCAAAGCTCCTTTTCCGCGCTCTTTTTGGGCGCTGTTTTGTGTGGACGTTCTTGGGCCGGTTGGCTTTTGAGCTGCTCCAGCACAGATTTCTTCTTTTCCCGGTGTGCCGCCTCTGCCAAATCCATCAAGGAGATGGACATACCGGCCTTGACCTGTGCCTCAAGGTCGGCAACGGTGGGCTGTTTGGAGCCGTTGTTGATAATGCCGTCGATCATGCCGTAATCATCTTCCATCGACATCTCGGCGGCTTTCAGATAATTCTCTGGTTTCTGAAAGGCGGGCAGCTCCTGAAATCCCATGCTGTCACAGTAGTGATAGGATACCTTGCCGTCCTGTTTCAGCGCAACGATGTCGCTGACGGAGAGGCTGTGTCCCACAAAATCGCCGGGGCGCTCGTCGTTGAAAATGTAGTAGAAGTTTTCAAGGATTCTGCCGGTATCATCGTCCGGGTACACCTCACGGGTATAGACAGCTTCATAGTTGGCCGGGTCAGGCGGCGCGGCCAGACTGCCGAGGTTGGCAAAACGCAGCTCCACCGGCGCATCCCGGCGCAGTTGGTAGATCGCCATAGAATCGGTGGGACTGTTCAAAAAACGCTGCTCCACATCGCGGGGTGGGATATGGCCTTTGACCGCATCCCAATCCGGTCTTGTGACGCCGAACATTCCGTCGTGCTTGATGATGTCCTCGGCTTCAAAGACCATTTCCTCGGCTTTGTCGGGATAGAGCATATAAACCGTGATGTCATGCTCCAGCAGCTCCACCGCCCGATCCTTGGAAAGTGGGAGCATATCGCTATCCAGATACCCATAGCTGCGCATATCGTCCACCGTCAGCGTGGGGTCAGGCATCGGGACGGCCTGTTCCAGCTCTGGCGAAGTTGGAAGTGTGCCTGCGGCACGAGAACCGGCCTCCTCGTGAACAACCTGATTGTCGTCCGATGACAATTCGAGTGAGTACAAAATCCCTGCAAACTTGTTTGACAAAACTTCAAACGGCACGGTCTTATCATAGCCATGTGTTTCGCAGATACGAATCGCAGCCGCCAAAAGAAAGTTTACATCATCGTCATGTACTGTTCCGCTTTCCAGAAGGTGTAGAGTGTCCTTGTCGTAAAGTTCATAGGCATATTTTGCACCATCTTCTGTTATGCGAAGATGCTTGCTCCCACCATCAACCGCATACCAACGCTCATTAGCGTCGAGTTCCTTTAAGGAAGTGTGACTTTTCTGAAATGCCTCAACTTCCAACAGCAGCTCATTCGCTCTGTGCGCGTATTCATCGCTCTGCTCAAGTGTTTCGGACAGGAAGCCTTTTATCTCATCTGCTCCTGTCAACAGATCTTCGTAGAAATGCTGGAGGCAATCTTCCTGACTTGCAAATTCGCTGAGAAAGGCAAGGCCATTCGCATCGAGATACAGCTCTGAAATGCTTTTTGCCAAGTCAGCCGCAGACATATTGCTGTTCTCTTTTAATTGGCTTTCCGCTTGCTCGGATTTCTCCACAGAAATGCCGCGCTCCCTGCAAATCTCCGCAAAATGCCGGTCAATGTCCGTAATCAGCTCGGAAGCCGTCTTGTTGATGGTTTCCAGACTGGCGCGAAGCTCTTTCAGCTCCTTGCCCTTTGACCATGTGGCGATATAGCCGAAGCTGTTTTCTCCCGTTTCAATGCCGTAATACTGGCAGACCGCATAGGAGATGCTTTCGGCCTCGACCTCCTCGGTGTTGCGGCTCTTTTCGCCGGGGACAAGGATCGTCTCACCATCGTCCGCAAGCTCCGTCATGTGTTCGTAGTCGTGGAGCTTGGCGTGAGCAATCTCATGGACGGCGGCGCATACCGTCTGCACCTCACTCATACCGGCGCGGATGGTGATGCTCTGCGCCTTAATGCTGAAAAAGCCATCTGTGTCATGCGCAACGGGCTTTATCTCTATCGGAACGGGAGAAGCGCGGCGCAGCGCCTCCATGAAAACCTCATACTGCTGCACATTGCCGCTCAGATCGGCGGCAAGCTGGGGCAAGGGCTTTCCCGCAGTCTGCGACACATCAAAGACGGATACCACCTTGAACATAGGGATTCGGATTTCCTTTTCCTCAATGATGGCCTTGCCATCCGCATCCAGCACCGGCGCATTGGTTTCCGGGTCGGTCTTGATTTCCTCGACCTTTTTCTTATAGGGAGTAGGAGCGATGATGCGGATACCTTTTTCGCCTTTCAGGACGTTCCTGCCGAACTGATCGCGCCACTTGTTGAAGCCCGCCACATGGGTGGCGTCGGGGCGCTGCATATAGATGAGCATGGTATTATTGACCGAGTAGCGGTGAAAGCGGCTCATGGTGGCAAGGTACTTCCGGTACTTATCGCTCTCGAACAGCTCCTTGATGCCGTTTTCGATGCTGTCAACGATCTCCCGCATCCGGTCTTTGTTGGTTTGTTTTTCAGCCATGATGATCTCCTTTCAGAAAAAATAGCGCCCCTGCGCAGAAGAAAACACATCCTGCACAGGGGCGATTCTCCGCAGATAGACGTTGTTTTTGAGCTTGCGGATAGAATGACGCAGCCCCTTGTGATTCCGCATGGAAAAAGCCTTGCGGCACGGGGCTTTTACGCCCTCTATTTGCGGAGGTTCCAGTATTGTTCACGCTTTCGTTTGGCGTCCTGCTTTCGGCGCTCCTGCTTGGCGCAGGCGGGGCAATATTTGGCGCGATTGGAGGAAGAATAGACCGGCTTACCGCAGACGGCGCAGCGCTTTCCCGGCCTTTCCCGCATCACGTCGGCCAGCAGCTCATGGTCGGCGGGAAGCACCGCGTTTCGGAACCAGTTGCACAGCAGCGAGTAGGAAATACCCTGTACGCAGACGCAAGGCTCTCCATCATCCAGCGCGAGGCAGTTGCCGTGATCGTAATTACAGCAGAGCTTCCGAATGAGCTTCTTGGCGCGGCGGAGCTGCTTGTGATCCATACGCGGCGCATCAGCCATTGTCGAACACCAGCTTATAGCCCGTGCGCTGCCCATCGTCCTCCAGAAGAACGCTGGCATCATAGGTTTTCCCGGTCTTTTCCGAGTAGCAGCCTTTCAGCGGGGCGCGGCCATTTTTCAAAAGCGCAGCGGCAAGAGATTTTGTCAGCGCCTTTTTCTTGGCGGCGAAGAATCGGCTGTTTTTCCAGAGGACAAATGCGCAAGAACGATTCTCACAGAAAAAGCCCTTCTGCGATTCCGTTACCTCGGCTCCGCAGCGGGGACACTTGCCGACCACCTCGCGCCCGGAGGGGAACAGGACTTCCGCACCGGGGATGGGTTTGTAGGTCTGCACCAGCTCATGTAGCATGGCGGCGATCCCATCCATGAAGCTGTCCGGGGCGATTTCGCCGCGCTCGATCTCTTTCAGGCGGTGCTCCCATTCAGCGGTGAGCTGCGGAGACTGGAGCTGTTCGGGCAGAACGGTGATAAGCGCCGTGCCGGTGGAGGTGGGCAGCAGATTTGTGATCTTTTTGGACTTCCTGCGCTCCACAAAACCGGAGGACACCAGCTTTTCAATGATACCGGAACGGGTCGCCGGGGTGCCAATGCCCTTGCGCTCGGCATCATCTGGCATATCCTCCTTGCCCGCGTTCTCCATCGCAGCCAGCAGCGTATCCTCGGTGAAATGCTTGGGCGGCGTGGTTTTTCCGGTCTTGACCGATGCGGTAGATACGGGAAGCGTCTGTTGCTCCGTCACCACCGGCAGCGCAGGCGCTGCCTCTGCCTGCTCCTGCTCATAGAGCTTCCAGCCGGGAGCAAGGACGGTTTTGCCCTTGGCGGTGAAGCTCTGACCGGCACAGTCCACCGTAATGACCGTTTCTGCATAGCGGTGGGGTTCATCCACCGCACGAAGCAAGCCCCTTGCCGCCAGCTTCAGCACCTCGCGTTCGCCCAGCGGCAGAGAGGCCATATCTACCTTTTCCGCGCTGATGGTGGGAACAATGGCGTGGTGATCGGTGACTTTTTTACTGCTGCATACCTGCTTGGTGCAGATGGTCGGCGGCTTCTCCATGCCGCAGACAGCGGCAGCGGCGGCGACAAGGCCGGGGACGCTGCCCTCCATATCGTCGGTCAGGAAGCGGCTGTCGGTGCGCGGGTAGGTACAGAGCTTCTTTTCATAGAGCGCTTGGAGATAGTCGAGGGTCTGCTGAGAGGTGTAGCCGAGAACGCGGTTGGCGTCGCGCTGGAGGGAGGTCAAATCGTAGAGCGCAGGCGCTTTCTCAGACTTTTCCTTGCGCTCCACGCTTTTGACGGTTACTGCCTTGCCCTTGCAGGCGTTGGCGATGGCGTCGGCATCCTTTCTGTCCTTCATTCGGTCTGTCGTGGCGGGAAAGCCGCAATCGAGCTGGACGGTGTAGAACGGTTCTGCCACAAATGCGGAGATCTCCGCCTCGCGCTGTACCAACAGCGCCAGCGTGGGCGACATGACGCGCCCGATGTTCAATGTGCGGCCATACGTCAGGGAGAAATACCGTGTGGCGTTGATGCCCACCAGCCAATCGGCCTTGGCACGGCACAGGGCGGATTGATGCAGGCCGTCATAGTCGCGCCCAGACTTAAGCTGCTGGAAGCCGCTGCGGATGGCATCATCCTCCATTGAAGAAATCCAAAGCCGCAGAATCGGCTTGGAGCATCCCGCAAGGCAGTAAACCGTGCGGAAGATCAGCTCACCCTCGCGCCCAGCGTCGCAGGCGTTGACCACCTCTGCCACATCCTCCCGGCGCATCAGCTCCCGCAGAATGTCAAACTGCTTCTGCTTTTCAGAGCGGACGATGAAGCGGAACGAGGTAGGAATGATGGGCAGCCCCGCCAGCGTCCATTTGGCATCATCGGCATTGTAAACGGCGGCGTCGGCCAGCTCTGCCAGATGCCCGAAACACCACGACACGATGTACCTGCCACCCTCCAGATACCCGTCATGCCGTGATTTAGCACCCAGCACGGCGGCGATACTCTGCGCCACGGAGGGTTTTTCGGCGATCACAAGGCGCATGGTGCAGCCTCCATTCTCTTTACGTCACGGTAGCAGGGGCGAACGCAGCTCTGTCCGAAGCGCTTGCAGCCGTAGCAGAAGTGTTCCTTGGCAGCGTCGGGAGGGCTGTCCTCCCGCGCTGCTTTCGGCTTCTGCATCATCAGGCGTTCCAGCGGGTTATTGGTGAAATATCTCATGCGTCTGTATCCTCCGTAGTATCCTGTTCCGGTTCGTCCTCATACGGCTCAAACTCGTATTCGTCCTCGCCGTAGTCATAATCGTCCAGATCGGCGCTGCCCTTGGTCTGCGGCTTGGCCTTTTTCTGCTTGAAAATGTAGAACGCTGCACCGCCGCCCAGCGCGACGATCAGCAGGACGACGAGGATGCCGCCCACGCCGCTCTTTTTCTCCGGTTCCTCGGCGGCGGGTTCTGTCGGCTCAGCGGGGACTTCGGGCTTTGCCTCCTTGCCCACGCACTCGGTCATGTTGACCGCGCAGACGGGGCAGGATGTATTGACCGCACCGGCCACGCATTTTGTGGTGCAGGAGCAAGTGGCGGGCGTTTCTTCCTCGCCGGTCAGCGCCATCAGGTCAGCCTCATCCACCTGATTCAAGAAGTGGACGGTTTCTTCGCCCTCATCGTCACGGTCAATAATCATGTAAAATACATTGCCGTTCTTGCTTTCCAGTGTAATGAACTGTTTCCCCACCTTGGTGCTGGAGCCAATATCGTCGATCAGCGTCAGATTGCCGTCCGGTGTCAGCGCGTCGCTGCCGCCCGTCATGCTGCCGACAAGGAGCTGCCAGAGGTCGGCCAGCTCTTTTTCATCAAACGGAAGCGTAATGCCGCCGATGCTCACGGTACTGTCGGCGGCGTCGGTGACGGTCAGATAGCTGCCGTACACATAGCCCACACGGGCAGGCAGCAGGATTTTTACCCAATCGCCGTCCCTGCCAATCACATCGACCACCGTGCCGTTGGGGAGCTGCGTAAACGCGGTGTTGTCCAGTCCCGCGCCGGTGCGGACGTTCAGGTTGCCGCCGTTGGTCGTGACCGTGCCGATCTGTTTTGTTTCCTGCGTGTCTGCGGCGCTGCTTTCGACGGCAGGCAGCGCATCATCAGGATAATCACCGCCGCTGGCAAAGGCGGAAACGGGGAGAATCCCGATACACAAGAGCATCAGCAGCAGACTGATAAAAATGCGCGGTGTGTTCTTAGTCATGGTTCAACGCCTCCTTTTCCAAAGTGGCCGGTGCAGGCGCGGCCTGCATACGGCGGAACAGCTCGGCAAACTGCTCCATCGTCATGCCGTTCTCACGCACCATGCCGATGATGTCGGTGTCCTCCAGCTCACGAATCTGCTTTTCCAGCTCGCGGTTGCGGCCTTGCAGATCAGAGATTTTGCCTTTGTTCTTCTCCAGCTCTCCACGGAGCTTCATAATTTTCGGGTTCATATCGTTCACTCTCCTTTACGGCAAGCGCCCATAACGGTAGAAATGGGACTGCCAATAGCTTGAATTTAAGTTTGCATAAGAGATCGGATCTCCGCAGTGGATCATCATATTGTTGCCAACATAGATACCCACATGGCTGACACCGGGGGTATCATACGTTCCGGTGAAAAACACCAGATCGCCCGGCTTGACGTTAGCAGAGGATACAGGCGTACAGATATTGCAAAGTCCCTGCGCGCCCAGTCTGCCCACATCCCAACCGGAATGATTGATGACCCAACTGACGAAGCCCGAACAGTCAAACGAGGTGGAGGGACTGCTGCCGCCCCAAACGTAGGGGTAGCCGAGATACTTTTCCGCTTCCTTGATGATGGCGGCAAATACCTCATCGTCCAGCGCCTCCGGGGGAATGTCGTAGTCGGTATAGCTGCCCTCCACATACTTGCCGATGTAGCCTGAACCGGGGAACAGGTCGGGACGGTTGCCGAGGGTGGCCATATAGGTGGCGTACATTCCGAGCTGTTCTTCGCTCATAATGTAAACGGGAACATGGGAGAGATTGAAGTTTTCCAGCGTGACCGTGCAGATGTAGTAGTCATACGGCACCTGATAGGTGTCCGTATGGGTGTTGCCGTCCGCATCCGTCCATGTGTCGGTTTCTGTGCGGTAGCGGGTTTCCACCACCACATCCTCGGTCAAAATGTACTGGCGGTCAAAGAGCATCTGGAGCGTACCCTGCACCTCATCCAGCGTCCATTCCCCTTGATGCAGCGCCGTAATCATGGAAATGAGTACATAGGGGTCATGCTCGATGGTGTCCAGATCAAAGTGGTACTCATCGTAGTCATGGGTGCTTTCGTAGGTGTCGAGGTAGCGCTGAAGCTCTGCTTCCATCGCGCAATACTGCGCCTCCGCGCCCAGCATATCGGCGTCCTGCGACGGATAGGTACTGGCCGCGATCCCGGAGCCGACGCCATCCATTATCACCGAGCAGGAGGACAGGCCGTTGAGCAGAAATGCCAGCATCAGCAGAATTGCGGCGGCAATGGCAAAGCCGCGCCGGTGTTCCCACACATATTTGCCCGCTTTCTCAGCCTTTTCAGCGGCTTTTTTCGCGGCCTTGGCGGTATTCTCTGCCGCCTTTGCCGTAGTCTGCGCCGCCTGATTGTGCTTGGCAGCGGCATACTGCTTCTTAATTGCCTGCTTCTGCTGCCACTTGGAAACGGGATTGCTGGTGGGGCTGTCGATCTCTGCTTTCTTCTGGAGCGCGTCAAGATTGGCTCGTTCCAGCTTTTTCTCTGCACGGATGGCAGCACGATAAGGCTTGAGCTGATGGGCGCGGTGGGCAGACTGCACCAGCCGCCCGCCGCTCTCCACGGCTTGCTCTACCTTGTGCGCGGCCTCTACGCCTACATTGTCATCCTCGCTCTGCCGCACCTCCCGGTGAACCTGAGAGAGAACAAAGTTGGCGGGGGCATCCTGCACGGCATGGGTCAGCTTTGAGGGCGGCTTTTTCTTATCCACTTCCTCAAACCGGAGCTGCGTTTTGACCTTGCCGGTGGCAGGATCAAAGCCGCGTTCCTTTTTGACCACGGTTTTCTTGGGGATTTTCGCCTGCGCCTTATCCGCCTTGGCCTCCGCTTTTTTCACCCGCTTGATGGGCTTTTCCAGCTTCGGCTCGGCAAGATCGGCGTCGGAAAACTGCAAACGCGGTTCTCTTTTCATGCCGACGCCACCTCTTGCGGTTTGGTGGTCATGACGCGGTACAGCTCGGTGTCCTTCGGGAAGTGGTCAATGAAGGGCAGGATCGTGTTGCCGTAGAACAGCAGCCCCTCGCCCTCGCCGGAGTGGGTCACATAAGAAAGCTGATGCGGCGAAATGTTGAGCTGCTTTGCGAGAATCTGCCGGTCGCCAGCGGCCTGATTGAGCATATAGATGAAATCGCTGTTCTCAAAAATGTTCTCAACCTCGCGGCTGGATAACAGGTCTTTGACATTTTGCGTGATCCCGGTGGGGATGCCGCCCCATTTGCGATAGCGTTTCCAGATTTCGACACTGTACGAAGCCGTCTGTTCCTCCTTCAAAAGAAGATGGAACTCGTCAAGATAGTAGCGGGTCGTTTTATGGGCGGCGCGGTTGATGGTCACACGGTTCCAGACCTGATCCTGCACCACCAGCATCCCGATTTTTTTGAGCTGCTTGCCCAGCTCCTTGATGTCGTAGCAGACGATGCGGCTGTTCACATCCACGTTCGTGTGATGGTTGAACACATTCAGAGAACCGGTGACGTAGATTTCCAAAGCAGTGGCAATGTACTGCGCTTCCTTTTCATCCTGCG
>ENA-ORMX01002051-ORMX01002051.1-human-gut-metagenome-genome-assembly--contig:-NODE-2051-length-12231-cov-16.851675_pt1 | contig 12231 bp, 8 predicted proteins | sample MGYA00242108_ERZ509007 | MGnify/ENA primary metagenome ERZ509007 (study PRJEB26280, sample SAMEA2338745) | human gut metagenome | biome: human gut; feature: human-associated habitat; material: faeces...
TCTGCCTTACAAGCAGAGGGTCGGCGGTTCGAATCCGTCAACGCCCACAGGGGTGTTTCCTCGTGGTCCTTCGGGACTGCGGGGATTTTTTTTTGCTCCAAACCGTAGGGCGCTTAGGGGGTGCAGTTGTCTCAACTGCACCAATATTTCTAAGAACACATACTTCTTGGTTGGTGTAGTTCTTGCACTGGCAAGCGGCAAAGCTGAATGTGGTCAAAGACGGGCTTTCAATGCGATTACCGCAGACTGGAAATACGATTACCGCGTAGCAAGACTACCATTACCGCATTGCGGAAACAGAAGTACCACGCTGCGGTAATCCTTTGCCAACATCACCTTTGATTTCTCTTCGCATTGAAAATAATGCAGTTAAAAGCGCAGAATTTAGTCGAAAAGTAGTAATTTTGCAGTTGGAAATGATTTCTCATTCTTATAATTACTATATGAAAGAATTAGCACTCAAGTACGGATGCAATCCGAACCAGAAGCCTTCACGCATTTACATGGAAGAAGGCGAACTCCCCATCGAAGTACTCAACGGTCGTCCTGGCTACATCAACTTCCTCGACGCGCTCAACTCTTGGCAGCTCGTTAAGGAGCTGAAGGCTGCCACAGGTCTGCCCGCTGCAGCATCGTTCAAGCACGTATCGCCAGCTGGAGCCGCTGTAGGTCTGCCTCTTAGCGACACGCTGAAGAAGATATACTTCGTTGACGACGTGAAAATGGAACTTTCGCCGATTGCATGTGCGTATACCCGTGCACGCGGTGCCGACCGCATGAGCTCTTACGGCGACTTCGTGGCACTCAGCGACACCTGCGACGTTGCTACAGCTACACTCATCAAGCGCGAGGTGAGCGACGGTGTAATCGCTCCCGACTTCACCGATGAGGCGCTCGAGATTCTCCGTGCAAAGCGCAAGGGTACATATAACGTAATAAAGATAGACCCGAACTACGTGCCGGCTCCCATTGAGCACAAGCAGGTGTTCGGCGTAACGTTCGAGCAGGGACGCAACGAGGTGCGCCTCGACGACCCGGCTTTGTTCGAGAACATACCTACAAAGTCGAAGAACTTCACCGAGGAAGCTATCCGCGACCTCATTATCTCGCTCATCACACTGAAGTACACACAGTCGAACTCTGTATGCTACGTGAAGGACGGTCAGGCTATCGGCATCGGTGCCGGTCAGCAGAGCCGCATCCACTGCACACGCCTCGCGGGCAACAAGGCAGACATCTGGTGGCTACGCCAGCACCCGAAGGTGATGAACCTCCCGTTCGTTGACGGCATCCGCCGCGCCGACCGCGACAACACTATCGACGTCTACATCTCTGAGGACCACGACGACGTGCTGCGCGACGGCACATGGCAGCTCTTCTTCAAGGAGAAGCCAGAGGTGCTCACAATGGAGGAGAAGAAGGCTTGGATAGCAGAGAACCGCGGCGTAGCGCTCGGCTCAGACGCGTTCTTCCCGTTCGGCGACAACATCGAGCGTGCGCACAAGAGCGGCGTAGAGTACATCGCTCAGGCAGGCGGTTCGGTTCGCGACGACAATGTTATTGATACCTGCGACAAGTATGGCATCACAATGGCGTTCACAGGTGTGCGCCTCTTCCATCATTAATCTGATGGGTTGAAGTGGTGAGAGGTTGAGATGTTGATGTGTTGATACGTTGAGATGTTGATACGTTGAGATGTTGAGATATGTTGCAGCTCTCACCTGATAAACAATTAGAATAACCAATAAATACAGATATGAGCAAAGGTGACGATATTGACGCAATCATTGCCAATGGCATTTCATGGGGCCGTGGCGGAGCGTCGAACAGAAAAGATGATGACGGCAAAGTCAAGACCAAGGCAAAGAAGAAGAAATACATCACTGGTGCCCATGGTAGTGGTTCGGCACGGCAGAAAGCGAAGTATCGCGAGCAGCGTGCCAACAGAAACAAGAAGTAAATCGTAAACTGCGATATTCGGAAAAGAAGTGTGTTGAGCCAGCATTGGCTTGACACACTTCTTTTTGTGTTACATAGAGGTGAAAAGGTCGAACGAAATGACACTTTCGGGCGAAAAACCTATCGTATTGCTTTGATAAAACGAAAAAACGTAGTAAATTTGCATCACTATATACACTAAGCCAATGACCAACTGCTTAAATAATTTATTGAGTAAGGCCCGTAAACAATCGTTCGGTTCGCCAGCACGATGCACCCTTTTCCTTGCAACGTGTGCTATTCTCGTACTTTTCTTCAGCGCCTGCAGCACAGAGTCGTCGCCTCGACGCCTCGCTCAACAGCGCGACCGCGCCGACAGCATCGTTGGTTGCGTGAAGGGCGAGCAGAGCCTCGACAGTCTTGTGAAAGAAGCGGAGAAGTCGGGCGACAATATGCTTGAGATGCGTGCCCGCCGCCAGTTGGGACGCACCTACCGCGAGGACAACTTCTTCATGAAAGCCATCGACTGCCACCAGCGCGAGATGGCGCTCGGCGAACAGTTGCACGACACCATCGCCATGGCGCAGGCGCTCAACAACATCGGCACCAACTACCGGCGCATGGGCATCCTCGACGAGGCAATCAACTACCACTACCGCGCGCTGCACATCTCTGAGGAGTTCAGCTACAAAGACGACCGCACGGCGCGCAAGAACCGCGTGGTGTCGCTCAACGGCATCGGCAACATCTGCCTCACACTCGGCGACAAGGAAACAGCCGACTCCGTGTTCCATGCCGCACTTGAAGGCGAGAAGAGCCTTGGCAGCAACCTCGGACAGGCAATCAACTACGCCAATATCGGCTCAATCTTCGAGCAGAGCAACCTTCTCGACTCGGCTTGGGTGTACTACCGCCACTCGATGGAGCAGAACCGCCTCGCCGAGTCGGACCTCGGCATATCTCTATGCTACACCCACTTCGGACGTCTCTACGACAAGCAGGGCAAGACCGCGGAAGCCATCGCCGAGTACCGCAAGGCGTACGAGATAATGAAGCCCTCGGGCGACCGCTGGCACACGATGGAGCCGTGTCTTGCGCTGGCGGAGATTCACCTGAAGACGGGCGACTACAACGCTGCCATGCACTATCTCGAGATAGCCGACCAGCTGGCTCACGACCTGCACTCGCTCGAACACCAGTCGCAGATTGCACGTATCTACTACGAGATATACAGCCGGAAGGGCGACTACGCACGTGCGCTGCGCTACTATAAAGAGTATAACGAACTCGGCGACAGCGTGGCGAGCGAGAAGAACATCATACACATGCAGAACATGCGCATGCGCTACGAGAACGAGCAGCACCGCGCCGAGATGGATGCCGTCAATAACGAGTACAAGGCAGAGCGCACGCTTCGACGGCTCAGCTTCGCCGCAACCGTGCTTGTCATCGTGCTCGCCACGGTCATTATTTCGTTCATGTTCTACGCCTTGCGTGCCCGTAAGCGCAAGCAGCTGCTGCAGCATCAGATGGACGAGATGCGCATCTCGTTCTTCACCAATATCACCCACGAGTTCCGCACGCCGCTCACCGTCATCCTCGGCTATTCGCACATGCTTGAGGAGGGAAAGGTGCCTGCGGGCGACATCCGTAAGGTGGGAAGCATGGTGTCGCGACAGGGCTCGCGACTGCTTTCGCTCATCAACCAGTTGCTCGACATACAGAAGGTGAAGTCGGCCATCGGACAGCCCGACTGGCATCGCGGCGACGTGGTGCTTTTCATATCTAACATCGTGGAAGGCTACCTCAATCTTGCCCACTCGCGCGGCATTCGCATACTGTATGCGCCGAAACAGCAGGACTATGTGTGCGACTTTGTGCCCGATTATGCGCAGAAGGTGGTGTGCAACCTCGTCACCAACGCCATCAAGTTCTCCAAACGCGGACAGAACGTGCTCGTTACGCTCAGGATTGAGGACGGCATGCTCACGCTTGTTGTAGCCGACTACGGTAGCGGCATCGCACCGGAGGACAGACGACGCATCTTCGAGCCGTTCTACCAGTCGTCTACCAATAAGAAGAGCATCGGTTCGGGCGTCGGTCTGGCGCTTGTCAAGCAGATTGTCTCCGTACTTGACGGCAGTCTGCGCCTTAACACCGTGTTAGGTAAGGGCTCGGTGTTCACGGTGAGCGTGCCGGTGAAGGCTCCCGAGGGAGTTGTGGTGAAGACTCTTGATGTTAAGGGCACCATACCCGAGGAGATGCTCATGAGCGAGGTGATAAGTCCTGAGGAGATGGACGACATGTATTGCGCAGAGAATGTCGTAAGCGCTGCCGACAATGCGGACAGCGCCGACCAACGCCAGCTTGTGCTCATCGTGGAGGACAACAGAGACGTGCGCGAGTATATCTCGATGCAGCTGAAAGACCGCTATCGTCTTGCTATGGCGCGCGACGGCAAGGAAGGTCTGCGCATGGCTACAGAACTTGTGCCCGACATCATCATCACCGACCTTATGATGCCAGAGATGGACGGCTACGAGCTTTGCCAAGCCGTGAAGCAGTCGGCTGTGCTCGACCATGTGCCGGTTATTATCGTGACGGCGAAGACTACGCAGGAGGATAAGCTGCGCGGTTTGCAGATGGGTGTTGACGCGTATATCTACAAGCCGTTCAACGCAGAGGAACTGGCGGTGAGCGTGGGCAATCTGCTTGAAAAGCACCGCCTGCTGCGCGAGAGCTACATTCAGGCTGCGGCTGAGCATAAGCCCGACGCTGCCGAGGCTCTGCCGGCGCCCGACCGTGCCTTCCTCGACCGCCTCGACACCGTGGTGTACGAGATGATGACTGTAAGCGCCATATCCATAGACGCCGTAGCCGAGAAACTCTGCATGAGCACGCAGCAGCTGCGCCGCAAGCTGAACGCCGTGTCGGGCGACACGCCTGCCGCCTACGTCCGTTCGCTGCAGATGAAGAAGGCGAAGGAGATGCTTGATAGAAATGACGATCTGCCCATTAACGAGGTGGCGATGGCTTGCGGCTACTACGACACGTCGCACTTCACGCGTGCCTTCAAGCAGGCGATGGGTGTAACGCCTACTCAATACAAGAAAACTGCGAAATAAGTCGGTTTTGATAGAAATTGGCTGATTTATGAAAAAACACAACCGTATGTTATGTGATACGTTAAGTGATAAAAAGGGGAGCGAGATTAAGAATGTTTAATCGTCGCTCCCCTCATTTTTTTGTTTAGTCCAAAGGTTCGGTTGTTAGCTCCGTGACGGCGCCGGTTGCGCTGTCGAGCACAATCTTCGACGTGAGTTTCTTGCCGAAGAGCGAGCCGTTGAGCATCTCTACCTGTCCGAACTGTGCCGCCCACATGTCGTAGTGTCCTATCTTCTTGTTGGCGTTAGATAGCGTCACGCTGATTTTTCCGGGCAGACATACGGCGAGTTCCATCTCGTCCTTCTGCTTCTTAGCCATTTCGTGTACGGCAGGCGGTTCAGCCGTCTGGTTCTCGTCGGTCACATCCATGTAGTAAGGCTCGCCGGAGAGGTCGTCGGCGGTGGTGAGTCCGAACTTCTTCGAGAAGCGGAACGCCACGATGCGCTTCGTCTCTTTCTCGGGCACGATGCTGATGACATATTCCGTAGTGTCAACCGTTGTAGTTCCCTGGAAGAGCTGCATCAGAGCGCGCTCCTGACGGTTGAGCTGGTCGTACATCAAGCGCAACTGTTCGCCGTCCTTCGGCATGAAGTCGGCTTCGCCGCGTGAGAGCATGTTGCGCGAGTCGCGCACGTCGTATATCTCCTGCGCCACGAGCTGCGCCATCTTCGGCAGGTTGCCTGCAGCGAGTATGTCCTGACTCATATAGTCGCGCGGATTGAGCGGCTGAGCCTTAGGCGCCGGCGTGAACGCAGGCTCCTCCTTAGCCTTAGGTGCCTTGGTGTTTATTGCGCGCAGCACGCCGTTCACGTCGCAGTCGATGTTGAGCACGCTGTGTTTGTTGTCGATGTTCACGACATAGCGCTGGTTCTCGTCGCGCACGGCAGCCGTACCAAACTTCACGCCCACGATGCGGTAGTCGGTAGTCGTTACTTGCGGTGCCGACGTCTTGAAGTAGAGGTCCGAGTAGTCGTTGAGCTGTTCGGGTTCGGTAGTGGTTTTTTCAACGAGAACGTGCATACGCACAGCCGTCTTCGGGAGGTAGTAGACGAGTCCATCCGCCTCCTTCTTGCTGCCTGCAGACACCGGTAGAGCGGTGAGAGCGGCGAGGATTAGTGTTGAAAGAATGTGTTTCATATATTATTTCTCTAAGTTCTTGAATGCTTCTGGCAGACTGTCTATGATGTCGCTTGCAATCAGACTCTCCTTGCCTGTTCGTTCGGCAGCTATGTCGCCAGCCAGTCCGTGCAGGTACATGCCCACGAGACAGGCGTTCTTGCGCGAGTAGCCGCGGGCGAGCAGTGCGGTGATGATGCCGGTGAGCACGTCGCCGCTACCGGCTGTAGCCATTCCGGAGTTGCCCGTAGTGTTGAATAAGATGCCTCCGTCGGGCAGACAGAGCGCCGAGTAGTGGCCCTTCAGAATGATGTATGCGCAGAGGTCGCGTGCCATGTCGCGCGCCAGCATGAGACGTTCGTAGTCGGAGCAGTTGCGTCTGCCCGTGATGCGGTCGAACTCGCGCGGATGTGGCGTCATAATCACGTTGTTCGGCAGCTGCTGCACCCATGTGCCGTGCGATCCGAGCATGTTCAGCGCGTCGGCGTCGAGCACTATAGGGCAGCTTGTCTGCTGCAGCTGCGACATCAGTGCGAGCGCCGAGCTTTCTTCTTTGCCAAGTCCCGGACCGATGCCAACGGCTTGAAATCCGTCGGTGTCGATAGCCTCCGAGTAGTAGCTCTCGCGGTCGACGAGGCACACAGCCTCTGGCACAGCCATCTGCATGATGCCCAGGTTGCAGTGGGGCGTGAGCGCCGTCACCTTTCCTGCGCCGCTGCGCATGCACGCCTTCGATGCGAGTATTGCAGCGCCCGCCATGCCGCGACTTCCGGCTATGAGCAGCGCGTTGCCCATTGAGCCCTTGTGGGCGAAGTCGTCGCGCTTCAGCATCTGACTCTTGATGTACGACGGGTCGACGGTGTCGTATGTAGCCGGAATGGTGTCGATGAAGTATTTCGAGAGGCGAATGTCGAGCGTGCACACCTCGCCCAGATACTGCTGGCAGTCGGCGAAGAACATTGCGAGCTTCTTCGTGTGCAGCGTCAGCGTCACGTTGGCTCTAACTACGGCAGGGTTGTCCTGCGGTCGGTTGCTCTCGGTCATGAGTCCCGACGGGATGTCGATGCTCACCACCTGCGCTGGCGACTGGTTGATGTAGCTCACGAGCGAAGCGAATCCGCCAGAGAGCGGCTCCTTCAGTCCCGAACCGAAGAGTCCGTCCACTACGAGCGTCTTCTCCGTGAGCTGCGGCGGCTCGAAGTTCGACGTAATCTCGGTCAGCTTGTGCGCCAGTCCTTCGCTCACGAGTCGGTCGCGGTTCTTGGCGCACTCTTCAGAGAGATGGTTATGGATGTTGAACAGGAAAACGTCTACGACATAGCCTTTCTCGGCAAGCAGTCGCGACATGGCGAGAGCGTCGCCGCCGTTGTTGCCCGGACCGGCGAACACTACGATAGGCGTCGACTGCGCCCATCGCTCGCAAATGGCGTTGGTGATGGCTTTCGCTGACCGCTCCATAAGGTCTACGGATGATATTGGTTCGTGCTCGATTGTATATTTGTCGAGCTCGCGAATTTGAGCTCCAGTTAGAATCTTCATATCTTCGGTTTTATTCTTTTCGTTTCAAAATACAAATTTAGATAAAATTTCCGAATTATAAGCCAGTTGGGATAAAAATATGCAAGCCTATGAAATCAGTATGTGGTCTTGACGTGCACAAAGATAGCGTTTATCTTTGTATTTTGAGTGAGTTTGGAGAACTTATTGAAAAAGTTTTTTATTGTGATTGAATATCTTATGAAAATGCTATTCACGTCCAAAATCATATTGCACACCATTGTATCCAAAAGTAAGCTTAGATGGCGACAAGAAATGGATATCAACTTTATGTTCTTTCTCGTGATAATCAGAGCCATCACTCTTGATACAAGAAATGATAAGTTTTCCATTCATCACTCGCCACGAACGAAGAGTGATTCCATTTAAATCACCAACATTACTTGCAGCGCCATCTTCCTCAAGTCGCATACCATTGCCACTCTTATCAGAAAGCAACCAAAGACCTTGAAGTTCTGTTATATTGATTGCGCTTTTTATGTTTTTGCTATTTAACTCAACCATGATAGCAAGATTTTCCTTTGGCTTCATGGTTCCGAATGATTGTTGAGTCTTTTTTAGTAGAGTTGTTGAATATACCAACTTCCGCTGAGTTTGCATGTTAGTAACATACATGCTGTCGCCCTTAATCGCATCAAGCACTACATACATCGTTGAGTCCTTAGGATCTGGGTTAGCTTTGCGAGCAGCATCAGCCTCAGTACGTTGAGGAGCAGAATTGCTACATCCGCTACAAGCATTAAATCCTAATGTTACAATCAATAATACAAAGTATAATCCAATTACTTTCATTTCTCAACAGTATTATCTTTAAAAAGGGGGAAAAATGGAGCGACTCCATCTCTCCCCCAAATTACATATTAACTATTTTACTTAGATCGAAAAAGCAAGAAATTACTTATTTTCCTTAACCTTTACGTAGAATACATACTCCTTAGTGTTACCATAGAAGTCTGTTACGTAGAAGCCAAACTTAATCTTAGATGATGTGATAGAACCTACACCACCAGGTACATCCTCGTTAGTAACAACCTTGATACCGTTAGGCTCTACAGTAACGCTCTTGAACAAGCTTGCGAACTGTGTATCGAGCAACTTAACCTTAGTTTCCTTGATACGGCTATCCTTAGCTGTGCCGAAGTAGTTGATCTTGTCTGCTGATGATGTAGAAGGGTCGTCAGCAGAAATCTGATTCTCGGTGATGGTGATAGAGTGGTTAGGATATTCTACCTCGTAAGCATCCTGTTTGAACTTAAAGTCTGCCCAAGCGATAGCACTCTTGAATACAACCTTAAAGTCTGTTGGAGCATACCAGAGCGACTTAACACCGAAACATTCAACAGCAGCCTGCAATGTGTACTCATGCTCTTCACCGAACTTAACAGCAGCAGAAGGAACCTCCATAGTGTAGTCGGGAGCAGCAGATACATAGTTGAGTCTCCAAGTGTTGATTGGCAAGTACTTAGCATACTTAGCAACATGTGAAGGAGTTGAGATGTAATCTGCCTTATCGGTATAATCGAAGCTAATTACACAACCATCAGCGTTGTTATAAGGAGTATTGAATGCTGCAATGATGTTGTATGTAGCATTATAAACACCAGCGGTTGCAGTTGCCTTATGGTAGTTAGCCCATGCAGTAAGCAACTTACCCTTAAGAGCCTTAGCATCATTCATATTAGCATCGAATGGAGTGAAGAATGCTGGGTTTGGCTTGATAAGGTCAGCGTGGTGGTTAGGATACTTCATAGTGAACTTAATAGGCAATACACTTACTGTGTTACCATTCAAGTCGTATGAACGCATCTCAAGGTTATAAACCTTCTCAACCTCAACATCAGCAGGATCGTAAACCAAGATCATATTCTTGATAGACTGCAAGGCAGTAGCACCCAAACCATTTACAGATGCAGAAGCATGACCATTCATGTTGATAGTAGCAACAGCTGTAGAAGCGGTCCAACTTGGAGTCTTTTTGTCAGTATAGAATTCAACCTTCTTAAGCTTCAAACCATTCTTAGCAACAACTTCAATCTTATTTGTGTTCTTATACCAAAGCTTGTTAGAAGCATCAACCTTGATACAGTTAGCCTCCAACTGGAAGTCGGTCTTAGAATCAGCATTCAAGTTATGACGTGTTGTGTTATCACCTGAAGCATAAGGAGTATGTACGATATCCATACCATCCTCGTTGAAGAGAGTCTTAACGAACATCACCTTGATATCCTTAGAATAGATAGTACCATTGTAGTTCTGGATGTAGTAACGGAATGTTACAGTAGAACCTACGAATGAGTAATTACCTGAAGCATCAGGGATATTAACAACGATATTGTCGAAGTTCTCGTTATCCTCCTCGAAGATAGTATTGAGCACACCCTTATTTGCATCGTTGATAGCCTTCAACAATGAAGTAAGAGTATTACCTGTCTGAGCCTCGTTACGAGCATTTGAAACAGCTACAGCCTCAACATACTTGCGATATACCTTTGGAGAAGCAGCTGCGCTCTTACCAAACTCTGTATTCTGAGGAAGGAGGTTAAATTTACCTGTCATTGTCTCACCATAGTTAACGGTGTAGCGAGCATCGCATGTTGAAGGATGTGTACCAGTATCAGCACCTGTCGCAACGATAGAAGGAGCTGTCTGAGCAACTGCATCTATAACATTGATATTAAGCTCATACTTAGAGTAAACCTTCTTATCAGTAACTTTACCATCCTTAGCCTTCTGTTTATAGCTTGTATAGAGAGCATAAGAGTTATCGAAACCTGCATGCTTTGCTCCAGAGAAGTGATTGTAAGAGTTAGTAATTACACTCTGATACAGACCATTCTTAGGAGCACTTGCTGCACGAGCTGCACGACGAGAAGTAATAGCGCTTGTACGTGTAGAAGCCTCTGGAGCAGAGATAGAAAGACCTACAGGAGCCTTCTCCACGCTATTCTCGAGCTGGATGTTTGCTTTATCTGTAAAGTTTACGTTTGTTGGGTTTATAGTATAATAAACAGGACCTGCAACGCGCTCAACGTTCCACTGGCCAACTATCAAAGTCTTATCGTCTGCACCAGCAGCACCCTTATAAGGGAATATAACGTAAGTATTTCCAGTAGCATCTACCCTTGTAAATTGCTTACCAGAAAGATTTGTCTTGTTTACATCAGAGAGCACCTGAGCCTGAACAATCTCCAACTGCTCATCCTGAAGGATAAGACCTGTGATAAGGTTATTGAGGTTTTCTGCAAGAATATCAAGATAGGCATTAATGTTCTTAATATCCACGTCTATCAAATTCTTAATAGCGTCTGCATTATCCTTTACAGCACCATCCTTAAGAGCCTTGATAGCCTCTGCATTATCCTTTACAGCACCATCCTCAAGAGCCTTTACAGCTGCCTGATAATCACTCTCAAGCTTAGTAAGCTTATTGTCGATGATATCCTTGATAGCAGCCTGATTATCCTCGATAAGCTTCTTCAATTCATCATCCTTATCGCTAAGAGCCTTGTGAGCCTTGTCGTTAGATTCCTCAAGCGACTTAAGAGCCTCATTGATGGTTACGATATCAGCACCATTCTTTTCAATATCCTTCTTTGCAGCCTCAAGATCCTTCTGAGTACCCTCGAGCTTCTCTTCAAAAGCCTTATCGGCAGCCTCAAGATTCTTGGTTGTGGTCTCCAAGTCCTTAACAAGCTTCTCGATATCCTTCTGGTTAGCTTCAGCAAGTTTCTGAACTTGTTCAGCAAGAGCATAAGCCTCATCAGCCTTAGCCTTAGCAGCCTTCAAGTTACCATTTTCAAGGTCAGCAATAGCCTTTTCAATAAGAGCCTGTGAAGCCTCGATAGCAGCCTTCTTAGCCTCTGCAGCCTGGATATCGGCATATCCCTTTGCATCGTTTGTGGCAGCCTTGATAGCCTCATTAAGTTCCTGATCAGCCTTCTCGCTTGCCGACTTGCAATTATCGAGGAGACCCTCGAGTCTTGAAATCTCAGACGTCACGTTCACTCCGCTTGCGTCAACCTTTTCCTGCAAGTTTGTGATGTCATCATCGTAATCCTTACAAGAAACGAGAGAACCCGTCGAAACTACAGCGAGAGTTCCGAAGAGCAGTGCACTAAAAACTTTCTTTCTCATTTTTGATAAATAATTAAATTAAACGTATATACATTGTTCACTATTTTTGCTCGTGATATGCCGTTGACTGATGGCGGTAGCTCGTTCATATTTATCATCATCACCCATTCATATCTTTACGGCAGCTTGGCGCATAAATATGCCTAATGCAACGCAAAATTAAACAAAAATGAGTCAACAAATCGGTATACAAAGCTTCACTGTCTGAACCCCATAGTTTACTGTGTGAACCCCCATGTATTGGTTGATAAACCAAAATTGCATTTACACTACTGTCCCGTTAAGATTTTAGATCTCGAAATAAATCGAGTTGACCATCAT
>ENA-ORMX01002053-ORMX01002053.1-human-gut-metagenome-genome-assembly--contig:-NODE-2053-length-12229-cov-5.261952_pt1 | contig 12229 bp, 12 predicted proteins | sample MGYA00242108_ERZ509007 | MGnify/ENA primary metagenome ERZ509007 (study PRJEB26280, sample SAMEA2338745) | human gut metagenome | biome: human gut; feature: human-associated habitat; material: faeces...
TTTCCAAATTTATTCTATTATTTTGAATTTCTTCTGCTGTCTCTATACTTGTAAAATAAAAACCTTCTTTTACTAAAAAGCTCAACATTTCACGCCTACAATTTCTTGTTTTTATTTTTAATTTTTTATATCCTTTATTAGTAGCCCATTTTATCTGATAATCCATTAATGCTTTTAATGCTCCCATTCTTCTATAATTATTATCAACTCCTGCCATCCAACAATAGAAACTTGCTCCATCTTCATATTTATCATACCCTATAATATATCCAATAGGTATATTATTATAATAAGCAACTATAATTAACTTATCTTTATTTTTATATCTGTTTTCAAAATATTCTACTTTTGGCTCAGTCTCATTAAATTCCATAACATTTTTGTGTACTTCTATTGCTTCATTGATTTCAACTTCTTTAATATTAATCATTGATTTCCTCCTATTATTACAAATTATTATAAAAAATCATTATATAAATATAATGATTTTCATAATACATTTTAATATCAAAATAAGTCTAGCAGAAATATCTTAAATATTCAAGTATAATTTGTTCACAAATCGAAATTTTATTTTTATTATACTAATAAATGTATCTTATTGGTACAATTGTATATTTCAAAGTATGCTATATATAAATTAAATTATATCATACTATTTGTTTTAAATTATCTTGTATGTATTTGATATCTTCTATAGATTTATCAATATTAAATCTTCCATTACCAACAGGATAAAAAATTGAATAACATTTATACTCTTTACCATTAATAATTTTTATAAATTCTTTTTTTCTACATTGTGAAACTGATATTTTTTCTTTAAGAAAAACTGTGCTAACCTGGTTTCCAAATAAAATAATAACTTTAGGATTTACTATCTCTATCTCTTTTTCTAATAAGCTTAGATATTTTTCATATACTGAGTTTTGAATAGGTCTAGCATCAATTTGTGTGCATTTACCTAAATTAGTAATAAATATTTTATTTCTTTTTACTTCACTGTATACTTTTTCTGCAAATTCTTTGTCCCATTCAGTTGCTTTTTTATTTTTAATTTCATTATATATATCAATATTAAACAAATCAGTTGCAACAAATAAATCCCAAATATTTTTAGTTCCAATCCATGGCGCTCTAATACCATCCCAGTATGGATCAGAAGCAATATTTTTTGATGTAGGATTCATAAAAACAAAACATATATCTGGATTTTTATCACATCCCCCAAAGTTAATTGATTTTAATGTCTTATCTCCATAAATTTGTTGCATTTTTTCATATTCATTTTTTAAAATTTCTAATTCCATGTATACCACCTTAGTTAATAGTTTCATTTCATATATAATTATACCATATTTACGTAAGATTTAAGTATCAATTTATTATGACTTTTAACTATTCTCTTCAAATTCTAATATTATTGGTGGTCTTGGAACTCCAATAACACCAAAGTTTTCTACTTTCTTAATTCCTTTTTTATTTAGTATTGGAATCATTTTAAATGGTATTGTATTTTCTTCAGCATTTATGTAATCTAGTCTAAATTGATTATTACCATATTTTTGTTTTTTAACTTCAACATATTCTATAGGACAATGTTTTGATAATTTATCAACATATTGTTCTGCTTCTTCTCTTGTCATAGGATAACATACTTCCATTTCAGAAGTATCCTTATTTGAACTCACATCAATATGTCTAGTTAATCCACCATCACTAAATAACTTAGCATATTCCTTTATAAATGTATTTCTAAAGTTTATATTTTTTATTTTTACATCATCATCTATTTTTATTACTTCAATTGAATCTATATAATTCATTATTAGTTCTTGTTTTTCTTTTATACTCATCTTTTTCCATTTTCTTAAAAACTTATTATGGTATAGTGGATCTAGTATATATTTTATACTTTCTAAATCTCTAGTAAGCATTATATCCTCAAAACTAAAATTAAATTCTTCTAATTCATTTTCTACTTTTAATTTATCTTCTGTTTCTTTTATTCTCTTTTCTAAATGTTCTTTATCTGATTTATATTCATCAATATCTATTATTTGATTTAAATATGCCTCTTTAAGTCTATTTACTTTATCTTTTAAGATATTTATCTCTTTCTTTAATAAATCATTCGGATTGTCTAATTTATGCTTTAAAAGTGGTGCAAAATATTGTCTAACAACTATATCAAATTCAATAATTAAAGATATTTCTTCGATTAGTTTATCTTCTAACATATCTTCTCTTACATAACAACCACAATCATTACACTTATAATAAATATAATGTTTCTTTTTACCGCCAGGAGCTTTACAAGCCATTATTCTATGACAATTAGGACATAATATTTTTTGGAAGAATATATAATCATTTCTTCTTTGATATGTTCTTGTATTCTTTTTAGTTTGAACTTGACATTCTTCCCAAAGTTCTTTACTTACTATAGGTTCAACTACATTTTCATAATATATAGGATTTCCAACTCTACCGCCACTTATAAAATCTCCTTTGAAAAGTGGGTTAGATAATAAATGTTGTAATGAATTTTCTCTCCAATTAGTTTTATTTAACACTTTTTCTTTATTAAAAATATTTGCTATCTTACTATATGAATAACCTTTAGAATATAATTCAAACATTCTTACTACTACTTCTTTTTCTTCAGGATTAATAACTAACTTTTTACCATCTCTCATAAATCCTAAAGTCTTTCTTACTGGTATATGTCCATCTTTAATAGCTCCGACCATACCAAATTTTACTCTCTCTGATACTCTTTCTATCTCTAATTGTGATAGAACTGTTAACATTCTTACAAAGAATCTACCATTTGCAGTAGAAGTATTTATATCATCCATTGCACATTCTAAAGAACATTCATATTTTTCAAGTTCTGTTATTAATATTTCTAAATCTCTAACTGAACGAGTAACTCTATCTAGTTTATAAGCCACTATTACATTTACTTTCTTATCTCTAACATCTTCTAACATTTCCATAAATGCTGGTCTATGATCCATGTCTTTTCCACTTATTCCAGCATCTTCATAAACTTTATAAATATTATAATCTCTATACTTACATAAATCTTTTAATTTTTCTTGTTGTTCTGGTAAACTATATCCTTCTCTTGCTTGATCTTCAGTAGAAACTCTGCAATATATAGCCGCATTTTTCTTCATTTCTATCAACTCCTTTTCCATAAAAAAGGGAGTCAAAGATACTAGCTATTAAACTAATACCTTTAACTCCTTAAAATCTAATATAAAATTAACTGTGCATTTAATCATAGAAGTACCTCTCTTTCTAATAAAGACGGATACTGCTTGTCATTTATTGGTTATTTATTTTATCATTTTAATTTTAATTGTCAATTCCTTATTTAGGGAATGATATTAGTCAATTTGCAATTTAATATAATTCTGTAATTCATTAAAAGGTATTTTATTCTCTAGTGAATTAATATAAACATCATTACAATCATTAAAGAATAAATAAGTAATATCATTTATTTTTAATTTATGAGGTTCAATATATGCTAGATTAGTTTTAGAGATACTAATTATATTACCTTCTTCTAATTTACCTTTTAGATTTAAAAACATTAATATATTTCTTACTCTTTTATTTAATGTTTCCTCAATCTCATATTTTTCCTTTATTATTTGCATAACTAATCAACTCCTCTCAAAGCATATAAAAAAGGTTAACCGAAATTAACCTTTATTTATATTAAGTCGATTAGTTCGACTAAAAATCACTATGGTGGACCTGAGGAGAGTCGAACTCCTGTCCAAAAATGCATACCAGAAAGCTTCTACAAGTTTAGTTAGTTTTTTATTTGTCCTAATTTATAAAAGAAACTAACAACCTACAAATTAGTAAGCCTATAATTATTCATTATTACTTCTAGGCAAAGTAATAATATATCTTGCTAAAGTTCGAATTTTCTATAATCTACGCAAGAAAAGATAATAGAAAACACGCATTTCTGACTTACGCAGCTACGGCTACACTATTGCTTCTGAATAGTGATGCAAATGCATCTTTAATTTTGTTTCCATTTATTTTTTGTTTGCACACTAACGGGTGCCTCCGACTTGCCACTTAATTTTAAACATTTCTGTCGAAACCATATACAGGCCCATAACAAAATTATAGTATAAAATAAAGAAAAAGTCAAAATTAGAATCTTTCTTTTAATGACTTTTTCATTTCTCTATCTATATCTCTTTGTTTTATAGTTTCTTTTTTATCATAAGTATGTTTACCTCTTGCAACTGCTATTTCTACTTTTGCTTTTCCTCTTACAAAATATATTTTTAAAGGTACTATAGTTAATCCTTTTATTTTAATTTTATCATTAATTTTTCTTATTTCATTTTTATGAAGCAACAGTTTTCTAGTTCTAGTTTCTTCATGATTAAATATATTACCTTCTTTATATTCTGATATAAACATATTTAGTAAAAATACTTCACCATTTTTTATTATTGCATAACTATCTTTTATATTAGCATTACCATTCCTGATTGATTTAATTTCAGTTCCAGTAAGTACTATTCCAGCTTCAAATTTATCTAATATTTCATATTCAAACTTAGCTTTCCTGTTTATTATTTCCACTTTTATTACCTTCTACTAAATTAAAATCAATAGTACTGTTTTCTTTTGAAGCATTAGTTACAACAACTCTTACTTTTTGTCCTAGTTTATACATTTTACCTTTCTTTTCTCCTCTTAATGTATGAGTAGTTTCATCAAATGTATAATAATCACCTTTAATTTCAGATATATGTACAAGACCTTCAATCATATTATCTAATTGTACAAATAAGCCAAAATTCATAACTGAAGAAATAGTTCCATCATATTCTTCACCAATATGACTTTCCATATATTCTGCCATTTTCATTGATTCTACATCCCTTTCACAGTCAATAGAATCTCTTTCTTTTTCTGATGCATGATCACAAAGTGCAGGCAAATTTTCATCCCAATACTCTATAAGTCTATTTAATTCTTTATCATTTGGTTCATTAAATATATATTTTCTAAGTAAATTATGTACAGTTGTATCTGGGAATCTTCTAATAGGTGATGTAAAATGTGTATAACATTTTGAAGCTAGTCCATAGTGACCTAGATTTTCAGGCTTATAAACTGCTTTTTTCATACATCTTAATAATAATGTAGATAAAATTTCAAAACCTTCTTTGTCTCTCAATTGATCAAGTATTTTTTTCATTGATTTTGGATAAACAAAGTTTCTATCACCAACAACATGGTAACCTAGCATACTAATTGAATTTAAGAATTCTTCAACCTTTTCATTATCTGGTACTTCGTGTACTCTGTATACAAAAGGAAGTCCCATATAGAAAACATGTTCTGCTACTGTTTCGTTAGCAGCTATCATAAAGTCTTCAATCATATTTTCACCCTTACCACGTTCTCTTAAAATAACATCATAAGGTTTACAATTTTCATCAACTAATATTTTAGGTTCATCAACATCAAAGTCTAAGTATCCTCTTGAAAGTTTTTCTTTTCTGAGAATTTTAGCAAGTTCCCACATTAATTTTAAATCATCTTTAAATGGTTCATATCCTTCAGGAGTTTCTTCATCATTTAATATTTTATTAACTTTTTTATAAGTCATTTGGATTCTTGATCTTATAATACTTTCAAATATATCATGTGATACTATTTTACCATTAGGAGTTATTTCCATTATACAAGATATTGCAAGTCTATCAACATTTGGATTAAGTGAACATATTCCATTAGATAATTTATGAGGAAGCATTGGTACAACTCTATCAACTAAATATACACTTGTTCCTCTAGAATATGCTTCTTTATATAATGCTGTACCTTCTTTTACATAATAAGATACATCTGCAATATGTACTCCTAAAATATAATTTTCACCTTTTTTACTTATTGATATTGCATCATCTATATCTTTTGTATCATCACCATCAATTGTGAATATCGTCATGTCAGTTAAATTTTTTCTACCTTTTCTATCACTATCAAGGACTTCACTAGGAAGTGCATTAACTTCTTCCATAACCTCATCAGTAAATACGTCATTTATTCCATGATCATATATAATAGATAAAATATCAACACCAGGATCATTTTTATGACCAATTATTTTAACTACTTCTCCTAAGTATTTATATTTACCCATTTCTTTTACTATACTTACTTGAATTTTGTGTCCATCTACTAAATCATCTAAATCTTTATTATCTAAAATTATTTCCATTCTTAATTTTTTATCATCTGGAATGAAATGAGGATTACCATCAATTATTTTGTATTCACCAACGATTAAGTTATTTTCTTTCTTTAATACTTTTACAACTCTTCCTTCTGTTTTTTTACCGTTTTGTCCTTTTAGTTCTTCAACTACAACTAAATCATTATTTAAGGCACCATTCATGTTTTTAGCATCTATATAAATATCTTCATCTCTACCATCTACTACTACAAAACCAAATCCTTTTTTATTTACACTTAATCTTCCTTTTAGTAAATGGCTATTTTCAAATAACATATATTTATCTTTATTTGATCTATAAACAGTATAACCTTCTTCTAATATTCTAAGGTCATCTAATAATTTTTTTAATTCTCCTGCAGTATTAAGATTTAACTTATCACATATTTCGGTTGCGGATAACGCTCTTTTTTCTTTTCCTAATAGTTCTATAATTTCTTCTCTCATATTTCCTCCATATAAAGCAAAAAGACATAAATATGTCTCTTACATTAATGACATTACTAAACAAATTACAAAAAATAATAATCCTAATATTAGTGTCATTCTACTTAAAAATAGTTCTGATCCTCTTTCTTTTCTTTGGGCAAAAAGTTCAGCACTTGCACCCATCATTATATTACTAGCACTTTCTGCTTTCCCACTTTGTAATAAAACAACTGTTATTAAAAGGACTGATATTACTAATAATGCTACTTCCATCTTGATTCCTCCTCATTTAAAACTAATAATATTTTATCATATTTTATATAAATTGCAAATACCATACGGAAAAATATATAATAATCATAATTATTGAAATAAATATATATATATATTTATTTTCTGATTTAAGTAATATTGAAATTGCAAATAAAATTGTTATAAATATTCCACCAAATATGTAAAACATACTATATTTATCCGCATAACTATATATATAATTATCTTTAATAAATAAGTCAGATATCGCAAGTACTAAAAAATTAAATATATTACTTCCAAGCATATTTGATATTGCCATGTTATAATTATTTAATTTTAATAATGCAAATGTTGTGACTACTTCTGGAAGACTTGTCGTAATTCCTAAAAGAATCGCACCTATAGAACTAGATGAAAATTTTGGATACATATGGGCTATTTTATCAGCTTGATATGTTAAAAGTACACTTAAAACTACCATGACAATTCCAGTTAATATGAATTTTAACAAAATAAATTTCTGTTTTTCTTTTATTTCTTCTTCAGCATTTTTATCGTTTTTAAATACTGAATACATATAAACTAGATATGCAAAAAATAATAATAGAGACACAATATTTACTATTATATTATGGCATCCTAAAATGATAAATATGTAATCTGAAACTAATATTAAACATTCAAATATATATTTGTTTGATGTATTTCTAAATAGATTAGATTTAAAAAAATATATGTTGTAGACTGCTAAAACGAATATGTTAAACATATTACTTCCGACAATGTCACCAAAAGATAATGATGCATTATCTAAAACAACCGCAGATACGCTTGTAACAAATTCTGGGAGACTAGTTATTGATGCAATTAAAAGTCCACCAATAAAAGCTGCTCCTACTTTAGACTCTCTAGATAAAACATCTCCATAATATGATAGTTTTATACTCATGTATATTGTACAAAAAGCTAGTAATAAAAAAAATATTCCGTCCAAATTATCACCCTCTAATGAAGTATATTAATAAATTGGACAAAATATTTATATTATTCATTTATTTGTTCATAAATTCTAAGTAATCTGTTATATTTACATACTCTATCTGTTCTAGATAAAGAACCTGTTTTTATTTGACCTAAAGAAAGTCCAACAGCTAAATCCGCAATGAATGTATCTTCTGTTTCACCACTTCTATGTGAAATAATTGTTTTGTATCCTGCTTTTTTAGCCATATCTATGGTTTCTAAGGCTTCTGTTACTGTACCTATTTGATTAAATTTAATAAGTATTGCATTTGCAGCTTTTTCTTTTATACCACGTGCAAGTAATTCTTTATTAGTAACAAATAAATCATCTCCAACTATTTGAACTCTATCACCTATTTTTTTAGTTAATAATCTAAATCCTTCAAAATCACTTTCATCTAATGGATCTTCTATTGAAACAATAGGATATTTACTTATTAAATCCTCATAATAGCTAACCATTTCTTCTTTGGTTTTCTTTTCACCAGTTCCAGAGAATACATATAAATTAGTGTCTTCATCATAAAATTCTGAAGCAGCAACATCAAGTCCAAGTTTAACATCAATACCAGGAGTATAACCTGCTTGTTTAATAGCGTCAACTATATATTCTAATGCTTCTTCATTTGAACTTAAGTTTGGTGCAAATCCACCTTCATCACCTACTGAAGTATTATATCCTTTTTCTTTTAATACTTTTTTTAAGTTATGAAATACTTCTGCACCGCATCTAATTCTTTCTCTAAAATCTTTATTTTGTGGTAATATCATAAATTCTTGGAAGTCAAGTAAGTTATCTGCATGAGCTCCACCGTTTAAAATATTCATCATAGGATATGGTAAATCTTTTCCATCTCCAACATATTCATATAATTCTACATTTTCTTCATTTGCAGCAGCTTTAAGACAAGCTAATGAAACTGCAAGCATAGCGTTTGCGCCTAAATTACTTTTTGATTTTGTTCCATCTAACATAATCATTTTATTATCTATTTCTTTTTGATTTTTTACTTCCATTCCTAATATTAAAGGTGTAATTTTTGTTTTAACGTTATTAACTGCTTTTAAAACACCTTTACCCATAAATCTACTATCATTATCTCTTAATTCTAAAGCTTCATTACTACCAGTTGATGCTCCACTTGGTACACTTGCACGACCAAATGCACCATCTTCTGTAAGTACATCTACTTCTACAGTAGGATTACCTCTTGAATCTAAAATTTCTCTTGCTTTTACATCTATTATTTTACTCATAATATCATCCTCCAAATTAATTATAACTCAAACTTTAATTTATGACATACTTTTTGTACATTTTATTGTAAAATAGCAGTATAATATTAACATTATTTATGATATAATATAAAAGTAAAGGAGTATAACTTATGGAAATAATTCAAATAACTAAAGAGGAATTTGACAATTTTGCTGAAAATTATGAAAACAAGAATTTTTATCAAACAGGATCATATGGCGCACTCATGGATAGACATTCATTTGATGATTATTATTTAGCCATGAAAGATGAATCAGGTAATTATAAAGCAGCAACTTTAATATTAATAAAAAAAGAATTATTAGGTTATAAATGGGGATATTGTCCAAGAGGATATTTAATTGATTTTAATGATTTTAATCTACTTGAAACATTTACTAAATTACTTACTCAATTTTTAAATAAAAGAAATTTTATGTTTGTTAAAATAGATCCATATATAATATATAAATCTAGAGATAAAAAAGGAAATGTCATTCCTGGAATAGATAATTCTAAAATAGTTAATGAACTTATTCATATAGGTTATGAACATACAGGTTTTAATTTAAATTTCGAAAACTTAAAACCAAGATGGAATGCAGTAACAACAACAAATAGTACTGAAGATTTATTTTCTAGATTTAGTAAAGAAATAAGAAATAAAATAAGAAAAGCAGATAAAATGGGTATTGAAATTCTTCAAGGCAATGCAACAACAGTTAAACAATTTTATTCTCTTATCGATAAAAAACATTCTAGAAAACTAAATTACTATCTAGACATGATGGAAATATTAGGAAAAAAAGATATGATTGATTTATATTTTGCTAAATTAGATACAGCTAAATATATAGAAAAAAGTAAGGAATTATTTGAAAAACAAGAAAAAAGAAATAATGAAATAAATCAAGAATTAGAAGAAAATATTAACAGCAATAATACAACTAATATTATAAAAAGAAAAATGGCTTCAGATATTTTATTAAACAATTGTAAACAAAATGTAATAAATGCAACTAATCTTTATAAAGAATATCCTTCCGGAGTAATAATTGGTGCAAACGCTATAATAAAATATAACAAAGAAATATTTTTCCTAATTGATGGATATAAACCAGAATTTAAAAGATATTGTCCTAATCATTATTTAAAATATCAAATTATGGAAATATTTAGAAATGAAGGTTATACAAGAATGCATTTAAATGGCATTTCCGGTGATTTTAATAAAAATAGTACATATTATGGTCTTACTAGATTTAAACTTGGATTCGCATCAGAAATAGAAGAATATATCGGTGAATTTACACTAGTAATAAATAAAAGAAAATATAAAAACTATCTTAAAATGAAAAATGCAAAAGATTGGTTAAATACTCCTGCATTTCAAAAAAAATAAACTATATAACTGTAGTTTATTTTTAAATGCTTAAAAATTGTATCTGTATCCATTTATTAAAACTATTCCTCTATTGCAAATATATTCATTAATCGTTCAGCACTTCCATCAAGTGATACAACACTGCCTTTTTTTACATCATTATATATTAAAACCTTAACTCCAAATATAGGTGATTCAATCATTTCAGTATAAATATGATCTTTCATACCTTTTGTAGAATAATTAGTCCCTACACACAATCTTGTTCCATAATAAACAAATACATATTTATAATCTGAATCAAATGTATAATTAAGTCCAGTTTGTAATAAAGTTTCAAATTTGTCAGAAGTAATATTTATTCCACTTTTTCATATAAATCATTTAATACACTTTTTACTGTTGATCTTTATATAATATATCACTTGTCAAATATTACATACACGGTTAAGCTGCTTATTATAATTACTATAATTAAATAAAATATAAATTTTTTTGATAAAAATTTATATTTAATTACAATAACTTTTTATACTTTCCAACATCTTACACCAATTCCACGAGCACCACTTATTGAAAAAGTTACAACATTACTTGTTGCTTTGATATATGCAACTTCTGTAGCATACCTATAATCTAAATGCCCACCATCATAATTATAAAAAATTAAATCTGCACCTTTAACACTTAAATTATTTACATCATTTGTATATTGTAAAAAGCATAAATACTTTTTATTTTTCTCAAAATTATTACCAACTGCATTAGCGGTATCATTAGGACTAGTCCCTGCTGCTGCATCATATGTTTTACTTATAGTTCTTTCAATATATAATTCATCTAATGCATTTTCTACGGTTGTATCTTTATATGTTACATCACTTGATAAATATTTTGTAGTTGCATACACTGTTCCACTTATACATAGTACTGCTGTTACTATGATTGTAGATATAATTTTAACATTATTTTTTATAAATTTTTTCATATATTTCACCTCTAATTTTCATATAAATAATCTAATGCTTCTTTTACATTTGTTACTTGCCAATTTGAATCACTAGGAGTAAATTCTACCATTGATGCATCTATTTGTACTGTTTCACTTGAACAATCTTTTGAAACAATATTATAACTATTTCCATCATATCTTACTTTATAATTATTCATACATAATGTTGCACTTGTAACTTTACTATTTTCTATAGTTAAAGTCCCACTTGTAGGTTTATCACCTTTGATGCTTACTGGTAAAGCTCTTACATTATCATATATTCCATCCTCTATTTTTGTATTAGTACCATTTACTTCTGATATTGCATTATTTTTCTTTACTGCATCAATATATAATTTAGCACTTGATATTGCTGCACTTTCTCTTGAATTTTCTATTACATTTAATATCTTTGGTACTGCAATTACCATAATAATAGCTAATATTACTATTACCGCTAATAATTCTATTAATGTAAATCCTTTTTCTTTTTTCATATTCTTTCTCCTACTACTTATTATGGCACAAAAAAACTAGCCTTATTCTGACTAGCCTTATTCTGACTAGCCTTATTCTGACTAGCCTTATTCT
>ENA-ORMX01002054-ORMX01002054.1-human-gut-metagenome-genome-assembly--contig:-NODE-2054-length-12229-cov-1.947183_pt1 | contig 12229 bp, 14 predicted proteins | sample MGYA00242108_ERZ509007 | MGnify/ENA primary metagenome ERZ509007 (study PRJEB26280, sample SAMEA2338745) | human gut metagenome | biome: human gut; feature: human-associated habitat; material: faeces...
ACCAGTTGAACTTACACTTAAACCAATTTTTCAGCTACTGGCACTTACACGCCAGAAATATTAGTCTTTCTAGCACAGGTTAGCCAGTATTCATTTTTTTGCTTACCACCAACTTACGTCGATGGAGCCGTCCGAAAGGGTTTTTGGACGGATTACAAGAGAGGCACAGTTTAGCATCCACTTGAAGTTTCAACTATTTCATATGGTGACTCTGATGTCCCATCACCTGTACTATATTTGATACAAGATTTGAGAGAAATGGCGGGACGCGCGGCGCTAGTGTAGTCCACGCGGTAGTTGTTCAAACCCGCAGGGTCGGAACCCCAGTTCCACACGTACGCGTTCCCAAAGCCCCAAATGCTAGGAGATAATGACCACCAAGAAGTTGATACTTGAGTTCCAGCACTATTACTTATAAACCATGCATATGGAGTGTTCATTGTTGTTGCTGCTACTCCACCGGCAAATGCTATTTCGTCTGCTGTCATTAAAGACACAGGATAAGTAAGTTTTGCACTTGTATTTTCTGCGCTGAATGCATCTCTTATATCTGTACAATTATATGATGGATTCGCTTTTGCTCCTCCTGTACCATAGTCCATTCTATAGTATGGTGCGAAGTTGAACTCTGAATCTGAACTTGCACTATATGTTTGTCCTGTTCCTAGACTTCTATCATTACAATATACTGCACTTGTACTTAAGTATTTTGTATAATCTGTTAAGTTATTTTGATACCATGAGTCAATAAAAGTTTTTATTGTACTATCTGTTGTATTATTTCTTATTGTATCAAGTGATGTGTCTTCTCCATATTTGTATCCTACATATTTTGGACTATTATAACTTGTGTTAAATTCACTTTCTCCTATATTACCAGTTGTTGTATCATGGCTTGTTCCTACATAAAGTAGTCTTATACTTCCATCATGATTAGTTCTTATTATTCTCCAGTAAAGTCCTGCAAACTTTACCCAGTTGTTTGTTGTATTTCCTGCATAGTAGTATACTTCTTTTGGTGTACCTCCAGCTATACTTTCTGTTGAAGTAAATAGTGTTCCTGTTGTAGTTACAGTTAAAGGTGTTGCAAAGTCATTTGTTCCATTATTGTTATTACTTCTTGTACTTCTTGTTGGGTTATCCCCCATTATTTGATATCCTAGAGTACCCTCTTCATATCCTGCATATATGTCTTCTGTCCCTTCAGTTATAAATAGTGTTCCACTTAGTTTTTTACCCATATCTTCACTTTGGTCTACACTTTCATCGTTTGTATACTTAAATTCAATTGTGTAACTTTGTGTTACTCCATTAGGTATTACTACACTATAAGCTAGTATTGTATCTGTTGCTATACTAGACTTTGGAATATCTTTAAACTCAATCATATTATATCCGTTTGTACTAGTTATCTTGTATTGTAAATATCCTTCTGTTACAAAAGTATTTACTAAGTCTTTTATAGAAATATTATATTTGTATTCTTCTTTACTATTATTTGTAATTGTAAATGTTTTGGTAGTATTCCAACCCGGAGATACAACACCATTTGCAATAATTGAAGTGTCATTAAAAGTTATTGCAACATTTTTGGCTACAAGATTTATATCTTTTGGCTCTCCTACAACTCTTGCTGCGAAAAATGCTAAACTACAACTTATTGTTACTATAATTAAAGTTGTTACTATTACTCCTATGTCTAATTTTTTCATTTTATATCATTCCTTTCTTTTTAAGACACGAAAAAATGGGTAGACTTATTCTATCCATTTAATTGCACATGAAAAACTATAGTTATTTATACTATTTAAATAACCCCCCCCCCATTTGTACTTTATTTTGTACTAAAGAGTTAATTTTCATGTACTTCACTTCCTATCTTTATTACAAGATAATCTTATCAAAAAAAGCACTATATTTCAAGTGCTTTTTTTAATGGTTTATTCTACATTTGTAAGTTCATTGTTAATAAATGTAAACTTATACACATTGTTTACAAGTAAATTATTTGTGTATGTTTCTTTTGATTTTATTGTTATTATTTCACTACTTGATTTTAGTGTAAGGTAATTGTATTCACCTAGCTTTTCAATATTTATAACTTGATAACTTATTGTTTTAATATTTGTTTCGTTATTACAGTAGTCTGTTTGATATTTAAGGCTAGTATTACCAATATAGATATCTTTAGTTTTGTTAGTTTTATTACAAATTAGTACATTGTATGTATCGTTTGAATAAAGGGTAACTTCGTTATTGTCATAACTATTAACAAATGTATATCCTTTTATTATGTTAGTTATTTCGTTAAATGGTGATGTGTATTCATTTAAAGATTTATCATTAAATTTAAAGTCTTCTAATCCATATAGGTATATTGTTCTATCAGTACTTTTGTAGTAAGTTATTAATTTGTTTTTCACTTCAACATTTGTAGGTTCTTTAACATTTTCACATTTCTTGCATTCTGGACATTCCTTAGTAAATATTTTTCCTATACTTAGTCCTAGAAGTATTCCAGTTAAAACTAGAAATACTGCAGATAATACTTTTATGCTTCCTTCTTCTTTCATAATTCTCCTTTTTAAAATGGTGTTTATAACCAAACACCATAATATATTGCTCCCATTCCTAACATGAAACCAACTATCCAAAATAATTTTACTATATCTGTTTCTTCCCAACCAAGTTGTTCAAAATGATGATGAAGTGGTGCCATTAGGAAAACTTTTTTTCCAAACTTTCTTATTGCTATTATTTGAATGAAACTTGATAATGTTTCAGCTATGAATACTCCACCTATTACTGCTAGAGATAGTTCATGTTTTGTTAAAATTGCTACTGCAGCTAGAGTTGCACCTAAACCTAAGGAACCAGTGTCTCCCATAAATACCTTAGCTGGATGCGTATTATATACTAAGAATCCTAATAAACTTCCTACTAATATAAAACAGAATATTGCAATTTCTTGATAACCTTGTATCCAGTGACTACCCCATGAAATTATACCAAAACTTAAAAATGCAATTGCAGCTAGTCCTCCAGCAAGTCCGTCTTCTCCATCAGTTATATTAACCGCATTTGATGAGCCTACTAAAAGGAATAATATAAAGAAGCCATATGCCCATTTAAGGTCAATATCTAAGTTTAAACTTGTTACTATTAAATGAGTACTTCCACCATCTTTCATATAAATATAAAAGAAAACTATTGCTATTAATATTTGTACAATTAACTTTTGTACAACAGTTAATCCATCATTATGATGCCTTTTAATCTTCTTTAAATCATCTGCTAGTCCAAGTAGACTATAACTAATAAATACAAATAGTATAATTATAAGTGAAGACGATATTTCAAGTGATCCTCTTATATAAAGAAGTAACATTGCAATTATAGTAGGAATTATAAATATAAGTCCCCCTATAGTTGGAGTTCCTTCCTTTTGTAAGTGTCTTTCTGTAATCATTGTACAGATAGTTTGTCTAAAATTTAATTTTTTCAATAATGGTAAAAGAATTAAGCCTGCGAATACTGATAAAAAGAAACCAAGCATTAACCCCAAAATTGATTTTGCTAGTATTAACATTGTGTCTTCCTCCTTACTTCTAATTATACACTACTAATCACTATTATTTCAAATGTTTTAGTATAACTAATCATTAATTTAACATTAATTTTACAACCGACCCTTCTTTTACACGTTTCCCACTTTCAGGATTAGTCATTATTACAGTTTCACCACTTCCAGAATATTCTAGTTTAAAACCATTTAATAGTTGTTTTGCTTCTTTTATAGTTTTTCCCCTTACATCTGGTACTGTAGTATACTTTGTCTCATACCAAAAGTATTCTCTTGGCATACCTTCAGTTGTTGATTCTAAGTTATGTAGGTTAATTATTCCGTTAAATACGTTTCTTGCAATCGGAGCTGAAGTAGAGCCACCATATTGTGTTGCGCCTTTTGCTCCATCTACTCCGATATAAACAATATATTCTGGATCGTTAGCTGGCATAAAGCCTATAAATGACAAAATGTAATTTCCAATCATGTATCTTCCATCACTTCCAACTTTTTGTGCTGTTCCAGTTTTTCCGCCTATTCTATATCCTTCAATGTATGCATTATGTCCACTTCCATTTGCAACAACGCTTTCTAGTGCGTATTTGACTAAGTTACTTGTTTCTTTTGTAATTAAGTTTTCTTTTTTTAATCTAGGATATGTTTCTTTTATGATTAGTCCAGTTTCTCTTTCACTAATGCTTTTCATTACATATGGTGTATACATATTTCCGTCATTTATTATACTACTTACGGCTAAAACTTGCTGCATTGCCGTTACTGAGACACCTTGACCAAAACTAGTTGTCGCAAGTTCTAGTGGCCCTACTTTGTCTAAAGGAAATATAATTCCTTTACTTTCGCCATTTAGATCTATTCCAGTTTTCTTACCAAAACCAAATTTATCTATGTAGTTAAAAAGCACATCTTTCCCAAGTTTATTACCAAGAACTACAAAACCGGGGTTACAAGAGTTTTCTACTACTTCTAAAAACGTTTCTTCACCGTGGCCTCCTGCTTTCCAACAATGTAAAGTACTACCTGCTACTTTTATTTTTCCTGTGTCATAGTACTTATCTTCAAATAAATTAACCTTTCCCTCATTTATGGATGCGGCTAGTGTTAAAATTTTGAATGTTGAACCGGGCTCAAAGCTACTCCAAATAGCTAAGTTTCTATTTATTACTTCTACACTATAACTCTGGTATTTCTCTGGTTCAAAACTAGGACGACTAGCCATTGCAAGTATTTCTCCAGTTTTAGGTTTCATAACTATTCCAATTGCGCCTTCCATGTTGTACTTAACCTCTGCATTATCAAGTTCACTTTCTAACATTAGTTGTAAATCTAAATCAATTGTTAAATTTATATCTAAACCTGATACTGGACTTGCGTATACTTCAGGCACTGAAAGTTTTTTACCTTTGCCATCACTATAGTATTTAATACTTCCATCTGTACCTGTCAAGTATTTGTCATACATTAACTCTAGCCCACTTAAACCTTGATTATCTATTCCAACATAACCGATTACATGGCTAAGTGTTTTGCCGTATGGATAGTTTCTTTTAGTTTCTTTAAGTAAATATACTCCGTCATAGTTTAGTTCATTAATTTTTGATGCGATTTCGTAACTTAAATCTCTTCCTTCTGGATGTACTCTTTCTATTGATGTTTTTTTAGAAACGTGTTTATACATATCTTCATAGCTTACTCCAAGAATTTCACTAATATTTTTTGCAACAGTTTCTTTATCTTTAATCTGTGCTGGAATTAATATAAGGCTAGAAGTTGTTACGTTTCCTGCTATCACTTTCCCATTTCTATCAAGTATTCTACCACGGTCAGCTCCAACAGGTAAGTTTCTACTCCATAAACTATTAGCAAGTGTATTTAATTTTCTGTATTCTATAACTTGTATGTAAAAAACTTTAATAATGACTATTAAAAATACCGCTATTACTATTAGAAAAACTAATTTAATTCTACTATTTTGCGTATTTTGAAACATATAATTCACCGCTTAAGTATATGTTGCTTTTATAAATTTATAACTTTAGATAGGATAGTCTCTTTTTGATTCCTTAAAATCTTACGGTTAAAAGTCTTAAAATCTTACGGTTGAAAATCTTAAAATCTTACGGTTAGAATTCTTAAAAGTGTACGGTTATTATTGAAAATATGCTTATTTTATGGTAAAATTAATACAGGAGATGAGATATATGACTTTAACAAAAGAAGGATATAAAGATAGATTAATTGATAAAAAAATTAATGAGTGTTTGAAAGTTTTTGGGGCTGTTTCTATAAATGGACCTAAATGGTGTGGGAAAACTTGGACTAGTTTAAATCACGCTAAAACAGTTAAGTATATTAATACAAACGATAAAAAATTATTTAATCTAGCTCAAATGGATGTTAATCAAATACTTGTAGGTGATTATCCAATACTAATAGATGAATGGCAATTAATTCCACAGATATGGGATAGTGTTAGAAGAAAATGTGATGAAGATAAAATTAAAGGAAAATTCATTTTAACTGGCTCAGCTGTAGAAAAAGAAAATACAGTAGACCACTCAGGTGCTGGAAGAATATGCAAGTTAAATATGAAAACAATGTCTCTTTATGAATCTGGTGACTCAGATGGTTCTGTTTCTTTAAATGATTTGTTTAAAAATGCTGAAATTAAAAATCAACCTACTAGGGAATTAACACTTCTAGAAATATCAGATTTAATATTAAAAGGTGGTTGGCCTGAAAATACTGATAAATCAGCGAAGGACTCACAATTGATAGCTAAAAGTTATATTGAAGATATTTTAGATAAAGATATTAACGAAATAGATGGCGTTCAAAGAGATAGAAATAAGATGGAAATGTTGTTAAAGTCTCTTGCTAGAAATGAGTCAACATTAGCTTCTAACGAAACTTTAATAAAAGATATTATAGAGAATGAATATGATAAAAGATTTAAGTATATTGTGTTTGCAATAAAAAGCACAAATAACGATAATCCGTATGAACCATGTCCTAATATATTTGCATTTGAAATTTTTTGGGGATTCGGCGAATTCAGGATTAGATGTACATATTAAGTCAGAAGAGTTTGGAAAACTGAGGTGGATAGATAATTATTCATTGAGTAGAATATATGGAACAGTAGAGTTACCTAATGGTAGAATTTTAAGGGGTGAAAACGAATTTGGCACATACTTTAAATGGAGAGAAAGAAATAAATATTTTGGTAGGCAGTTTTCTATTTTAGGAGATTCTATCAGTACATTAGGTGGTTATAATCCTAATGGATATAAGGTGTTTTATTATGGGGATAACAGTACAAAATCTAATGTTGCAGAGTTTAAAGATACTTGGTGGGGACGAGTTATAGATTTCTTTGATGGCGAATTATTAGTAAACAATTCCTGGTCGGGTAGCAGGGTTACAAAACTTGTTGGCAATGAAGGATTATTCCCTTCTGGATGTAGTGACGAGAGAACATCAGCATTACATATTAATTCAGTAAAACCTGATGTAATTATTATTTATCTGGGAATAAACGATTGGGCTTTTGGAGTAAGGACAGGAATAGAAACAAAGCTTCTTACTGATATAGATAGTGAATTGTTTGAAGCAGCATACAGAGTAATGCTCAAAAAGATAAAATTAAATTATCCAGACAGTGAAGTCTGGTGTTGTACTTTAAGTGAGACATATATGTCAAGCAAGCCAGATTTCAGGTTTCCACATAAATATGCAGGGATTCATATAGAAGATTTTAATGATATAATACGAAATATTGTATATGAATCAAATTGTAAACTGATTGATTTATACAATATGAGAAAACCATATGATTCGATAGATGGAATACACCCTAATAAGCAAGGAATGCAGACAATAGCGGGGTTAGTATGTTATTCGATGGCAGATACAGAAGGAAGAACTATTTTGTTGCCTAATTAATTTGCAAGAGATTATCAGCACAGCTCATATAGTTATAAAAATAACTTTCAGTAGGCATATAAGCTATGTGTTTCTTAGTTTCTACTCCTATTGGAACACCTGAAAGAGTGATGTCCCCGGAAGTGGGTTTTACCAGACCTGCTATCATCTTCATTAAAGTTGTTTTACCGCTTCCGTTAGAGCCGAGCAGAGCGTATATTCTGCCAGGCATGAAGTCGATGGAAACACCATTAACGGCAGTCATCTTCATATACTTTTTAGTAACATTATTACATTGCAGCATAATTAAATCCCTCCATATTTTATTCGTGATAATTCTTAATGAGATTAATAATCTCATCTTTAGAAAAACCAAGGCTTGTCATTCCGGAAATGAAAGTCTCAATCATTTCACTGGAAAGTTCTGCCTTTAATGTATCAATCAGATGTACATCCTCTGATACAAATGTGCCAAGACCTCTTTTGGTATAGCATAGACCACACTGTTCAAGTTCATTGTATATCCTTGCAGCAGTGTTAGGATTGACCGTGTACTGTACGGCAAGTTCCCTGGTTGATGGAAGCTTGTCGCCAAGCTTAATCTCACCGGTAAGAATTCTCTTTTTGATATCATCAATTACCTGAAGATAAATTGGTATATTAGCCTTATAGTCCATAATCCCTCCTTGTTTTCCGAAGGAAAATCCAATGTGCTTTTCAAAGCACATTTCCTCATGGTAAGGAGAGGGATTAACCTCCTTGATAATAACATACACATGATGCGTACTTGTGTACTAGTACACTATAACAATATAACTGTCAATAATAAAGTTAGCAAAAAATCATTAATTGGTGTATGATAACCAAAAAGAAAAATGTAGAAGGAATATAACATTTATGACGGTTCAGCAGGCATATAAAATATTTGATGTCAAATCTGATATAACTAAGACTGAATTAAAGAAGCGGTACAGACGGCTTATGCATATGGTGCATCCGGATGCTGCATTAAACAGAGAAAATGTATACAAATACAGCGCATATGAAATTAACGAAGCATATACAGTTCTTTCAAATCAGACTGGACAGGAATCATTAAGAAAAAATAATTATGAATATGATGAGAAATATTATGGCACTGATCAGGAAAATGAAGAATATGATTTTACAGCTCCAGAGAATGAACATGCCTTTTGCCAACGCAATGTGTATCATTATGCTGAAGATTACAATGGCAATAACATTGGAAGATTTAAGGTTGCACGAGGTAGATATATGTGGATGCCAGATGAGGATTTTAAGTTGTTTCTGCGCAGTATATATGAATGTAGTGAGGAACTTCTTAACAGAATTGATGAAGAAACAGGAAGAGTGCATGATTCAGAATACAAAATCATATATCAGGCAGAACTTGCATATCTGTTAGCACAGCAGTTTACTGCAACATCAGATACATTGGGAAATATTCTTACATCAATTGATGATGCTGCAAATGTATTTTATGTCGGAGCAATGCTTGAAATGTCACCTGAATCTGGATTTATCAAAGCTGGAATGAAGCTGTTTCCGGCAGGAATAAAAAAGCATAGACTGTATTTAATGACTCGTTCGGGAAAAGAAGCGGGATACATATCATTTAAAGATGACAGATTATATTATGTGCTTATTCCGATACTTGAGCAGAAGCGTGCAATGGTAAAGATAGAAGTATCTTCGAAGCAGGACAGACATAATACAATGGGAGAGAAGAAATATAAGAACATTGATTTGTGGATTAAAATCGGAAATGATGCAACATTTCCTGAAAATATTAATATGAGAATTGAAGATTTGCTTAACAGCTACCATGAAAGCAAGTAAAAGTGGTAAGAAAAGCGGTCATATCAGAATAGAATCTGATGTGACCGCCTTTATCATTTAATTCTTAGATTGTGCGTCAGTGTTGTTGTCCTGACTATCCGATTTGGCTCTGTCAAGCCACACACCAAGTCCACAGGCAGCAACAGCAAGAACAATGACGATACCGACTGTTATATTACCTAACATATTATTATTCATCCTTTCAAACTTAGTCAAACATAGATATTCCGAAACGAAGCTTTCTGTAAAATTTATATACAATGGTTTCGAAAATACCTACAGTTATTCCAACGGTGGATGCAACAGATACACCTCCACCCAGAATAATACCGATTATCATTAAAATATTCATATTTATTGCCTCTACATATAGTTGTTTAATATTGTTAATAATATACATGAATAATGTATTACCAGAAAATGTTCTGATTTAATGATAATCTGTTATTTTTTGCCGTCAGTCTGATGGATATAATTAAGAGTGACAGTAGTGCTGCATGTGATAGAATCATGCATTACGCTTGTCGATTTGAAATAGATACTGATACCGATAGCTGCACACAGACCGCAAAGTAAGAATTGGAATATGCGTAATACATTGCGTGAACTGCTTCTGTCTGCTGTAAGATTGGTGATTGATGTTCTCACAAGCCCGAGCATTTCAGTTGTACATGGCATGGTATCACTGACAGAAGGCTCAGGTGTAGCGAATACCTTAGCTTCTGATACAGAAAAAGAGTCCACTTCAGGAACAGATACATTGGCTCTGTCAAGGCACATGCCAACAAGGAAGAAAGTTATTATAAATATGCAGCTTAACAGTCTTTTAAAGCTCTTTTTCATAAGAACATCTCCTTTCCAAAGTGAATCCCATCTGCTTTACTATATCATATTCAGCAGAGGGAATAAAGAGAAAATATATGTGAAAATGTATATTTTACAATGTTTGACAATCTAATGTGAAATAGGTAAAATACATATAAATATATGCATTTTGGAACATGAAAATGCATCGTGAATCAGGAGGGATTTAATATGGCATGTTTTATAGTACCAGGTACTGAAGCTATCGTTACAACAGCGATAACTAAGATTGTTGAAAAGAAAGAGAAGAAGGAAATATGTTCGTGCGAGACAGAAGGTGCTGTAGAAGCAGTTAAGGAAGAAAAGTCACTTCCATTTTCTAGAAAGTTAAAGTGGCTTAACAATATGCTTTGGGGTGGTACAGCTTTACTTGCATTCGAGCATGTATGGCATGGAGAAGTTACTCCTTTCTTTCCATTCTTAACAGCAGCAGGTAATGCTCAGGATGCTGTGCAGATGTTACATGAGATGGCAACTGCCGGTGTTGGCATGGCAGTGGTTGTTACAGCTGTGTGGGTCGGCATGGTAGCAATAGCTTCCGGAGTAGAAAAGAAAGCAGCTAAGGAAGCAGAAGTTAAAGGATTGGAGAGATAATTATGACATTACTTATAGCTGTATTCGCAGCGGTTATAACTACTATTATATGGTATACTAATGACAAGCGTTCGCAGTTAAAACTTGGAACACTTGCGCTTATGTACTGGGGTGCATCACTTATGTGGATGGTAGATGCAGTTGTGGAATATATTGAACTGGGGGCAGAGTATTTTACTCCGGCATCATCAGATATGCTTAATGACGCATTTTTGGGTTTATCAGTGGTAGCTTTCGGACTTATCATATGGATTGTTATACTTATGGTTAAAGATCCGCTTGGAGTAGTACGCAAGACTGTACTTAATAAGTAAAGAAGATTGTTGGGATATGGATTTTAAGAGAAAAGAACTTGCTAAAAATGCTAAGAAGAACTTAAAAAAACATTACTGGCTGTTAGTAGCAGTCTGCTTTTTTGCGGCTTTCATCGGCTCTGAATATACAGAGACGATGGAAGCCTTTAAAAGTTTAGGAACAGTTAACAATGAAATTCAAGGTGCAGCATCGGTTGAAGCAAATGTTGATACTGTCGCTAACAGTTCGGTTGTAAGTTCTGTGGTTCAGGCAATGGGCGCAGTAATCACGGGTGACGATGATTTTGGAAGGACGCAGTCTGATGCGAAGGTTTCTGAGGCCAAAGACAATGCAACCAAGGTATTGGGCAGAACAAGAGGAGTATTTGCATCTTTAGTTAATGCTATAACATCAGGTGGAATTGTATTTACATTTGTGGATTCACTATCATCAGTCATAAGTTCAAGAAGAGCAGTGGTGCTTATACTTCTTATAGCGGCACTTATGGTATATGTGTTTATAACATTTTTTATCAAGAAAACTTATCTTGTTATATCAAGAAGAATAGTGCTTGAAACGCGCACATATGATGCTGTTCCACCTGGAAAGTTCATGTTTCTTCTCCGGGTAAAAAGATGGATGAAAGCATCGTGGGTGCTTATTGTCAATAATGTATATGAAATATTATGGTCACTTACAATTGTGGGTATATTTGTGAAGCATTTTTCATACATGCTTGTGCCATACATTATCGCGGAGAATCCTGATATGAAGGCAAATGAGGCTATAACCTTATCAAGAAAGATGATGAAAGGCTACAAATTGAGGGCATTTCTGTATGGATTATCATTCATTGGCTGGACAGTGATTGGAATGGCAACGTTAGGAGTTGTAGGAGTGCTGTTTGTGAATCCTTATAAAGCTGCATTTTATGCAGAATTCTATGCAAATGTAAGAGCAGTATATCTTGAAAAAGAACCGGAGGCGGTTCAGTGGCTTAATGATTCATATCTGTATGAAAGACCATCAGAAGAGCAGCTTAAAAATATATATGCAGATGTATTTAAACTTATAGATAGTCCACAGCCACAGATTGATTTTGATGATTAC
>ENA-ORMX01002058-ORMX01002058.1-human-gut-metagenome-genome-assembly--contig:-NODE-2058-length-12214-cov-3.537544_pt1 | contig 12214 bp, 23 predicted proteins | sample MGYA00242108_ERZ509007 | MGnify/ENA primary metagenome ERZ509007 (study PRJEB26280, sample SAMEA2338745) | human gut metagenome | biome: human gut; feature: human-associated habitat; material: faeces...
TCGCAAAGGAGGCTATGCGATTTTATTATGCTTCAAAAGTTGTAAAGTGCTGTATCTATATATAAACCTATTTCATCTGGAGATATGTTGTATTGCGGTAGATAGTAGGGATATACATCTATACCCTCTCTGTATTCTCTAAGGATTGTAGCGTCTCCATACTCTGATCTGGAATAATATTCTGGAGGTATAGATTTTTTCTGTAAGCGAATAGCACAGACGGCTGAGTTGTCTTTTAGTATGGGGGTGGTTTTCAGCAGCAATGCCTCTTCTGGTCGCAGTTGTTGTATAATATTGACGAAGGCCGGATGGCTTGCGCCAAGGTATCTCTTGTCCATTGATTTGGCGATAACATTGGCAAACATGCTACGCAATGTTTCATCATCGGTATAGGCGTTGGCTTCTAAGGCAGGGATAGTTATGCGTTTGTCAGGTTCCTGCTGGCAGCCTTCAGGAATATCAGCTGCTTTTTGGATGACTTCTTCCTTTAGCGCCATGGTATTTTTCTCGCTATCCAACTTATACTTGGCCAAATAGTTAAGCGGCTTGGCAAGTAATTCTGCAGCCGTAGCCACCCCTATCTTCACATGATTGGCAATAGCAGCTTTAGCAGGTTCTGGTAGCACGCTGGTCGTTAGATTTGCTAATCCCAATAAAGTAGAATTATCCATTGTTCATCAATCCTTTCTGTATACCGGAGGCGATTTAAATGACATTCTTAATTCGTTATTTTGCTCGATTATTGGCTATCCTTCTGATGATTTTAGGACTAGGCATTGCAGCCATAGGCTCACTGGCCCTTACGGCCGCAATAAAGTTAGGACAAAGGTATTGGCCGACAGCAGACTTATTCAAGGCTATTGAATTTGACAGTCCGCATGGATAAAATTTCCTTTGAGCCGTCCATCTGGGCGGCTATTTTTGTTTGCGTTTTGGTGGCGCCGCCCAAATGGTCAGAAACCTTACCATTGCTGGCTTCGCAGGCATCCATAGCCTTGACGATGGCTGCCTTAAATTTGCGCCATTCTACGTACTCGAGTACTGGCTGCAGCTCTCGCGCCGTCCAGTACTCCTGACCATATTCGTTGACGTGCTTGATACTTTCAAACAGAGATTCGTTTACGGATGCGATATCATTCATAGTATCCTTCTTTTCCTACCGCCTGCGGGCGGCCTTTTTGCGTGCTCAGAACTTGCTGATGCTCTGAATCACTTGGTTACTGATAGAAAGCCAGCAGTTCCTCAAACTCTCGGGGTATGCCGTACCGTGCGGCGCATTCTCGGACGGTCATGCTATCATCCTGCTGGCACCAGCAAGATGATCCAACCGTCAGCAGTTCGATGGCAAAGCGGTTGGCCTGCTTCTCGATCTTATCGACGGAAAAGAGTGTGCTGCGCAGGAGAAAGGCGGTGTTGACGTGCGGATGAAGGATGATGTGGCCGAGCTCGTGCGCACAGACAAAGCGGGCCCAGAACTCATCGAGTTCCTGATTCAAGATGATGAAGTGCTGCCGGTAGCCGTAGCAGTGGTAGCCCATGGCGCGGCCGAGCGGCACATAGTTGACGATAATATGGCGCTCTTTCGCAATCTGGAATGGATTGGTGGTTTGGTATTTCTTTGCGATAGAGCGTGCAATTTTCTGTATATCCATAATCGCTCAGTCCTTTGTCGAATGCTATGCGTTCTGCAAAATCGTCTCCAACGCTTCTCTGTCCGTACTCGGCAGGCCAATCCTTGCGAGTGGCAGCTTCCCTTGATATTCATGAAGCAGGGTCAGGATGTCGTTCTTGTAGGCCTGCTTGATGGACTCGTCCGGCAGCCGGTACGCCAGCATGATAATATAGGCAAAGAGCGTGTCCGTCTGCAGGGATGAGGCACGGCGCAAGACGCGCACGGGTAAGATGACCTTCGGGCTAAACACGGTATTGTAGAGGCGGGCGGCGTGCGCGCATTTATTGCGGAGCACCGACAAGGCATGCAGGTGATTGTGCAGGGTACGAGCGCTTGTATGCAGAGGCGCGGCGACAGCCTCCTGATCGGAGCGGTACAGGCAGCTGTAGTACTTCGAGAGCATCGAGAGAGACATGACTTCGACCAGCACCCATAGCGGCATGCGGCCATGGTACTTGCCCATGTGGTGCTGAATGAACAGACTGTCCTTGTAGTAGTGCAGCTGTTTCCGAAGCTGTACCATCAAGTCTTGGAAGTGTTCTTTCCGGTAATAGTTGGTGGCATCGTAGTGCTGGTCGTGCGGCGGCTGGCTGCATTTCCGCAGGGAGATGGCGTTCGCAATCTGCGTGCGGTAAAAGATTTCTGCCATTTCCAAATACTTGCGCAAAATATGGCGCAGGCCTTCGTCGAAACGGTACCGGTCATAGACCTGTTCAATCGTTGTCCCAGACGTATAACAATCAGAGTGGGCGCTGGTGCGGAACTCCAGTGCGTAGCCGGACAGACGGTAGTAGGAGACGCGCTCCAGGATGGACAGCGCTGCAGCCTCATCCTGCACAAGGATACCGTGACTCTGGAACTGGGCGAGCTGTTGCGGAACGTTGAGAGGTGTCTTCAGCATAGTGATCTCCTGTCATTAGGCAAAATAAAAAGGCTGGGTTACGTATAACCCAGCCTGGCCCCCACGTCAACGATATGGGCAGCTCTGTTAGCTTCATTATACATAACACGTTTCATTTTTGCAACAAATTCTTTTAGATTTGCGTCATTCGTTCCGGTACTTCTTCGGCGTGTACTTTGTCTTGGCTAGCTGCTTGGCGGTGCGAAGGGAGTTCTCGATGGAAGAGCGGATGAGGTCGCGCGTCTCGTTGTCCATCGGCTGCTGACCGTTGTAGAAGGCGAGGCCGGTGTCTGGATCGAGGTCATCGAGTATGGACTGGAGCTTCTTCTGGATGTCTCGTTCGTCGCGTGCGGTGAGCTCTGGCTTCTGCGCGGGCGGCTGGGCAGGGGCGGGGTCGGCAGGAGTGTCGGTCAGCCCAAGAAGATAATCTGCCGAGACATTGAACAGGCGCGCTAGTTCGTTCAATTTGCGCGTGGGCCTATTGTCTCCACTTTCATACTTCAGATAAGTAGTTCTGCCAACGCCTATCAGCTTGGCGACATCTTGCTGAGAGTATCCTCTAGCCTTACGTAATTCCTGTAACCTTTCAGATGTAATAGACATACCGTTCATCGCCTTTCCTGATATATGTTCACAAAAATCACTTCCCTTTCATTATACGTTATTTTAAATAACTTTTATAGCCGTGACGAAAAATAACAATTTAGTGTTGACATGTTACGAAACATAACGTATAATGTAGCCATGATGAACGTTACGAAACGTAACGTCGCGAAAGGAGGTGGTTCGATGCACGCATTGAAAAGACTGCGCTTGAAGCGTGGACTTACACAGGAGGAGCTGGCTGATATCCTTCACGTTAACCGCACAACGGTGACGCTTTGGGAAAACGGAACCAACAAGCCACGCGCCAACATGCTCGTGAAACTGTCCAAGGTTTTGCGTTGCAAGGTTGACGATTTACTTTGCTCTGATACGTGACGATACGTAACGTATAGAAGGGAGAAAACAACCATGAATGAATTGCAGATTTTCCAGAACCACGAGTTTGGCGAGGTTCGCACGGTGAACATCGGCGGCGAGCCGTGGTTTGTTGGCAGGGATATTGCGTTAGCTCTCGGGTACAGCAATACAAAAGATGCCCTCGCCAAGCACGTTGACGACGACGACAAAAAGATGGGGTCGCAAAACGCGCCCCCATCCATCAAAGACTCTCTGGGCCGTGACCAGTATCCAGTTTTCATCAATGAGTCTGGCCTCTACAGCCTCGTACTTTCGAGCAAGCTGCCTACAGCGAAGAAGTTCAAGCGCTGGGTGACGAGCGAGGTCCTGCCCGCCATCCGCAAACACGGGGGCTACATGACGCCGGAGAAGGTCGAGGAAGCCCTGCTGAATCCGGACGTGCTCATCCGGCTGGCAACGGAGCTCAAAGAAGAGCGCAACAAGAACAAGGCACTCCATGACCTCGCCGTCGAGCAAGACAAGCACATTGCACGCCAGAACGACCGGATTGCCACGCTGACGCCGAAGGGCATCTTCGCGGATGCGGTCACGGCGTCGAAGACGTCCATCCTCGTGGGCGGCCTGGCCAAGCTCATCAAGCAGCAGGGCATCGACATCGGGCAGAAGCGCCTCTTCGCGTGGATGCGCGAGAACGGCTTCCTCATCAAGAGCGGCACGGAGAAGAACATGCCGACGCAGCGCGCGATGGACATGAAGCTCTTCGAGGTCAAGGAAGGTAGCTTCGTCGATGGCAACGGTGTCAACCGCATCACGCGCACGACGAAGGTCACGGGCAAAGGGCAGGTCTATTTTGTCAACAAGTTCCTGAACGGGAGCAAGGCTGTGCTGGAGTGAGGTGAGTGGCATGAAGACCGATATGCAGATGCTCCGGGCCTGCATGAAGTACCACAACCGGACGCAGGAAGACGTGAGCCGAGCTCTCGGCATGGTTCGCTCTACGTTTTATCTTCACATGAAGGACGGGGACTTCACCATCTCGCAGATCCACAAGATGATGGAGTACATCCCCTTGACGATGGACGACGTCAGCCGCATCTTTTTCGCAACAAAAAAATAGGATGCTGCGAACCACTTTCATTGTAGCAGTATTTACCAGCGCACGGTCGCCGATGCGCGGACAGGAGGAATGACATGAAGAAGATCAACAGGAAGAAGATCAACAGAAAGATGCAGGCCTGCAAGGGTGTCGTAGATGGAGCCAGTGAGGCACTGGATGTCATCGCCGAGCGGGGAATCATTGATGCCTACATCGTTTCTTGCGGGATTACAACTCCCACGGCAGACGGCGGTACGGACTACGACTCGGGCAGCGTGACGCGTGGCGACACGGACGCCCTTGTCAAGATGATGAGCTTCATTATCTGCAGCATCGAAGAGCGAAAGGAAGTTCCGACTGCGGCAATCATCCGGCAGATCGCGAATACCGTCGAGCGGATAAAAAATGGAGCAGGATACAATGTCAGACAGTGAGAGTGGGAGAGGCATGAACGATACGCCATATTATAAAGCTCGCTTGCGGGCGGCTGAGAGGGATTCGACTTTCGAGTCCCGGCAGAGTGCTGGGGCCGTCATTGGCATCGGGTCGACGCGCCTGTACCAGATTGAGCGGGGGATTCGTCTCCCGCATGAGGATGAGGTCATCGTGATGGCAAAGGAGTACGATGCTCCCGAGCTCATCGAGTATTACTGCAGGCATGTGTGCGCCATCGGCGCGTATTGCAAGAAGGAAAACAAGTGATTGAGACTGGCAGATGTATCCGCAGGCGGCAACCTGCAGCCGGTCACAAAGCCCGAAGGAGGTAGCATCATGACAATCCACGAACAGGCAGAAGTCATGAAGAAGAAGCTGGCGGCGATGGGCATCACGACGGATGCCGAGCTGCAGAAAGCACTCGAAGAGACGCGCATCGACATCGCGCTCTTCGTCAATAAGCCGGAGAACGGCGAGAAGTCAGCATGAAGGAGGGGTACACGATGGAGTACGAAGCAAGGAAAGAGACGCGCAGGGCGCGCCGTCGTCATCTTAATCCGAAGATCAAGAAGGCGCTGACGCCAAGCGTGAAGATGCAGGAGCGCATCGAGTGGGCTTTTGCTGGCATCGTCGCGCTGCTTGGTACGATTGTGGCCGTCGAGGTGCTGGCTGCCATTGTGGCGGTGATGATGTGAACGGCAACAAAAAAGAGCCGGGCGCTGAGACGTCCGGCCGACATGTAAGAAATTGATTGGTTGTGGTCATTGTACCACAGATTGGAGTGAATTTCATGGCAAAGATGATTATGACGGTCGCTGAGATGGCGGACCGTGATGCGTGGCTCAAGATGCGCGCGCAGGGCATCGGTGGCAGTGATGCAGGCACGATCGTGGGGGTGAATCCGTGGAAGAGTAAGTACGAGCTCTGGCTGGAGAAGACGGGACAGGTTGTGCCGGAGGACATCTCGGACCGTGAGCCGGTCTACTGGGGCAACCGCCTCGAGGATATCGTGGCGCAGGAATTTACGCGCCAGACGGGCAAGAAGGTCCGCCGCCATGGCATGGTGCAGAATGAGGCGTATCCGTTCCTCTTCGCAAACGTTGACCGCATGGTGGCGGGCGAGAAAGCGGGCCTCGAGTGCAAGACGGCCAACGGCTTCAAGGCGTCCCTCTGGGAAGGAGACGAGGTGCCGGCAAGCTACTACTGCCAGTGCCAGCACTACATGCTTGTGACGGGCCTGCCGGTCTGGTACATCGCCTGCCTCGTGGGCGGCCAGCACTACGTCTACAAGCCGATCAAGCGCAACGAGGAGGACATCCAGACACTTCTTGAAATGGAGAAGGCGTTCTGGAAGTGCGTTGTCGACCGTGTACCGCCCGAGGTGGACGGCTCGGCATCTTGCACGGAGGCGCTGGCCGAGCGTTTCCGTGGCGGTGTGGCTGAGAGCATCGAGCTGCCGTCCTGGGCGGTGGCTGAGGTCGAAGCCATTCGTCAGCTCGAATCGCAGAAAAAGGAGATCGATGCGAAAATCGCGGCGAGCAAGAACCGGCTGAAAGAGTTCATGGGCGACCACGAGACGGCCGTCTGGGGCACGGAGGATGAAGGCGGCCGCATCACATGGAAGACGCAGAAGGGCCGCACGTCCATCGACAGCAAGCGCCTGAAGGCCGACCATCCCGACATCTTCGACGCCTACAGTAAGGTCGGCAAGCCGATCCGCGTCTTCCGCATCGCATGAAACAGAAAGGATTGATTACTATGGCATCCACCAAGGGCGGCATCATCGCCGCAAAGAAGAATGAGGTCCAGCAGGCCGGGAGCAAGAAGGGGCTGCAGTCCCTTGTCATGAGCATGGGTCCGCAGATCGGCAAGGCTCTGCCGACGGTACTGACGCCGGAACGCTTCACACGCATCGTACTGACGGCGCTCTCGTCGAACCGGCAGCTGCAGGAGTGCACACCGCCGTCATTCCTCGGCGCGATGATGCAGGCGGCCCAGCTTGGCCTCGAGCCGAACACGCCACTCGGCCAGGCCTATCTCATCCCGTACCGCAACCACGGCCAGCTCGAGTGCCAGTTCCAGATCGGCTATAAGGGCCTGCTGGCACTCTTCTACCGCTCGGGCGGCAAGGACCTGCAGGCGCATGAGGTGCACGAGAACGACACATTCGAGTACGAGCTCGGCCTCGAGCCGAAGCTCCGCCACGTGCCAGCGCTCACGGATCGCGGACCGGTCATCCTCTATTACGCCGTCTACCACACCAAGGACGGTGGCAGCGGCTTCGCTGTGATGAGCATGGACGACATCAAAGCGCACATGCACCAGTTCAGCAAGGCGGCCGGCAAGGGCTTCTCGCCGTGGTCGACAAACTTCGATGAGATGGCGAAGAAGACCGTCATCAAGAAGGTGCTCAAGTACGCGCCGATGGCGACCGACTTCGTCCGCGCCGTGGCAGCCGATGAGTCCATCAAGCACTACACCGAAAAGACGGCCGACATCCTCGACACGCCGAACGAGACCGAGTATGAGACCATCGATGCCGACTACGACAAGGAGCAGCCGGACGCAGAGCCGAAGCACGTCGATCCAGAGACTGGCGAGATCCTGAATGAGGAAGGCAATCTGAATCTGTAAGCTAAGGAGGCACGTCAATGAACTACGTCAGACAACTGAATGCGTTCGGCGAGAAGAGCATCGGCGTGCTCAATGCCAAGGAACAGGCCATGTACCTACGGTTGTTCCTGATACATAACGCGCTGCGCCGCCCAGAGTGGTTTACGGTATCCAACACGCAGCTGATGCGGGAGCTCGATATTAAGAGCGAGCATACCGTCATCAAGCTTCGTGAGCAGCTGCGTCAGAAAGGTTTTCTGATTTTCAGGAGTACCGGCCAGGGAAAGATGATTGCCTATCATATGCCGATACTATACAGCGACACCCCTGCAAAAAATGCAGTGGTTGATGCTGGAACCCCTGCAAAAAATGCAGGGGACCCCTGTAAAAAATGCAGTGGTACCCCTGCAAAAAATGCAGACATCATAAAGGATAAAGATATAAAGAATATCTCTTCTACTACAGCACCACCCCAAGACGAGAATTTCCGTCAGGCAGTCGAGGTCTACGAGAAGAGCATCCGTCCTGTACCAAGCCCGGCAGATCTGGAACGTCTCTCCGACTGCCTGGACCACTACGGCAAGAATGCCCTGCTTAAGGCCATCGACCGGGCGGACTACCGAGGCCGCCGCAGCATGGGCTACATCGAGGGCATCTTGCAGAGCTGGGAGCAGAATGGATATGACGATCCAGAGGGGGAACATGGACATGGAAAAGCAGATGGACCCAGACCTGCAAAGACTGCTGGTCGACATCGCAAGAAAGCGTTCCGCTTTGACCCAGAGGCCGAGCGGCGCAAGTGGGCCAACGAGAAGTCCGGCTGGGATTGATGCACGCGAGCAGGAGAAGCACATCAAGGCGCTCGAGTTTGCGGGCATCGGCAAGCGCTATCAGGGCATCACGTTCGAGAGCATCGAGCGCCGTGGCCTGCCGCCTGACTGGGATATCCGGCAGAACTACAAGGCCGTGAAAGCCTATGCCGATGACATCCAGCAGAACGTCAAGCGCGGCTATGGCCTCATCCTCGCGGGCAACTATGGCACGCTCAAGACGACGATGGCCGTGGCCGTGATGCGCCACTGGATGCGCGTGCAGGACGGGGGCTGCCTCATGGTGCCGATGTGCTCGCTCATTGACAACCTCTTCACGATGCGAGCCCTCAACAAAGAGGAGTGGGCACGGTACGAGCGACGCATCCGCTCAACGCCGCTCCTCGTCCTCGATGACCTCGGCAGTGAGAACATCGACCAAGGCTGGGTACTCAGCAAAGTCGACAGTATCATCACAGAGCGGTACAACAAGATGCTGCCGATTATCGTGACGACGAACCTCAGCAAGGAGGAACTGGCCGGAACATACTCAGGCCGCATCATGGACCGGCTGCGCAACACCTCGCAGTGTTTGATATTTAGCGGAGCCAGCCAGAGGAAGGTGAGAGCATGACAAACAGCAAGGCCAAGGGCAAGGCCGGGGAGCTGGAGTTTGCCCGCCTTTGCCGGTCGATGGGCTACGAAGTGCGTCGGACGGCGCAGTATTGTGGGAAGACCGGCGATGCGGCGGACTGTGTCGGGCTGCCTGGCATCCACATCGAGGTCAAGCGCGTCGAGCACCTGAATATCGACGATGCTCTCGATCAGGCGCGGCGCGATGCCGGAATGAAAGCGGATGGCAGTCTGCCCATCGTGGCCCACCGGCGCAACAACACGCGCTGGAAGATCACGATGGATGCAGCCGATTGGTTTGAGCTTTTCCGCGAGTGGGAAGCAGGAAGGAGTAAGGAATCATGAATCATGTGACGTTGACAGGCACGGTCTTCCAGCCGGAGAGCCGTGTGGCGAAGAGCGGTATGGCAGTGCTGACGTTTCACTTGTCGTACTACCAGGGCAAAGGGAAGGATGGTAAAGCCGCGTATGGCAGCATCGATGTGACGGCTTTCGACCGTCTGGCGCGGGCATGGGATGGCCAGCTGCATGACAAGGATAAGGTCATCGTGACCGGCCATATCACGTTGGACAAGTGGGAGAAGGATGGCAAGAAATACTACAAGCATCGCCTGATCGCGGATGACATCGGCCAAGAGCTGAACCTGTTCGCCAATTCCAATCCGGGCGGGCAGTATATTCCAGACGAGGAAGTGCCATTCTGAGCGCCTAGGACGCGCTAGAACGGTCATCCATAGCAAAACGCATACAAGGATATAGGTGGGGAGTAAAAATGAGTACAGCAAGGAAAATGAGGCGCAAGCTGAACCGGGCACTGCCGGGAGCGGACGTCGAGACGGTACAGAAGACACTCACGGCCATGCAGGTGGCGGCTGAGGAGCAGACTGCCGACAGGATCTACAAGAAACTGCGGAGGGACATCCAGAAGCCGGCGGAGGCATATGCAACCGGCGTTGCCGATGCATTCGCGTCCGTCATCGGCTTCCTACGGGATGGCGGCCTCGGCAAGCCGTTCGGGGCCACACGCCTCGAGCGCTTTGTTGAGCAGTTCGTCGCGTATCAGGACGGCTTGCACGACGGAAAGGTCAAGTCGACCGACATCGATGATGCCATCAAAGAGGAGATCGGCTGGAGCATGACCGAATCCATCGAGAGGGCATTCAAAGTGCTGGAGGCGAAGAAGGGAGAGCAGAAAGATGGACACTGAGAAGTATATCGAGCTGACAAGGCGGTGCTGCCAGAAATACGGCGGCATCGATGCCAAGGGTGACTATCATGGATGCGAGAGCAAGACCTGCCCGCTTAAGGGGCTTGAGTGCGGCGACTTCATGAGCGGCGACTACAACCCGCTGGGCGAAGCGTCGGAGATCTGCCAGCGTACCGAGCTTGCTCTGCGCAAGGAGTTCCCCGATGCGTTCCAGGATGAGCTGGAACAGGCACGTGATCGTGAGCCGGTGCTGTACGACCTGCGGCTCCTGCATCCCGTCCGCCCGCACGTGACGAAGGCTGACACGCTCGACTACAATGCGCAGATCCTGCACATTATTGGAGAATGCGGCGAGGTGCAGGAGGCATATGACCGATGGCAGCGCAACCGCGACGCCAAGAGCCATGCGGCCTTCATCGAAGAGATGGTCGATACTGCCATCTGTGCGCTGACACTCCTTGTCAACGCGACGACGCCCGAGCAGTTCCGCTTGGCGGCCGAGATGGTCAACTGCAAGAACCGGCTGCGCCAGTACGGCGAGGCTGAGGAGGGAGGCGGCTTGGCGTGAATCACATCTATGCCCTCTACAAGGGCGAGCAGAATCTCGCAGACGGAACGCTTGCAGAGATTGCCAGGAAGACCGGCAAGACCTACAACACATTGAAATGGATGACCTACCCGAGCTACAAGAAGCGCCTGCGGGAGCGGAGCCATAGAAGCGGTGTCTTGGAGCTGGTGGACATCGGAGAGGAGTGACGATGATGCTGAGAAATGAAGAAGGATACAACGACCCGACCGCCGATCACGTGCTGGCCAAAGAAGGAGCCGCCGAGCGTGAGAAAGTGCTGCGCCGCATCAAGGCAGGCATCCACATCGCCAGGACTACATTCGACGAGCTTGGCTTCGAGATTCAAGAGCGTATCGTCCTGCGCGACAAGCAGACGGGCAAGATTTGGAGGTGATTAAATGGACATCGTGAGCTTGCTGGCCGTCTGGCTGGCATTTTGACTGGGTGCGGGGTTGAGCTTGGTGGTGGTCTTTGGCGTTACCGACTACAAGCGCCGGCGAAACTGCGAGTGGCTGCGGGAGTTGCAGCGCATCGAGGACGAGGAGCAGGCAAGGGCTTTGAGCCGAAGGAAATGATGATATGCCAGGGAGGCGGTGCGTCTCTCTGGCTTTTGTGTGGGGAGGAGATATCGTGAAAGAGCTCAAGGAATACAATGACTACGTTGAAACCGTGAAGCGCTACCTGAGTCAGTATAGCCGGATGCAGGGGACGGCGAAGAGTATGCGCATGCGAGCCAAGACCATCCGAGAGGAGCTTTCGGATGGCTCTGATATTGCGGCACCGATTTCAAAGTATGGGGACCAGGCTGGCGGTGGCTCGCCAGAGCTCAATGCCGTGGAGGCGGCCGCTGATCGGCGCACGAAGAAGGCCAAGATGGCAGCGTGGTGCGATGCACAGGCCGATGCCATCGAACACCGGCTGGAGCTCGTCGACCATGCGCTTTCCTGCCTAGATGAGCGGGAGCAATACTTGGTGAAGGGGTACTACTTTGAGCGGAAAACGTGGGTCGAGTTGGCGATAGATTTGTATCTTTCCGAAACATGGGCGAGGAAGACCGGCGGGCGAGCGGTGAAAACGATGGCGGCTATCATCTTCGGCGAGGACGCCGTTCCCGAGCAGATGGCGTTTCATTTCGCAGTGCTTTGATAAATCACAGAGGCCTGTGGATAAGTACGAGGGCGAAAACACTTCCGCTTTTGTGCCGGATTTTGACGCAGATCTGTGAGATAATAGTAGCATCGGATGTCTGGATGAGACGGACGATAACTCTCCAAAACAATACATCATGGGCTGGGCATTATTCATAATGGCGTTTGA
>ENA-ORMX01002060-ORMX01002060.1-human-gut-metagenome-genome-assembly--contig:-NODE-2060-length-12210-cov-19.006499_pt1 | contig 12210 bp, 17 predicted proteins | sample MGYA00242108_ERZ509007 | MGnify/ENA primary metagenome ERZ509007 (study PRJEB26280, sample SAMEA2338745) | human gut metagenome | biome: human gut; feature: human-associated habitat; material: faeces...
TCAAGCCTTATTTGAGGCTTGATACCCCGCCATGCCCTTTCGCTGAATAGTTACGGTTTGTTGTCTTACAGTAAATGTGGTGATAAGTATTGGTACACCCAAAAAGACATTGACGAGTTTATGGCAAACAACAAACGTGAAGCATTTTGCTAATACGCATTATTCTATATTTAGAACTAACTTTAAAAATTATGACAGAAAAGAAAGAGATGCTGCTTATTGAAAAAACACAATGGGAAGCCATTGTGTCGAAAGTCAGAGACTTAACTCTAAAAGTCTCTATGCTCAAAGATAAATGTGTTACTCAACCGCAATATTACAACAATAAAGAATTGTGTAAAGTGCTTGGTGTTGAAGAACGGCTTATACAAAAATACAGAGAGCAAGGATTGCTCGCCTATTCAAAAATTGGTGATAAGTACTGGTACAGCCAACAGGATGTCTTAGACTTTTTAGAAAAGACTCGACATCCGGCTTTTAGAAGATCTTGAAATCCTTGTCAAACAAGTTGGATATTGGTTTGAATAGTCTGCACAGGATAAGTCCGACGACTATCAAGCATATACGCACAACTATAGATCCGCTCATCGTAAATCCGAACCAAACAAGGTACAGCGGCGAGCACATAACGGCTATGGTTATCAGCATCATTAGTGATGCAAAGAATGTTTTTATTCCCATGTCTCTATTTTTTATCATTTTAAATGGTTTAAGGAACAACAATGTAGTCGCTCGGCAAGCCGTGGAAATACTTGCGGTAGGCATCGTTGGTGGTGTAGATGTCGTCTTCATTGTCTTCCGTGATGAAATATACTTTCAGGTCTTTATAGTGATTTTCAACCAGAATCTTGAAATCTGTGATGAATGCGACTTCCTCAGCTTCCATTTCGAGAACTCCATCTTTAAGGTCACAATGGAGAATGTTACCACAAAGATTGCGGTCGCCATAGTCTATACCGAGTGCTAAAATAATGTTGCCTTCCCAACCTGGCTCCTCGTCATCTTCCATAGTGGGGCGTTTCTTGTCGGCAAATTCCTTGTAGAGATTGTATATTTCTTGAAGGTTCTCTTGTCTGCCCTCTATTTTATATACCACTCTTATCCAATGCAACTGTGACTTGACAAAAGTCTCCCAATCTATTGTTGTATATTCTTCCATATATATTGTCTTAATCAATGTTATAGCTATACAATGGTCGCAGACTGTCACCGGCTATCTCGAAAGCTACAATGTCGTGAGCGTACTCGTTGCTTCCCACTTTAGCAGAGAGGAAGAATACGTAGGAGCGATTGCCGTATTCATCGTCAAGACTCACTATCTTCTGCACTTCATGGTGGCTGTAATCATCATTAGGATGAGCAAGTCGAAGCAGAGGGCGATGCTCCTCGTGCAATTTGCCATCTTCTGATTTGAATTTCACCACACAATCTATGTCGGGTGCAGTTCCGCCTTCGCCAGTGTCATGCCAGATGGCTGTCACGAGACTGTCGTCAGAGACTATTGTATGGTAAGTATCGATAGAATCAGACATACTTGAACTCTTATCGAGACTTGTATCGGAAGACTTGTTCAAACATGAAGAGCATATAGACAATGCCAACAAGGCTATGCTACAAAGCTGGAGTATCCTTTTCCCATTCCTCATAGTTTCCATTAGACATATATGCCCGTTTCAGTTTTTCATCTTCAAAATCACTCGTAAACATACATTCTGCCAAAACCTCACCATCCTCTGCGTATTCGGGGTCGAACACAAGTCCTGGGAGAGTAAGCGGTTCTTCTTGTTCATATATGTACGAACCGATATAGACGTATTCCTTGGAAGGTTCTACCTTATCTTTATCTAAAAATACATCTCTTTCGCGTGCAAAATCAGAGTACTCGTCTTCGTATCCTTCGAAATCGTTTAATTCCCACACAAAGCAAAGCTCGTACATCAAGCATTCGAAGAAGAAACGTTCGTTGTTTGCTTCAACAAAGTGGCTATGCGTATCCTCTTGATAAAACATAGGATATAACTTCGGCTCAAACATCCAATTCTGACTTACTTCTTTGACAGTTTCCAGAATTTGCTCTTTGATGAACTTGCTCCAAAGGCTGGTAACCTGATAGGCATAGTCTTTCTTTACTTTCAGATATATTTTCATTTTCTTTTCGTTTAGACCTTTTATTCTGATGGAGGAAAAATTTGGTTGATAACAACTTTATTGCTGTCGTCAAAATATATTCCGTCCATATCACGAGAAAAAGAGACAAAACCATCTCCGTCGCATGTGTCGCAGCACAATCTTTCAGCTAAGTCTTCATAGAAGGCTTTCATTATCTTCTCGTATAGGTCGGGAGCCTTCTCCTGCAACCAAGGGTCGAACTTCTCCCAATAGTCCTCTTCCTCCACATCATGAAGAATGGTGTCTTGGGCTTCTTTCCATAATGCCAGCAACTTCTCAGCTTCCTCGTCAGAGAATTTGACAGTAGCACCGTCATTATCCCAATTTATATATATTTCTGCGTTAATCTCTTTCATTGTCTGTGATATAGTTTAACTTTATGATTGATGACTTGCCAGCCACTCCTTGGCAAGAGTGGTGGCAAATGTATAGAAGTCTTTCACGTGAGCATCTGACCATAGCTCTTCGTTGTTTTGAAGAAACTCCAGCAGTTGTTCTCTCAACTCTTGGTCCTCAGTCCTTTCAAGAACCACTCTGATGAGTGTAAGTGCACCGTCGTCACCCCAATTTTTGCGTATCATATTCTTTGTCGTTTAGTTGTTTTCTTTTTTACGGATCTCTTGCAGAATAGCCTGGCGCATCCACCATACGGCATACGAGGCAAACTTGAAGCCACGCGACTTGTCGAACTTGTGGCTGGCACGTAACATTCCGTAACGACTGGCTGCAATGAGTGCTTCGTCAGAGAGTCCCTTGCCCACATACTGCCTTGCCACAGCCTTGACAAAGACAGAACCGAGTTCTGCCAACTCGTTCTCCGCATTGGAGTCGCCCTGCTGGATGAGGTCGATAAGACGCAAAGCCTCATCGTTGTCGATGATAGGCTTCTTTTCACAGTTTGTTGTAGAATTGTTGTTCATCATGTCTTTAATGTTTTTAGTTGTCGCGCGAAATTTACCCTGTTTTTCTGAAATAAAAAAATCAGACCTTGCAAAATCTGCTTAAGACTGGTTTTTATTGATTTCCTACTCGAAAAAACTGAATATGGCTTGGATAATCCAGCCAATAATCATAAAGACGAGTTGTATGACACTTATCAGTATGTAGCCGCCAAACACAACTATCAAGATACCACATAGAAAGAGAAACATGTCTCACGTCTTTTGAAAAGTTCTGCCTACTCCTTTGCAGCGTTTCGGCTTCCTCTGTTGTTACTTGTTTTTTGTCACTTGCTTACCAGTTTTGTCAATGGTAATCCAATCACCTCTTAGAGGCAAGACTTTCACAAATCCTTTTACAGTAAATTTCTTTACATCAACATACTGACAAGGAATTACTTCTTCTCCTTCTTCATTCACGAAGCCCCAAAGATTGTTTAACCTGACACCTGCATATCCATTCTTAAATATCCTTGCGTCTTCATACTTGTTGCAAGGAACGACAACTTTGCCAGTCATACTGACTAATCCCCATGTGTCATCCTTGTTTTCCTTGACGTGGGCGTATCCATTTTCCATGTCAGACACATCACTATACTTACAAGGAATTATCTCTTCTGAATTCATGTTAATCCATCCATATTTGAAATTCCGCTTAGCTCGAGCTATTCCGCCCTCTTCAAAGGACCAGAGAAAATTATATACGCACGGACCCAATAATTTTGTTACGCTATTATATATTCCGTATTTTATATCGCATATCTCGCCTTTTGCGTATCGGGTAATCCTGTACAAGAAAATTCCGTGTCCTATACATTTTGGATAGAAATCTCCTACAAAGTCATACTTTGCCTGTAGTTCTGCAGCAATCAGTTCCTTTTCATCTTTTGTAAGCGCGTTGAATTCACCAATAGGACCTGTCAATGACGGATTCTCAAACTCAATCGCCATTAGTGAAGTGCAGCCAGCAAACGCCATTCGCTCCACAATCTTCACATTCTTGTTTAGATATACAGACTCCAGATGCTTGCAACTTGCAAAGGCTTTGTCATAAATACAGCATTCGCAGTCATCACGTATCACGATGTTGAGACTTTTCAGTCCGGAACTTCTGAATGCAGACTTGTCGATAATATTCAGGTGACTTGGAATATTTATCTCTTCCAAAGCTTTGCAGCCAGCAAAGGCACCTTCCCAAATCTTGCCCAACGTTTCAGGCAAGATTATCTCCTTCAAACTTTCACAAAGTGCAAAACACTCTTTGCCGATGAATTCTACTCCAGGCATTGTAACCTTGAAGAGTTTGCGGCAGCTTGCGAAAACTCTTGTGCCCAAGTCGACAACAGATTCTGGCAACACCACATCATGAAGATTGTCTAGTCCTTGGAATGCCTCGTCACAGATTGCCTTCACACCATCTTCCACTTCAAGGAACTCAGGATTGCCGAGTACTCTCAACAAGCGAAGTCCATCCTCGCTGTAGATTGGTCCAGAAAACTTGTTGCCTTTGGCTTCCTTGATCATTGCTTGATCTTCTTTTGTCAATCCTGTATTCATATTTATTATTTTTTAGTTGTATCCATAAAAGAATAGCATGTCTTGAACTTACTTCTCTTCTGTATTATTCATTACCTTCACTTGATCGAAACTCATTGGCTCATACTCTAATATTTCGCCAGTCTCCTTAATCATGCGATAACGCAGATGGGTGCGGATATGCGAAATCCCTTCAGGACGATTCAAGTCGTTAACAGTAGGCTGAATGGTGCTCACCTGATGATATTCCACCTGACGATTGTCCTCATCGCTACTTTCTTCCAACACAATGTCTTCGTAAGTGGTGAGATTCTGCTTTGCCTCCTCCAGCAAGTCTTTCAATGTGTCTGCCCAACTATCGTTGCCCTCTATGCTGTCGTATATTCTGTCCATATATCCCTTGCCTTTGATGGCATGGAATAGTTCAATGAGATAAGCGAAACGCTTTTCCACATCATCGGCTATGAATATGTGTGCACGTTGATTCCAGGAGTTGAAGGTAGATACGGCGAGCGACTTCAACACCACTTGTCCATTTGGCAGCGTGGTAATATGAATAGGGTCAAGACATAGCAGCACGATGTGCTTTCCCGACTCCTCTGCCAGTCTTTCGGCAATGAGTACATGGGAGTTATAGTCTCTTGCCATAGTGCATATTATCACGACCACCTTCTGCGGCATTTTGGCAAGCGACATCACGCCAAGCTCAAAATGCATCAGTTCTGCTGGTTCGAGCCTTATTTTTCGCACCATGCCTTTGCCATATATCTCCTCGCCCTTTTTGCATACAAGACGGGGTAGGTTGCGACTGCGCGCTCCACTATAGAATATTACGAGCGGCTTTTTGCGCGGCATCAGAAGATACTCTTCCACTACATCCATTGTTTGTCGTGGCGATACTGCATGCAACTTGTCATTAGGCAAGAGTAGCGTGATGCAGTTCTCTGCCGTCTGCTTGTCTACTACCGCCACTTCTCCGTTCAAACATTTCTCCGAGAACTCACGGAAGAAGTCTCTATCCAGCAACTTCGAGACTTTCAGCAATAAGTCTGTGTCGAGACTCGTCTTGCCGAATATCTCGTATGTGGCAGAGTTAGACTTGCACAGTTCTCTGGCAAAGGCTGCTACCGAAGGAAACTTTGCCTTTACCTCTTTCAGAATCTCTTGCCCTATATGATATTTCTCCATTGTAGTATTTTATTTATTCTGATGCAAAGGTATATGTTTTTATGCCTCTGTCTACTATAGTCATTATCGGCCAAACCGGAATGAAGTGTCGGAAAAACAGGAAAAGCCTACAATTGCTCGTCTATGCAGGCCGACTCAATGTTACAGAGATAGCGACAGCGGCTCATGGCAATGTCCTCCACATAGTGGGTATCTTCATCGGGTCGCATCACGAAACGTTCGTGGGTAAGCACATCAGAAATACCTGGCTTGCGTCCGTAGGCTGTGCAAAGCAGGCATCCCCTAATTTCGGGATCAGCAGCAAGCATGCGTGTATCCTCTCCTATAGGGCGCAGCTGCTCCACAAGATCATTTATCTCGCGTTCCAAAGCCTTCATTTCATCACTTTTCTGCCGCATTTCGTTCACATAGTTACGGTAGAACATCTCCAGTTGTTCCATCGACTGTGTGCGGTAAACTTCGGCATTATTGTCGCGCCATACGTTGAAGAGCAATGCATTCAATCGGTCGAGAAACTTGAAGTTCTCGTCAAAATCGGATATTTGCCTGAAAAACATAATGCAAAACTTTTAATTGACCCCCTTGTAAGCCTCCAAACTTGCAATGGTTTTATTCATCTTCGTCTGGCAGTTTTCGGTCATATTAAGCACTTGCAGACAGAAATTTTTGGTGTGTTGCCCAGCATTCTCAAGTTCAGTCTCTAACTGTCTGATTTTGTCGCTGATTTGTGCTACCAGTTCTTCTGCTTCTCTGATTTTGTCTTTGCAGTCGCGGTCGGTCTCACCTATGTAGTGGCGGGCATTACTGCACTGGCTCAATGCGTAGTCGTAACGTGAGATTACCTTGTCTGCCTGTTCTTTAACATAATTCATATTGTTGTCTGCCTCTTGCCGTTTGTCTTCCAAGTCGCTCTTGATTTTCCTTATCTGGCGGTCTATCAACACACCGACAGCAGTTGTTCCAACCTTAAAATCATTAAGTTTGGAACAATATGCTCTCAGTACGGCTATTTCCTTCACATCTATGTCTGCCATAACCTTTATCTTACATTTCGGTAATCCTCGGCAGCCTGAGCAACTCGAGAGATGTAGGCCGAGAAGTCGCGCATCTCCTGTGAAAGACGATCTATCTCGCGTTTGCGCTCCTCGAAAGTCTGCATAAACCTTGATGCTTTGTCATCGTTCCAAGAATCAAAGATACGGTGAGTCTCTGCATTGAGATGTTGAAACAGATTTGTGCAAGCCTCAGCAGCTTGATTCAGTTTTGTGCCGAATTGGCGGAGTTCAGCTATATCTTTTACGCCAGCATCGTATGCCATAGTTATTGTTATTTTAAAAGTTTGTCAATCAGTTCTGTTTTGGACATCAGGTAAGGAGTAAACAACTCGTAGCGGTTGCTGCCTTCATTGTAATAGTACGCCCTTAGTCTTTCGCCATTGTCTTCGAGCACAGCGGGCCTAATGTCGTCGGGAAGTGACAGTGTAGCCACATCATTTTCACCAGAGCGAAGAATAAGCAAATGAGCAAAACGGCTGTAGACTGCCTTTGAGTTGACATAGCCGTCTTTTGTGATATAGAAATTACCGATACGATCAAGCTGCATGATGGTATGCACTCCGTTTTCAGGACCATGGTCAAGTATATACTCCAACGCTTGCATCATAGTCTTTATGTCGGAAATGCCAGAGTCGGTCTGTGGCTTGGATGTCACAGGATTGCCAAGCATACTCATCATAGACAATGCATCGTCGTATGACATCGGAGCTTCATCTTTTGTCGGATTACTGTTGTTGTCTTCGGCAAATTCAAGAGGTTCGTCGAATTTTAGCTCACGGAAAGTTTCCTCACCGAGTATAGTAAGCATAGTGGGACGTGCGCTGCCGCTGGCTATGTCCTTGCACAGTTGATAGAGCAATGCCTTGCGGTCGCGTGGCCTTACAAGACGGCACAAGCCCTCTGCTTGTAGCTTGTCGAGTATGTCCATGTAAGGTTCGTCGTCATCACATTTCATGCAGTCCATCACGACAAACTCATAGTCAAGTTCCTTTCTGCGGTTTGTGGCTATCATCGACACAAGTGTATTGATGCTTGTGCGTGTAACATACTGTTTGTCGTTGATGCCTAGAAGCATAATGTTCTCGCCACTCTCATCACGCAATGGAATTGTCACTGGCGACTGCGGTATGGCGATGCTTTGTCCAGGTGATGCCACAATGTGCCGTCTGCCTTTTGCAGCAATGACATCTATTGTTTGCTCGTCCATCGCATATTGCAGCGAACCGCTGAAGTACACCTGTCCGTTGGAGTTGTGCCCATCAGACTTCTTTTTCGCCGCTTCTATGAGGCTGTCTTGCACCTCACCCTTGGGTATGTAGCTGAATGTGAAGAGGAACTTGCCATCCGCACCCTGATAATAACATTGTCCTTTACCTTTCTCCATCTGGCTGACAACAGTTTCGGTGTCTTTACGCTCATGGTCAGGCACAAGTTTCTGAGCATCGGCAGGAAGGCACGGCAATATGTAGTGTTCGCCAATCTGATTTAGTATGCTGGCGCCAAGCTGCGGAGCATTCGACAACGACTGTGTGGCAAGCAAGAGATGCACGCCGTATGCACGTCCTTGCTGGGCAATGAGTGCAATGGTGGCAATCATATCTCTTTGCAGCTTGTTGTTTTTGGCATCATCGGAGAAAAGAGTTTGACATTCATCGGCGACAAGAATGATTTGCGAGATGTGCTTGTCGGCAGACATCTTATTGAATTCATCCACATCGCTTGCCCCAGTAGCAGCCAATATCTTTTGGCGTTGCTCCATCTTGTCTTGCAATTCGCGTATAACTTCGTATGTGATGCGCTCGTCGGCACGGTCAACGAGAATCACGCGCGAGTGCTTGATGTCGCGGTAAGGATTAAACTCCACGCCCTTGAAGTCCATAAGGTATAGCTCTACATCTTCGGGACTATACTTGGCAATCATGTTGATGATGATGTCGTGCAGGAAGCGCGACTTGCCCGAACCAGTCTCGCCAATGACAAAGGCGTGGTAGTGTCCGCGGTTCACGTCCATCTTGAAGTCTACGGTCTCACCGTTGGCTATCTTGCCTATCGGGGCTTCAATAGCAGAAGTGATGACTGTATATTCCGTCTCGTCAATATTGGATATCTCATCTTCTTGTTGTACACCACCGTTCAGATAGTCTATACACTTGCGACGAAAATCTGAGTCTTGGTCCAAAGAAAAGTTCGCAAATATCAATGACTTATCATATTTATAGTCTTTTGGAAGATTCGTGTAACCGTCAATCATACAGTATCTGTCTTCATTACACAGAAGTGGGTCATATACATTTTCTTCCAGATGCGTGTCAAAAAGACTATATCCATTGTTTATAAATATGGTGTGAATATTGGCGAGTGCTCCTTTTTCTATAATCTGACTATAAGCATTGCCAATCTTATTGTAATCGTTTAAGAAATCAAGGAATACCACAAATTCATAACTGCCATCCGACTGTTCGCCACGAAGTCGCTGCGCCATCTTATTCCTCAGCGACTCTGCCAGATTCTCTGCTGATTTCAAATCCAAACACACATCACACAAAGACCTGTCAAAGTTGTCAACAAAGAATTGTGCCTTACCAGAGAAGTTTAGGTCTATAAAATGAAGTTTCACCCTGCCACGTGGCATAGACAATAGCGCACACATAAGCAAATGTATCATCTTCTTTTGCGCAAATTCTTCCCAACCCTCGAAACTCTTTATCACCACACCTGGTGTTTCTGAAAAATCCACATACTTTGGGACACATATTGCTGTGTTCTGAATGCCGATATAGCACATCGTATCGGTAAAAATGGGCGGTAGACTTGTTCTCTTTGCAGCCACACTTGCTATATATTTGATTTCTGCATCTTGTGATTCTGCATCTGGCATAATCGGCAGTACAATCGGATCCAAGTTGCTAATGCGGATAGCAAGTTGCTGTGCTTCATTGACAGCTTCATTCAGTTCTTTGTCATAGGCTTCTTTTGTTTCTGCCTTTATGTCACGCACACGCTGCTCGAAATGTTTCACGAGCATATCTATTGCTGCTATTGTTCTCATCTGTTGTCCTCCTTTATGTATACGAAACAGGCATTCTTGTCCAATTTCTCGTAAACCTGCAAATGTACGTTGGCATGGATGTTCTTGTGCAGGTATTCAAAAACTACACTGCCTTCAAAATGAGCATTAAGTTCCTTTATAAAGTCTCCCAACTCCTTCTGTGGCACATATTCGTCATCATCAAAATCACTTTCTGCCGACTTGTTGACAACGGCATTCCAAATGTGCTTAGTAATAGGAGTGGCAACATACCTTATAGTCTTCTTTTTCCCAAAAATGATTCCATCCTTGTACTCACACTCCTTTGTATCGCTGACGAATTCTTCTATTAGAAACTTATATGAATTGCGTTCAGCTTCTTCCTTGGCTTTGCGTTCAGCTTCTTCCTTGGCTTTGCGTTCTGCCTCTTCCTTGGCTTTGCGTTCAGCTTCTTCCTTGGCTTTGCGTTCAGCTTCTTCCTTGACTTTGCGTTCTGCCTCTTCCTTGGCTTTGCGTTCTGCTTCTTCCTTGGCTTTGCGCTCTGCCTCTTCCTTGGCTTTGCGCTCTGCTTCTTCCTTGGCTTTGCGCTCTACCTCTTCCTTGGCTTTGCGCTCTTGATTTTCTTGCGCTATTTTCCAATCTTCGTCAATAGTCTCTTTCAAGCGATAATACGGTACTACAGACAATGGATTCTTATTGTACTCTAAAGTACGGTATTTGATGGTTTTGATCAAGATATTGTGTAAGTCGGGCTCTTTACCTTGCTCCAACAATTCAACTATATTGGGGCAGCTTTCCACACGAATCCATTCACAATCATTTGGACTTTTTTCACCAACATCAAAATTACTCGCCAGATATTTTATCAAAATGAAAGGTTGAGGAGGTAGACCAAAATCTCCTCTGATATGGCAACATATCAAAAACCATATGGATTCGCCATCCTGCTTTAATGCCTTATCCAGTAAGGCTCTTAAATATTCTATTTCCATTATTTTATCTTAATCTTAATAAACCTATTTTCTTTGTCATGTTTGGGCTTGACGAAGAACTATTTTTCTTCTTCCATTTTTTCTTTCAAATCCTTTGCCAAAGTTCTTTCAAAATGAGAGGTGGATTTTTCAAACCAGTAGACAGCTTTCTCGTAGTCTATATCAACTTCAGCACCATGCCATTTGCCACGCTTGTAAAGAAACCCAAGTAGCGAAATCGCAGATTGACTGCCACTTTCTGCAGCTTCTGTGTACCAACGAACTTTTTCTTTCGCTGGTGCATGTTCAGCACGTGCATACATCGCTTCAGCATTGCCAATCTCAATGGCTTTGGATAACCATTGTTCGCATAATGTAGACCCCAATGTGTAGTATTTGTTATTAATGAGCTCTGAGAATTCAGTCAAAAGGTTATATTTTACAGCTACATCAAGCCAGAAATTCATATTGTCTACCTCGTGTTCTTTGATGAGATCAACAAAATCTTCATACGATCCAATTCCACCTTTTAGTAACCAAACCTCTATCTTTTCCAAACGCTCAATAGTTATGGGCTCTTTTTTGTAGTATTTTAAAAGATTATCTGATATCCAACCTTTATCTGCAGCCAAAGAATACCACAGCAGCGCTCGCTTCTCGTCTTTTTCAAAGCCTTCACCATCCCATAACAAATCACCTACCTTTATCATGGACTTGCCATCGCCTTCAATGGCAGAAAAGACAAGCTCTTTGGACAATTTTGTCTCTGTTTGTTCTTCCATATCCGCTTTATCGTTCATTTGGTTCATACTCCCATTGCTCAAACGCTGAGACATTAGCTTGTGGCTCTTCTTCCTTAGAATAGTCGTTGGCAAGATATATCACAGGGCACTTGGTCTTATACATTAGGTCGAAGACATATTTAAGATACTCTCCTCTTAACTGTTCCATATAGCGGTGGAACAAGAAGAACTTGGTGTTCTCGTTGTATGTTCCAGGAATAATGAACTGTTCATCATCTCCAGACGGAGTGAGCGTTTGGATTGTCCCTGCTTTATCTATGTAAAGTGCTTGTCCGCAAGTTGCACAACCGTTCATCTCGTTGATAGCACGTCTTGCGTTGTCAATGTCGGGATTTGAATGAAACCATATAATTACAGGGCGTATCGGTGAACTACCAACATACTCTTCGATAGTTTCAATAATGTTGTCCTTGTTAGTACTTTTCATATTCTGTCTTTTGTTTAAGTCAGACTGTATGTTACAAAACAAAAAAGCAGCAAAGACTCTGCGACTGCACGATTTTACTCGCACGTCGTAGTGTC
>ENA-ORMX01002067-ORMX01002067.1-human-gut-metagenome-genome-assembly--contig:-NODE-2067-length-12175-cov-5.984983_pt1 | contig 12175 bp, 11 predicted proteins | sample MGYA00242108_ERZ509007 | MGnify/ENA primary metagenome ERZ509007 (study PRJEB26280, sample SAMEA2338745) | human gut metagenome | biome: human gut; feature: human-associated habitat; material: faeces...
GACAAGGATGCGGAAACCGATGCCCCCGCCCCTAAGCTCGAAAAGAAATCCAACGTCGGCATGATCCTCGTCATCTTTGCCCTTGCCGGTGCTGCGGGTGCAGCTTATTACTACATCAAGTTCGTCAAGGGCAGAAAGCCCAAGGATGAGGACATGGACTTCTTCGACGATGAAGGCTACGAGGAAGAGCCGTACATCAACGAGGATGAAGAGCCGCAGATTGCGGAGGATGCTGAAACGGATGGTGATGAAGATTGATCTTAGTCATTGCTGAAAAGCCCAGCGTTGCCCAGTCCATCGCAAAGGTGCTGGGCGCGACGTCCCGCAAGGACGGCTACATGGAGGGCGGCAATTACATCGTTTCGTGGTGCTTCGGTCATCTGGTGGAGCTGGCAGACGCCAGCTCCTACGATGAGCGGTATGCCAAGTGGCGGTATGACGATCTGCCCATTGTTCCGGAAAACTGGATGTTCGAGGTCACAAAAGACAAAGCCCAGCAGTTCAAGGTGCTGTCCTCTCTTATGAAGGACAAGCGCGTCACCGAGCTGGTCTGCGCAACCGATGCAGGGCGCGAGGGTGAGCTGATCTTTCGGCTGGTCTACAACAAAGCCGGATGCACCAAGCCCTTCAAGCGTCTGTGGATCAGCTCGTTGGAGGACTCCGCCATCCGCGAAGGCTTCCAGCATCTCCGGGACGGCAAGGAATATGACCGCCTCTATGAAGCGGCACTCAGCCGCTCGAAGGCAGACTGGATTGTCGGTATCAACGGCACCCGCCTTTTCACCACGCTCTATCACAAGAAGCTGGTGGTCGGGCGCGTCCAGACGCCGACCCTTGCAATGCTGGTGGAGCGCGACGGGAAAATCTCCACGTTCCAGAAGGAAAAGTATTTCAACGTCCACGTCGGCAAGGGCGATCTGACCGCCGATCTGGAAAAGGTCAAAACCGAAGAGGAAGCAAAAAGAATTGCGGCGGCTTGCGAGAAAAAGCAAGCCGTCGTTTCTTCTCTCAAGCGGGAGACGAAAACCGTCAATCCTCCGAAGCTCTATGATCTGACCACCTTGCAGCGCGAGGCAAACCGATACTACGGCTTCACTGCCCAGCAGACGCTCGATCTCGTACAAACACTCTACGAAAAGAAGCTCCTGACCTATCCGCGCACGGACAGTCAGTTCATCACGGACGATATGGAGGACACTGCCCGTCAGGTCATTTCCATCGTCTGCCGCCAGCTTCCGCTTTTCTCCGGCGTTTCGGTTACTCCGGACATTGCCCGCGTAACCGACAACAGCAAGGTCACGGATCACCACGCCATTCTCCCGACCGTCCAGCTTGAAAAGCAGGATGTTTCCGCGCTGCCGCAGTCGGAACAGAAAATCCTCAATCTTGTCGGGATGCGCCTTCTGTGTGCGACCGGCGAGAAGCACACCTACGCAGAAACGCAGATCACGCTCTCCTGCGAGGGCTACGAGTTCAAAACCAAGGGCAAGACCGTCGTTCAAAACGGATGGAAAGCCATCGAAGAGCTGTTCAAGTCCTCCCTCAAGACGAAGGAAAAGGACGATCCCATGAAGTCCCTGCCCGAAGTCCATGAGGGCGATGTTCTGGATGGTGTGTCTGCCAGCGTCACCGAACACTTCACAACGCCTCCGAAGCAGTACACGGAAGATACCCTCCTGTCTGCGATGGAGACTGCCGGAAACGATCAGTTCGACGATGACACCGAGAAGAAAGGTCTCGGCACTCCCGCAACCCGCGCCGGTATCATTGAAAAGCTGGTGAAATCCGGCTTTGCAGAGCGCAAGGGCAAATCCCTCATTCCCACGAAGGACGGCTGCAACCTTGTCTGTGTTCTGCCGGAACAGATCACCTCTCCCGCAATGACGGCGGAATGGGAAAACACGCTCATGGAGATTGAGCGCGGCAATGCGGATGCAGACGCATTCCTCAGCGGCATTGTCCGGATGACCGGGGATCTCGTGAAAGCCTACCCGTTTCTCTCCGATGCCGAAGCCCAGCGTTTCGGCACGGGTAAGGAGGAAATCGGCAAATGTCCCCGCTGCGGCTCTCCGGTCTACGTCGGCAAGGGCAATTTCTACTGCTCGAACAAGGCTTGCTCCTTCTGCCTGTGGGAAGACAACAAGTTCTTTTCCAGCAAGAAAAAGAAGCTCACCAAGAGAATTGCAAAGGAGCTGCTGGACAAGGGCTGGTGCCGAATGACCGGGCTTTACACGCCGAAGAAGCCCCAGCTCTACGATGCGGTGATTCGTCTGGATGACAGCGGCGGCAAATATGTCAGCTTCAAGATGGAGTTCGACCGATGAGCCGCCCGAAGTATGTTGCCTCTTGCAGTGGAGGCAAAGACAGCGTAGCGACGCTCCTGCTGGCTGCACAGCACAAGGAACCGCTGGACGAGGCGATTTTCAGCGAGGTTATGTTTGATCAGAACACAAGCGGTGAAGTCCCGGAACATCGGGACTTCATCTATGACCGGCTCAAGCCCTTCTGTGAAAAGGAACTGGGCATCAAATTCACCATTCTTCATGCAGACAAGACCTACGATGATGTGTTCCATCATGTCATCACCCGCGGACCGCATAAGGGCGAGGTTCGCGGCTTCGCATGGGCTGGTATGTGTGCAGTCAATCGGGACTGCAAAATCCCGCCCGTCCGCAAGTACAATGCCGCACTCTCGCCGGACACTGTGAGCTATGTCGGCATCGCGGAGGATGAGCCAAAACGCCTTGCTCGTCTGGATGGAATAACGAAGGTCAGTCTGCTTGCCAAATACGGTATGACCGAGGCGGACGCCTACAAGCTCTGTCAGGAACACGGGCTGCTTTCCCCAATCTACGCTCACTGCCGAAGAAACGGCTGCTGGTTCTGTCCCAACGCCAGTGACTCGGAGCTGCTGCACATGGTCACAAAGCACCCGGATATGTTTGACCGGCTGATTGAATGGGAGAACGAGGATAACATCTTCCATCGTCGGATGACGCGCAGAGAAACCCCGTCTGAGGTAAAGGCTCGTTTATTGAGCAAATCCCAGACGGGGTTTTCTTCGCCCAAAAGCAAATAAGAAATGGAGGTTTGAGATGGCTGAAAACAAAAATGCACAGCAAGTCCGCGAAATCACGGACAAGCTGGAACAGGGCATCAAGGAGCTTTTTGAATCCGAGCGGTTCAAGGAATATCTCCGCACGATGTCCAAGTTCTACAACTATTCCTTCAACAACACGCTGCTCATTGCGATGCAGAAGCCGGAGGCAACCTATGTTGCCGGTTATACCTCGTGGCAGCGCAACTTTGACCGTCAGGTCATGAAGGGCGAAAAGGGCATCAAGATTCTTGCACCCGCGCCGTACAAGGCGCAGGAAGAGCGTGAGAAGATTGATCCTTTGACGCAGAAGCCGGTGATCGGCGCAGATGGGAAGGCTGTCACGGAAACGGTTGAGGTCCTGCGTCCTGCCTTCAAGGTGGTAAGTGTCTTTGATGTTTCCCAGACGGACGGCAAGGAGCTTCCGGACATTATCGTCGATGAGCTGAAAGGCACCGTCGAAAACTACGAGGCGTTCTTCGACGCGCTCAGGCAGGAATCTCCCGTCCCTATTTCCTTTGAGGACATTCCGGGCGGTGCAAAGGGATTCTTCTCGCCGGTTGAAAGCCGCATTGCCATTCAGGAGGGCATGAGCGAAATCCAGACGGTCAAAACCGCCATTCACGAGATCGCCCACGCAAAGCTCCACGCCGTCAAGCCGGATGAGAAAGCCGCGCCAGAAGATAAGAAGGATCGGCACACCAAGGAGGTTGAAGCGGAAAGCGTTGCCTACACCGTCTGCCAACGGTACGGCATTGAAACCTCGGACTACTCCTTCGGTTACATCGCCGGTTGGTCATCCGGCAAGGAAACCAAGGAACTGAAAAGCTCTCTGGACACCATCCGCAAGACGGCGGCTGAGATGATCGAGGGCATTGACGCCAAGCTCAAGGTGCTGCTGGCAGAGAAAGCACAGTCCGCAGAGATGGAAGTCGAAGCTCCCGTAAAGGAAGCTGTTCCGGAGGAAAAGCCGGAAGTCCCCATTTACCGCGAGACGGCGAATTATGCCTATGAAGCCGGTGAGCTGGAGTCATATCGTGCTTCTCTCGCCGCAAACGTGGAATGCCGCAAAGCGATTGAAGCGGCGATCAGCTCCAACTACGGAGACAACCGGCTGGATGCGGATGCTGCCGTGAAAAGCGTCCTTGAGCAGTTCTCTCCGGAGCGCGTCCGGTATGTCCTCGCAAACACCATTCAGCAGAAAGACTTTGACGGGCGCATTCCCCAGCCCCTCAAGGAATGGGCGAAGACCGTTGATGTCTGCCCCGAAAACGCCTCCCGCTTCCTTGTGGATAAACCCAATCCCGGACTGACGGCACTTTTCGTGGATGCGTTCCGTCAGCAGACCGAACCCCAGAAGGAAGTCACTTCTGAGAAAGTAGCGGAAAGAGACCCGGAGGTCGTTGCATGGGAAAGCGATGAGATTACCTCTATTGAGGTAAAAACCGTGGAGGTCAATTCTCCCATTGCCCCCATGCCGGAGGAAGCACCGAAGGCTCACCGACTGACTGCCGAAGAGAAGGAGATCAAAGCTGCCGTCATGGACACGCTCAAGGGGCAGATTGCCTATAACAACGACGGAATGCGGGCGTCCTATCGCGTCTCTAACCATTCCTTCAATCTGCTGGCGCGGAACGGCGTCAGGATCGAGGGCAACACGGTCACGCAGAACGGTGAGCCGCTGTTCAAAATCCATCGCCGTCATGCGGCGCGAAAAACACAGGGCTGCTACCGTGAGCTGATGCCGACGCTGGAATACGTCAGGCAGGAGCAGAAGCAGGAAAAGCCCTCCATCCGCGATCAGCTCAAAGCTGCCGCAAAACAGCAGTCGGAGAAGAAATCTCCGGTCAAATCCAAAACGCACGACATGGAGTTGTGAGAAAGGAGACGCATGAAGAAATATACAGACGTTGACATCGTTGCGGAGCTGCAGAAGCTCGTGGACAGTCATGTAGACAGCTACAAGGAAGACTTCGACATCGACAAGCGCATCATCCGCCGCGCCGCCGAAAGCCAGAATCCCGAAGACAAAACGCTGATGTGGTTCTGCCGTCCGCATGGAACGCACTGCCTCAATGAAAATCAGGTCTTTATTCAGGGAACGCGAGATCACAACACCTTCCGTTTCTATGCGGAGCAGACCTACGACGAGTGCGTTGCCCGTGTCATTATCCCGAAAACCCTCAAGCACGGCAAGGTCTTCGGAGATGTCTTTGAGATCAACTACCGGGAACAGGCGGCAAATGTGGCGCAGAACTCGGTTGCGCCGGATCATGACCGGCTGACCTTCGCAGATGGCTTTGTGCTGGATGCGCCCTGCCGCAGCAGCTTCGATGCAGCAATGGCTCTGGTCGGTGAGCATGGCGGCGTCAAAACCCACCAGACGCTCCCGAAGGACGCGGATGCTCTGGTGGAAGTGCTGTCTAAGCAGAAAAGCCGCCGTGACAGACTGCCGGAGGCAGATAGGACAGAGGTGCTTTCGCCGCTCCCCGTCGCAGAACTCCGCAAATATGAGGCAGTCAAAAAGGCTCATCCGGACGCGCTGGTCTGCTTTGCCCAGAATGGCTATTTTGAGCTGTACGGCAAGGACGCGGAAAAAGCCGCGCCCTTGCTCGGCACAAAGCTCCTTGAGAAGAAGGTACGCGGCAAGCCCTCCATGCCGGTGACCGGCTTCCGTGAAGCCGCGTGGGTAGCCGGTTCTCACAAGCTCTGGAAGTCCGGCGCAGATGTCTTTCTCAGCAAGGACGGCGAGACCTTCAAGGAACTCAAAGCCGCAGATTACATTCCTGTCGGCGCGACGCTGAATGTGGAAGGGATCAAGTGCAGAATTGACGCGGTTGATTTTGCCGCCGATGAAGTCCGGCTGACCAACATCGAGGACAAGAACCGCCCCATCCGCTTTTCTGAGAGCATCCAGTATGTCCGCTCCTATGTGGAGGATGCCGGAACAGCCATCTACGACACCATCCCGAAGAAGCCCGCTGCCCGTGAATCCATCCGCGACAAGCTGAAATCCGCGCAGAAGGCACAGCCGACCCACACACCGAAGCCGCAGAAAAACAAAGGAAAGGATATGGAACTCTGATATGAAAAACTTTACCGTGGAAGAAATCAACCTGATGTGCTGCTTCAACACGTCCAGCCGGAAGCGGCTGATCGACGATATGAAGAGCGTCACCCTGAACGACATGGACGGCGAGATCGCAGAGCTGATGTATAAGACCATCCAGAAGCTCGAAGCCATGAGCGACGCGGAGTTTGAGGAACTGTATATCATGCCGGACGGCATGGTGGATGACTGAAAGGAGGATGCCTATGCCCGTATTAGACGGTAATTTTGAAGCCTTCGTCACAAACCTCGGCAAGTACAACGAGGGTATGCTGGTCGGTGAGTGGGTGAAGCTGCCCACAACCGAGGAAGAGATGCAGAAGGTCTTTGAGCGCATTGGAATCGGCAAGCAGGATGAGTTCGGTCAGCCCTACGAAGAGTGGTTTATCACCGACTACGAATGCCCGATCTACGGTGTTCAGAAGATGCTTGGCGAGTACGAGAGCCTTGATAAGCTCAACTACCTTGCCGCTTTGATTGACGAGCTTTCCCTGAGCGATCAGGAAAAGCTCGTTGCCATTATGGAGGCTGGCTGCGATGAGGTCAGCGACATCGACGATCTCATCAACCTGACGTTCAATCTGGACTGCTACGACATCATGCCCGGTATCAACGACGAATCCGACCTTGGCTATTATTACGCCCACGAAGCCGGTATCTACTCTGAAAAGGATCTCGGTCCTCTGGCAAATTACATCGACTATGAACGCTATGGGCGCGACATTGCGATGGATGAGCAGGGACGCTTCACCGATGAGGGCTATGTCCGCGTTGCAAGCGAGAGGTGGGACAGGCAGTTTGACGGGGAGCTTGATGATATTCCCGATGAATACCGGATTACCGGCTCAGGGGAAGCCGCCGAGCGTGACAGCACCATCGCCGTTCTCGTCGTTGAGCCGGGAAAGGAGCCTTATGTGAAGGAGATTGACTCCGGTCTGGAGTCCTTGCAGCATGAGGTCGGCGGCTGCATCGAGGCGATTTATCCCTACGAAGACCCGGTTGCCTTAGTCTGCAACGAGGAAGGCAAGCTGGAAGGTCTGCCCCTGAACCGCGCTCTGCGTGATGAGGACGGTGACATCTACGACGTTGTTGCCGGAACATTCATGGTAGTCGGCTTGACGGATGACAGCTTCGGTTCTCTGACCGTAGAGCAGATGCAGAAGTTCTCTGACCACTTCAAAGTGCCGGAGCAGTTTGTCAAGCTGGGCGATAAGATTGTTGCGATCCCCATGATCTCGAAGGAACAGCAGAAGCAGGAGAGCGTTGAGCAGAAGGACTTTGAGATGAATGCCGACACCTCCGGTCTGACGGTTGCCGGTCACATCGGGACGTGGCACACCATTGACCAGCACGAAGTCGGCGGTCACAGCTTTTATCTGATGGAGCATGACACCTACGGCGATGAAGCTGCCTGTATCATTGTCGATGAGCGCGGCAAGCTCGTCCTTGATGATGTCTACAACGGCTTTGACGATGACACGCTCCGCCTTCTCGACCTTGAGGTCAAGGAAGTGCCGGAAATGCCCGATCCCGCGCTCTCCGTTCAGGATATGAAGGACTACGGCTACGCATGGGCTGGCGTTCTTCCCGCCGGTCAGGAGGCGGCTGAGAAGGCTTTGGAGAAGGGCTGCGAGGTTTACCGTCTCTATTCCGATAACACCGAGGGCTTGTGCGTAGATGCCAAGGAGATTGCCGATCATGCGGCAAAGGGCGGAATGCTCGGTATCAGCAAGGAAAGCTGGATGGCGGCTCTTGAGAAGGAAAACTACCTCAAGGCGGCGGAGATGTCGATGGAGGATGACTACGGCATGATTGATGGGATCATCAACAACGGTCCGAAGGAAGACAAGACCGCAGAGGTCAAAGCCCCCGAAAGGGGCGAAAAGTCCTCCATCATGGACAGGCTCAAGTCTGCAAAGGCTGAAAAGCAGAAGGAATGCTGCCCTCCCAAAAAGCACAAAGGAGAGATTGAGCTGTGAGCAGAAGTCAGAAATGGCGGCAGGAGTGGTCGTTCTTCATCGGGGACAGCGGACGCCGGAAGTATAACCGCTTCTGCGTCCGCTGCGTCCATAGCTGCAAGCAGAGCTTCCGTGCGGATCTCATCGCCTGTCCGCACTTCTCCCGCAAGGCATCGAGGTGTAGACAGTTAGGGGGCGAAAAAGCCTGTGATTGCAAGCCTCAGAGCGGCGCAAATTGACCAACCTAAGTGATTGTATTCCCTGCGCAGTTTCTTCTTTAGCGCGGAAATAAGTGTCGATTTCGGCACTTGTTTGAATGCCCGGAAAACGAACCAAAAGCCTCTGTCGATGCCCGGTTTGGGTATCGGCAGAGGCTCTTTTTTGTATCTTTTCTGTAAATACCGTTGAAAATCACGCGCTAATACACAGCGTCACTATTAGCGTTTCTGTATAACTATGCCTCTAACCCATATAATTGTTATAAGCGTTATAGAAAAGGTGTAGGTACGCGCTATGATTGACAAACGAATAGGTAAACGAGTAAAACAATGCCGGGAACGCCTCGGAATCTCGCAAGAAGAGCTTGCGGAAAAGACCGGGCTGACTGCAAATTATATTTCTACGGTTGAACGTGGTATGTCGTTTCCTCGCTGTGAGAAATTGATCATTCTTCTCAATGGGCTTGAGGTTTCGGCAGACGCGATTTTCTGTGACGTCCTGGAGCATTCGACAAGCTATAAATCGTCTGAACTCTCGGAGAAACTTGCTTCGTTGTCTCCGCAAGCGCAGAAGCGCATTTTGCAGATGGTTGAGCTGATGATTCAGCAGGAAACGGCAGATAATGGCTGAATCCGTCATGGGCTGTGTGATTTTATCACGCAGCCTTTTTTCTTCCCTTATTTCGACAGAATATTTCATATCTCCGCGCTATACTGTGTATTAGAGACATAGAAACAGTCTCTAATACATAGTCAGGAGATGAAAAAGAAAATGAAGACCTGTGCTTTTACCGGGCATCGTCCGCAAAACCTCCCGTTTGGTTTCAATGAGGAAGACGAACGCTGCATAGACCTCAAAAAAACTCTCAGGGAGCAAATCATCAATCTCATCGAAAATGAAGGCGTCACGCACTTTATATCCGGAATGGCAATCGGTGTAGATATGTATGCCGCTGAGATCGTACTGGGACTGAAAGCGTCCTATCCGGGAATTACGCTCGAAAGTGCCATCCCGTGTGAAAGTCAAGCTGCAAAGTGGTCGGAAGCTCTGAGAGATCGGTATTTCGACATTGCGTCCAAGTGTGATAAGGAAACACTGATTCAAACCCATTACTCGCCCGACTGCATGGACAAGCGCAACCGTTATATGGTTGATCATGCGGATGTCCTGATCGCGGTTTGGGATGGAAGCCCCAGCGGAACCGGAAAGACGGTCAGATATGCTCATCAGCAGGGTAAATCTGTTACGGTCATTGACCCGGTTTCCCTTGATGTCACACAAGAATAAGGCAAATAATTTCCCCTCTGAATTAAGCATTGTGAAAACCGTAAATATACTTACGATAGCGAATACACATTGCGCTGAACAGTGATTATTGGAAACGTGTACGGCGTATGCTGCCCCGTGAACTTTTCCACGGAATGCACTGAGTTTTCACGGCTTCGCAAAATGGAAAGCGCCACCCTATGAACAGTCCTTCGTTGGGAGAAAATTAAATCGCTGGAAACGGGAATGCCCCGGCACTGTGCATCTGGCACAGCGCCGGGGGCATTTTTTCATCACAAGAGGTCATTCAGAAGATTCATACACTTAACCTTCTGCTGGAGATTTGCACTCCCGTACACATTCAGGGTAAAAGATACGTTCTTATGTCCGAGGATTTCAGAAAGAGACTTTATATCAAACTCCGGTATCTCGATTGCTCTAACTGCGAATGTATGCCGGATCTCATGAAACTTCACTTTCTCCAATCCGTTCCGCTTCAAGAAACGTGCGAAAAATTGCCGATATGTCCTCGGCTCGGTTGGCTTTGTCTTGCCCGTGAGGAAATAGTGATTCGGGTTTTCCGCGTAAAACTTCTTGATGATATTCATGAGAAGAGACGGAACAGGAATCGTTCGAGCGGAGGTCTTCGTTTTCGGCGGTCCTATATGAAGATACGATTCTCCTTTCTTCTTGTCGTAGATACGCTGGACGGTTTTGTTGATGCTGATGGTCTTGTCCGTCAGCGAAATGTCCCTCATCTGTAAGCCGCACAGCTCGCCTATCCGGACTCCGGTAAACAATGCAATCAAAATTCCCGCTGTCTTCCGGTTCAAGTCCATGTAGATACACTGGATTAGAGCTTGCTCTTGATCTTTTGAGAGAGAAACTACTTTCTTGATGCCAAGCTCTTTTGGGTATTCGATTAAGTCCCAGTTCAGGAGTGGAATAGCCCGTTCCTTGTAGGCATACTCCATTGACAGCCGGAGAACGAGGATAACATCCCTTATCGTCTTCACGGTAAGCCCCCCGGTCTTATCCAAGCGTCCAGCATTGTAGAGATACGAAATGTAGCTCTGGATGTCCGCTTCGGTGATGCTGCCAATCTTGCGCTTGCCGAAATACGGGATCAGGTGATTTTCGGCAATCAGCGTAAAGCTGGCATGGGTTGACGGCGTGATCATGGGCTTCTTTTGATTTAGCCATGTGTTCACAAGCGTCTTGAATTGTGTATTGTTAGTCATAAAGACCACCTCCACGAACATTATCCGGTGGAGGGATAATCAGGGCATTAACACCCTCAAGTAACGGTCTTGAGAAGCGTCCGAAGCTCCGCTTTCCGGGCTTCGATGAGCCGTACAAACAATGTCGTATAGGTGATATTTACGCAGAAAGAAGTCAGCGAGGGGCTTCTGACATGGAACTGCTTTCTGTCACGATGAACGATGGCGTTATGCCTCGCTCTGAGATTGAGAGCAAAGACAACTCAAGTGAAGACAAAAGCAATTATAAGGTTGTTCTAACAGGAGATATGGTCTATAACTCCATGAGAATGTGGCAAGGAGCGAACGGCATCTCTCCGTGTGATGGTATAGTTAGTCCTGCATACACAGTTCTAATGCCTAAAATCCCGATTAGTAATGGATATTTTGCAGCTTTCTTCAAAAGCCCTAACCTGATCAATGAATTTAGAAAGAACTCTCAAGGCATGACCTCTGACACATGGAACTTGAAGTATCCTCAGATTGAAACAATCAAGGTCTGCATACCGGCTCTCTCAGAGCAAAAACGGGTATCAGATATGCTTGGTACACTTGAGCGAAGGATTGCAAAACAGGCACAGCTTGTTGATAACCTCAAGAAGTATAAAAGAGGATTGCTCAATCAAATATTCTCTGCAATCTCAAAAGGTTCTCAGCGCAGAAAACTTCGTGAGCTTGTTCACGTTTCGGGAGGCAAAACGCCAAGTATGAGCAATTCGCTCTATTGGAACGGAGACATCGTTTGGATTTCCTCCAAAGACATGAAGAGTAGTAGAATTTCCGGTAGCGAGCTAAAGATAACAAATCTGGCGCTCAATGAGATGATGCTTTATCATCCTGGAACATTATTGTTGGTTGCGCGAAGTGGCATCTTGAAACACTCGTTGCCTCTCGCTATTCTCGAAGTAGATGCAACAATAAATCAGGACATCAAAGCATTGCAAGTACATGGTTGCAACGCATTCTACCTCTATTATGCAATTCTGTCACAAGAGGACAATATCATTAGAACTCTTGTGAAAACCGGAACAACGGTACAAAGTCTCATGATGGATTCCTTCTTAAACATTGAAATACCAACACCTGACATTGACCTACAACAAAGCATAATCGACAAACTGGCTAAACTCGAAAAGTATGTAGATGTTCAGGAAGAAGAACTATCGTTATTATCCCAAATGCGAAATGGCTTGTTGCAACAACTCTTTATATAAAGAGCTGCCTCATATAGCCGTCCCTCGTTTTACTCAGAAGGTCAAGTGTTTTT
>ENA-ORMX01002069-ORMX01002069.1-human-gut-metagenome-genome-assembly--contig:-NODE-2069-length-12150-cov-9.692518_pt1 | contig 12150 bp, 8 predicted proteins | sample MGYA00242108_ERZ509007 | MGnify/ENA primary metagenome ERZ509007 (study PRJEB26280, sample SAMEA2338745) | human gut metagenome | biome: human gut; feature: human-associated habitat; material: faeces...
ATAAGACAAATGCAAAAAAATACCGCGGCCCACAATCCGCGGTATAAATTTTTTGCTTTTCGCAATTATAACTCTTTAAGCAGAGCGCAGGCCTGCTGCTGAACACCGCATAATATTTCCGCGCTTGTCTTGAGTTTTTGCATTTCTTCCGGCGACAGGCGGGGAAGCATTGTCCTGATAACGCCGTCTTTGCCGATAACCGTCGGCAGAGACAGACAAACATCGTGCAGCCCGTCGATATTCCCGTGTCGGGCGCTGACGGTCAGAACTCTTTTTTCATCTTTGGCAATCGCCTTGCAAATTGTGCTCAGAGCGCCGGCAATGCCGTAATAAGTCGCTTTTTTGCCGTGATAAATCTTATAAGCAATCTGGACGACTTCCTCCGCGATTTTCTTTTTATTGGCATCATTCAGCTCTTTTCCCATGTCGCGGGCAAATTCCTCAATATCCATGGCACCGACTCTCGCCGTCGACCAAGAAACCACCGCCGAATCGCCATGTTCTCCCAAAACCAGCGCATGAAGAGATTTCGGCGATATGCCCAGATATTGTCCCAGCAGCGACCGAAAACGGGCCGTATCCAAAACCGTTCCGGAGCCGATGACCCGGTTGGCCGGATAGCCGGATTCCTTCAGGGCTATATAAGTCAGAATGTCTACCGGATTGGAGACAATGAGCAGGATTCCTTCAAAGGGTCTCTTTTTAATCTCCCCGATAATGGACTTCATAATGGCACTGTTTTTCCGGATCAGATCCAGTCTCGTCTCGTCGGGCTTCTGGTTGGCACCGGCGGTGATCACAATGACTGCGGCGTCCGTAATATCATCATAAGTACCCGCATAGATCTTCATGGGGCTGGCAAATGCCATGCCATGACTGATATCCATAGCTTCTCCTTCCGCACGATCATGATCGGCATCGATCAATACCATTTCCGAAAAAAGCTTACTCTGCATCAGGGCAAACGCGGAAGAAGATCCCACAAATCCGCAGCCCACTACAACTACCTTTCTACTGTCAATACTCATAATTCTGACCTCCTGTCATTTACTTTATCACTTTTTCAAAATCAGATGCCGGATGTTTACACAATGGACAGATAAAATCCTCGGGCAGTTCCTCTCCCACATACTCATAGCCACAGATGGTGCAGCGCCATACTGTCTGACCGTCCACAGTCTTCCCTGTATCTACCGGCTTGGGTTTTACATTTTCCTGATAATACTCATAGTTTGCGGATGGCTCTTCACTTAATACTTCCATCTCCGTCACTTCTCCGATGAACATAGTATGAGATCCCAGATCCACGGTCTGAGTAACTTTCACTGCAATGTATGCGTTAGTGCCTTCTGTGATATAGGGCACGCCGTTCTCTGCATTTTTATATGCTGTATAATCCGCAAATTTATCCACTTCTCTGCCTGACTGAAAACCAAACCGCTCATACAACGGAAACTCTGCCGTTCTGCTGAGTACGGATACATTAAATACACCGGTGTTTAACAGCATATCGTGGGTATAGTTTGCCTTGTTAATGCAGACGCAGATCTGATTCGGAGTGGAAGCTGCCTGGATCGCGGTATTGACGATACAACCGTTTGCTTTCTCTGCATTTCTCGTAGTTACCACATATAATCCATAACTTAATTTGTGCATTGCTTTTTTATCCATAAGATCTCTCCTTTTTTCTATTTTCTATCTGCCATACTGCCTACGCTATTTCTATGTAGTATGACACTCCTGATCTGTTTTATTTATTTCTTTATCATGATTATATCGTATTCATAATTATTAGTCAATAATATTAGTAATGATTCTTAATATTATTTATTAAATATTACATATTCTTACAATGCAAACAAAAAAGAACACTGAAATCCTTTTTTGATAACAGTGTTCCTCTTGATTGATTTTCTCTGAACCATCAAATCTCTAATAAGTCACCACATTGTGATATACTCTGTAATACCCATCCCCGAGATCTACCAGCTGCAGCTGAATCGCAAAGTTGTCCATGCCAAGCTTTTTCAGCACCTCCGCCACATATCCCTGCTCGTAGGCTCCGGTATTATACGCCTGCTCAATGGAACTCCACAGACTCTTGGGAACCACATTGTCAAAATGCTGATCTCCGCTCCCCAGAATGCTTAACTGTGTAATACAGTTTGCATAATAAGAGTTTAAATCCGTCACAGCGTCACTTCTGGGAGCCGGTGTGGCTACAGTACCGCTGTCGGAGCTTCCGGTATTACCGCCGGGATATCGCAGGGGTTCCTGGGGATTCGGATTGATGTAATCGCTCAGACTGTTTTCAGGCTGATCCGGCAGCGTTACCGAAACACTTCCATCTGTACCTATATTGCTGGGATTTCCGATTGCCTCTGCTGTCTCTGTTACAGTCTCCGCATTATTTCCGTTTCCATACAGCCTCTGTGCCAGAGCATCGGTCATATCCGGATTCAGTGCAAATACCAGGATACCGCCACATAACAGCAGGCAGATCACTGCAATCCCTATTATGATCTTATTGATTATTTTCATTATCCTCTACCTCGTCTGCACCAAGCAGTCCCTCTGCCGAATAGCGGTTTGTTGCATTCCACAGGATCCATTCCTCATAACCGGCATCATAGACTGCCTGAATCTGTTCCCTGATCTGTGTTCCGTTATAGGAAATATGCCCCGGAACCCAGGTGGCAGTAAATGCCTGCAGCCAGGGTCTCACCACAGCCCGCTCTGCCTCCGGAATCTCCTGCAGTTCTTCGACAGACCCCTGCATTGCCGCCAATACCGTCTCGTAAGGATTCGCATCCGGTACCTTCAGTCCGAATACCCCGTTCGCATAATGAGAGGGATACACCATGGGACTGATGGCATCCACGGTCTGTCCCAGCGCCGTGTAATCCTGCCCTACAGTCTGCACGTCTGTCTCACTTCCGATGATAGTGCCGAAGACATCCGCTGTAATCACGCATTCCTTTTCATGAAGTCTGTCTCCTGCATAGGCGAGAAAATCCTGTATTGCCTGCCTCTTCGGATAGGCATCCATATCCACACCGTAGTCCGCCACATTGGCATCTGATCCCACCGGAAAACGCACATAATCGTACTGGATCTCATCGAATCCAAGGTCTGCTGCCATCTCGGCAAGTTCTGTCAGATATTCCCAGACCTCCTGCCTGTATGGATTCACCCATGCCAGGCCGTTGGCATCCGTCACCGGCTTGCCGTCCGGTTTCGTCAATGCCAGTTCCGGTCTCGCCGCCGCCAGAATGGGATCCTTAAAACATACGATCCTCGCAATGGTATAAATATTATGATCCTTCAGTTCCTGCATCAAAGCCTGAATATCCCGGATGTAGCGCACTCCTGCCTGCATTTCGGATATCTGGTCCAGTACGGGAATGTTCTGTGTAATCTCCTCATTCGTCAGCCGGAACGTCACATTTCCTTCATCGTTTTTCACATCAATGACCATAGCATTCAGTTCCGTCTCATCCACCAGTCCGATCAGATCTTCCATTCCGGTGCTGCCGGCCTTGGGACCGGTGACATAGATGCCTTTCACTTTCGTCCGGTCCGCCATGCGGTCCGCAGTAGTAAGCTCCTGCCGAGGCGCCGGGGCAGGAGTCGGTGCCGTTTTATTCGTATCCTCCGCAGTTCCTGTGGATGCAGCATCTCCACCCGTGACATCCGATGCCGTTTCCCCGGCAGCGGCCACCTCAGCAGGATCCACCGTTGCCGCAGCTTCTATTCCATCACTTCCTATTCCATTCCCTGTTAACTCTATCTTATTGTCTGTTCCGCAGCCGCTCATACTAAATATCAGCATAATCCCCGCCGCCAGAAGTCTCTTCCCTAGACTCTTGTTTCGTATCATCAGTATTCTCCCTGCATACCGACGGTTGGTCATATTTTCTTCGGATCTTTTTACCGCCGGAATACTGTTATCAGATTTTTTTCTGGTCTACTCTTCCTCTGGATAGATCAGTCCCCACTGTTTTCGGATCTCTGTCATCATGTGCATGACATCTTCCGTATAATTCAACTTCATGACCTCCGGTTGTCCGGCAATTGCCCGCTCCATATCCTCTACCTCATAGGCCAGGGCATCCGCTGTGGCTCCTGCCCGGAGTTCCTCAGTATGACCGTCCTCCGTGTAGGTGATCACTGCCTTCTGTCCTCTGGGATATTCATACATCTCCACATAAGCCTTGTCAAAAGATAGCATGCCCCGCTTGGGCTGCTTGGCATGCAGAGATAATGTCACTGTCGCCATCTCCTGCTTCGGATTCATTAAAAGGATACCCGCCTGCTCGTCCACTCCCGTAGGTGCAAATTTCACCTGAGAGGCGATCTGATCCGGACAGGAGCTTAAGAACATTCTTACAAAAGAGAGCGCATATACGCCGATATCCAATAATGCACCGCCCGCCAGATTCCGGTTGAAGAACCGGTTCTTCATGTCGTATTCCTTATAGCTTCCGAAGTTCATCTGTATCACACGAAGTTCTCCGAGGTCTCCCGCATCCACTCGCTTTAACAGTTCCTTATAGATTGGCATATGATAGATTGTCATAGCTTCCGCCAGAACTACGCCGTGCTCCTTCGCCAGCTGCATAGCTTCTTCCAGTTCTCCGGAGTTTAACGTAATGGATTTCTCGCACAACACATGCTTACCTGCTGCCAGAGCTTTTCGCAAAAATTGAATATGCGTATTATGAGGCGTAGAGATATAGATGATATCCACCGCCGGATCCGCACAGACCTCTTCAAAACTTGTAAATACATTCTGCACACCGTATTTCTCCGCAAAAGCGACTGCTTTCTCCTGCGTACGGTTCACAACACCATACAGCTTCTGTCCTCTTTTTTCCATTGCCTGTGCCAGTTCATTGGCAATGACACCGCAGCCTGCACTCACCCAGTTTGCCATCTATTCTCTGCCTTCCTTTCCGCGTTTTTTATTCTCATACATCTTCGTATCTGCCTCATTGACGATCTTGCGGATATCCACGCCGCAGCCCTCCGCCCAGCCTACTGCGCTGGAGATCGGTATGTCTCCCTGCCCATCTTTTTCCATGAGATCGGCTTTTACAGTCTCTATCATGGACTCTATCTCGGTTTCTACCGGATTCTCGATAATCATAACAAACTCATCCCCGCCCACACGATAAACCTTGCGTCTGTCCGTAGACAATTCATACAGTACGGAGGATAATGTCTGAATCAGAACATCCCCGGCGGCGTGACCGTATTTATCATTGACATATTTTAAATTATTCGCATCCCAGAAAATAGCAGCCAGTCTGTGTACCTCCGGATAATACGTCTCGATCATTTCCTCATATTTGTTCTTATTGTACACATGCGTTCCCAGGTCAGTCTCTTTGCGATAAGTCAGATCCGCAATCTTCTGTGCATCCTCATGGCTGCTGATACTGATATAACACAGGATGACAGTGAACATCAAAAGAATCACTGCCTGGGGCAGCGCGCCGTAGAACAGGATCACGAACAACGGATCCGGCTCAACGCCAAACTGCAGTGTTCCAGCCTCCCACTGTTCCAGATACCAGTCTCTGGTGTGATTACTTCCCAAAAACAGGTTCAGATCACAGATTCCATGGTAGAATCCCGCCACCATGCTGATGGTCATGGTCACATCGTTCACTGCATAAGTGATCCAAAGCGTCTGTTTCTTCCGATACTGCACTGCCAAAAGTAAAGGCAATACATAGATAAGCACCGCATGAAAAGACAAAAAGGCGGCAAAGATCGCAGAAATCACGCAGATCAGTGTTAAAAACACATATTTTACCCAATGCTTCGACAGATCTACTTTTTTGTATATGTACAAAACAGGAATACCCATGACCATGGACAATCCCACCGCCATGGTAAAGATTCCGGCATCCACGATAAAAATACGCGTAAGCGTCAGCAGCCAAAGCACCAGCATGGTCACAACAATCCAAAAATATCCCTTTAATGTCCGCAAATTCGAGTTAATCTCCTGCTGATGTAATTCCTGATTATACTGTTCCTGATAATTTTCCATCATAATACCCTGTTTCTCTACCATTTATGATTCCTGTGCATGAACGCATGTCAATTATAGTATAACATATTCCGCGCTTTTTTACATTTATTATTTTCCTACACCAAAAAAACCCATGATTCTTACGAACCATGGGTTTTCTTATATTGTAATACCTTCTCTAATATTTCAATATAGTCGGATCCTACTTATCAGCAATAGCAGCCTGTGCAGCAGCCAGTCTTGCGATAGGTACACGGAAAGGTGAGCAGGATACATAATCCAGACCGATCTTGTGGCAGAACTCTACGGAAGAAGGATCTCCACCGTGCTCACCACAGATACCAACGTGCAGCTTAGGATTTACAGGCTTACCAAGCTTGATAGCCATCTCCATCAGCTTGCCGACACCGTTCTGATCCAGCTTAGCGAACGGATCATTCTCGAAGATCTTGGTGTCATAGTAAGCGTTCAGGAACTTACCTGCATCATCACGGGAGAAGCCGAAGGTCATCTGGGTCAGGTCGTTGGTACCGAAGCAGAAGAAATCAGCTTCCTTAGCGATCTCATCGGCAGTCAGAGCTGCTCTGGGGATCTCGATCATGGTACCTACTTCGTACTTCATATCTACACCAGCAGCTGCGATCTCAGCATCAGCGGTCTCTACAACTACCTTCTTAACGAACTTAAGCTCTTTCACTTCACATACCAGAGGAATCATGATCTCGGGCTCTACATTCCAGTCGGGATGTGCCTTCTTAACCTCGATTGCCGCACGGATAACAGCCTTGGTCTGCATCTTGGCAATTTCAGGATAAGTAACAGCCAGACGGCATCCTCTGTGACCCATCATAGGGTTGAACTCATGCAGGGAAGCGATGATGGTCTTGATGGTCTCTACACTCTTGCCCTGTGCCTTAGCCAGCTTCTCAATGTCAGCTTCCTCGGTAGGAACGAACTCATGCAGAGGCGGATCCAGGAAACGGATGGTAACAGGGTTACCCTCCAGAGCCTCATACAGCTGCTTGAAGTCGTTCTGCTGATAAGGCAGGATCTTCTCCAGTGCTGCTTCTCTCTCCTCTACAGTATCGGAACAGATCATCTCACGGAATGCTGCGATTCTGTCCTCTTCGAAGAACATATGCTCAGTACGGCACAGACCGATTCCTTCAGCGCCCAGCTCACGAGCCTTCTTAGCATCTGCGGGAGTATCTGCATTGGTACGAACTTTTAACTTACGATATTTGTCAGCCCAAGCCATTACACGGCCGAACTCACCTGCGATGGTAGCGTCAACAGTCTTGATCTCGCCATCATAGATATTACCGGTAGTACCATCGATAGACAGCCAGTCACCTTCATGGAAGGTCTTGCCAGCCAGAGTGAACTGCTTGTTCTCCTCATCCATAGCGATGTCGCCACAACCGGATACACAGCAGGTACCCATACCACGAGCAACTACTGCTGCGTGAGAGGTCATACCACCACGAACGGTCAGGATACCCTGGGAAGCCTTCATACCGGTGATATCTTCGGGAGAGGTCTCCAGACGTACCAGAACAACTCTCTCTCCTCTTGCATGCCATTCTTCTGCATCTTCTGCGGTGAATACGATCTTACCACATGCAGCTCCGGGAGAAGCACCAAGGCCCTTGCCGATAGGAGTTGCAGCCTTCAGAGCAGCGGTGTCGAACTGAGGATGTAACAGAGTATCCAGGTTACGAGGATCGATCATTGCAACTGCCTCTTCCTCGGTTCTCATGCCCTCATCTACCAGATCACAAGCGATCTTCAGAGCTGCCTGAGCGGTTCTCTTACCGTTTCTGGTCTGTAACATGTACAGCTTACCATGCTCAACGGTGAACTCCATATCCTGCATATCTCTGTAGTGATCTTCCAGAGTCTTACATACTTCCTGGAACTGAGCAAATGCCTCAGGGAATTTATCAGCCATCTCAGCGATCTTCATAGGTGTACGAACACCTGCTACTACGTCCTCGCCCTGTGCGTTGGTCAGGAACTCACCGAACAGTCCCTTAGCGCCGGTAGCCGGATCTCTGGTAAATGCAACACCGGTACCACAGTCATCACCCATGTTACCGAATGCCATAGACTGAACGTTAACAGCAGTACCCCAGGAATAAGGGATATCGTTGTCACGACGATAAACGTTTGCACGAGGGTTGTCCCAAGAACGGAATACAGCCTTGATAGCGCCCATCAGCTGTTCCTTAGGATCATCAGGGAAGTCTACACCGATCTTAGCCTTGTACTCAGCCTTGAACTGACCAGCCAGTTCCTTCAGATCGTCAGCGGTAAGCTCAACGTCCTGCTTAACACCCTTCTTCTCTTTCATTGCATCGATCAGCTGCTCGAAGTACTTCTTACCTACTTCCATAACAACGTCGGAATACATCTGGATAAATCTTCTATAGCAGTCCCAAGCCCAACGGGGGTTGCCGGACTTCTCAGCGATTACGTTAACAACGGTCTCATTCAGACCAAGGTTCAGAATGGTATCCATCATACCGGGCATGGATGCTCTCGCGCCGGAACGAACGGATACTAACAGAGGATTCTCGTGGTCGCCGAACTTTTTGCCGGTGATCTCTTCCATCTTAGTAATGTACTCGTTGATCTGACCCTGGATCTCTTCATTGATCTCGCGTCCATCTTCATAATACTGTGTACATGCCTCTGTTGTAATGGTGAAGCCCTGAGGAACCGGCAGACCAATGTTGGTCATCTCAGCCAGGTTCGCACCCTTACCACCAAGCAGTTCGCGCATGTTTGCATTACCTTCGGTAAACAAATATACCCATTTCTTCATACTTCTTTGTCTCCCTTTTTATAATATTTTTGACAAAACTTTGTAACCCAAACCACTACCGGAGCATTTCGGCTTCGGTTTTTAGTACTTTGATATTGTAACAATCTGCCAAAGGAATATCAAGACGAAATTGATAATTTTTTGACAGAGTACCGATTTTCGTGCACAATGTTGAAAACAGGAATAACGTTTTTGTTTGTTTTGTATAGTACTTTAGTATTATGTAAACGCTTACATTTGTTCAACTTTCTTTATATGATTTTTAAAAAAGCTTTTTGCATAAAAAAGAATCTCGCTTGCGAGATTCTCCGCCTGCGGCGGGTCGCTTTTGCGACATATTTCATAACCGCCGCAGTGCGATCCCTGCGGAGCTTTTTTAATTCATAGGAAGAAATTTCCTATGCATTAAAAAAGCACAGTCCCTCACAGGGCTGTGCCTTTCTAGTTCTCTCGCTATTTCTTATCTTCTTCCCAGTTGTAGTAGAACTGGATCAGTCCGATGCGGCTCCTGGTGCCGGTCTTCTCATTCAACGCAGAAACATGCCTATAGAGCATCGCCCGGGAGACAAAGAGGCTGTCGGCGATCTCCTGCATTCCATCATCGGACAACAGCAAAAGCTGCAGCACTTCCTGCTCCCGTTCCGTCAGATCAAAAGATTCTGCAAATCTCTCCAGCCGGCTCTGACTGCCAGACATTTCGCGACTTTCCATTTCTTCGGGAGCCTTTACAATCTGCGTACAACTATAATACCACAACAGTGCCACACTGATCAGTACAAACAATACCAGTGCCAGTACTGCCGTCAGGATATGATCTTCTCCGGTCAGCAGGCTTATGGAAGCTACTCCTGTGATCACAGCGCCCAGATTGTTCGCCGCTCTTCCCATACCTGCCCATAGCCTGCCATCCTGCATGCGATAGGACAGCTGGAGAAATCCGTTCGTGAAAAACACCACGAAAAATCCCGCAGACATATAGAAGATCAGCAGTCCCGGCAGAAACGGTCCGCCGCTTTCAATGATCAGCACACAGATGGTCGACAGGATCGTCACCGCATACATGATCAGTCCACGATATCTTCCGTTATTCAGATCAAACAGTACTCCTGCCAGCAATCCGCTGAGTGCTAAGAACAGTCTCGGCCACTGACCGATATCCATGGTACCTGCAGCATGTGCCAGGGTCACAGCGTTGTCAAGCGTTGCGAAGATACATGTCATCAGAACAACCGTCACCAGTAATGCCACACCTGCCAGCCGGGGATTCTTCCATGATATCTGCTCCGCAGTAACACCTTCCTGCGCGTTTTTCACCGACACCGTTTCTCCGTCCTCTGCCTTCTGTCTCCTGTGGTATCCTGGCAGTGCATTCTGCGCCATTCCGACAGTCAGTACCCACAGCATCACAAAACTTCCCGCCAGGAAGCTACCTTCCACTGTCTCTCCCCACAACAGATTGTGGTTCAGAAACTGAAGGAGCAGCCCCACAGCATACGCCACACTCACGGTCTTCGCCGGATGCCTGCTTCCCCTAAGCAGCTGTGCCGCCAGGTAATGCGTCCTGCTACCCAGATATCCCAGTATCAGGAACAGAAAACACCCGCTGCCCAATAGTACCCCGTACCCGGTCCCGACAAACAGCAGTACATATCCTGCGATCACCGGCACCGGCAAGAAGAATCCCGCTGCCTTGAACGCAGTGGGATTCCCGGATTTGCTTTTCCATTTTTCTATCAGAGAATATGCCAGGAAACCAAACACGCTGACGCCCAGGATATAGCTCTGTGCCAGTACCACGCCTGAGGGATCCGTATATAACGCCATCCGGTTATCAAACAGATACTCTGTTCCTAAAAATACAAAATAGAAAACAGCTAATGAAAGCATGGTCTCTCCTTAAACAGACTGGAAACCGCCTTCCAGATCCTCAATGATATCATCAATATTCTCCGTACCGATAGACAGACGAATCGTATTGCTGTAGATTCCCTGCTCATTCAGCTCTTCCTCAGACAGCTGTGCATGGGTGGTGGAAGCCGGATGGATGACCAGAGACTTCACGTCTGCCACGTTTGCCAGCAGCGAGAACAGTTCCAGATTATCACAGAACTTTTTCGCTGTCTCCTTGCCGCCTTTGATCTCGAAGGTGAAGATGGAACCGCCTCCGTTCGGGAAATATTTCTTATACAATGCCTGCTGCTCCGGATCGGTGGATACGGAAGGATGATGCACACGTTCTACCTGAGGATGATTGTTCAGATACTGTACTACCTTCAGTGCATTCTCCACATGACGCTCTACGCGCAGAGACAGTGTCTCCAGTCCCTGTAAGAAAATAAAAGCATGGAAAGGGGAAATGCAGCCGCCCATATCACGAAGGAGCATGGCACGGATAGCGGTCACAAAAGCCGCGCCCGGTGCTGCCTTAGTGAAAGTCACACCATGATAGCTGGGATTCGGAGTGCACAGATGAGGGAACTTGCCGCTGCCCTCCCAGTCAAATTTACCATTCTCTACGATCACACCACCTAAGCTGGTGCCGTGTCCGCCGATGAATTTCGTAGCGGAATGTACTACAATGTCAGCGCCATGCTCGATCGGTCTGAGCAGAAACGGAGTCGCAAAAGTATTGTCCACGATAAGCGGAATGCCATGTTTATGGGCAATTTCTGAAATCGCTTCAAGGTCGATGACATCGGAATTGGGGTTGCCTAAAGTTTCAGCATAGAGGAGCTTGGTGTTCGACTGAATAGCTTTCTCAAAGTTTTCTGGATTTGACGGGTCAACGAAAGTAGTCGTAAGCCCCTGTTCCTTCAGAGTATTGGCAAAAAGGTTATATGTACCACCGTAAAGATTTACAGAACTGACGATATGGTCGCCTGCCGTCGCAATATTCTGCACTGCGTATGAGATCGCTGCCGACCCCGAAGCTGTTGCAAGCGCTGCCGCACCACCCTCCAGAGCCGCAATTCTCTGCTCAAAAACATCGGAGGTCGGGTTCATCAGACGTGTGTAGATGTTGCCGCCCTCGGTCAGTCCGAAACGTCCTGCTGCCTGTGCGGAATCCTTGAAAACGTAGGAGGTTGTTGCATAGATCGGCACAGCTCGTGCATCTGTTGCCGGATCGGGAGATTCCTGTCCGACGTGGAGCTGTAAAGTCTCAAATTTATAATTCTTGCTCATAATGATTACCTCTAATCTTATTTATTCTACCTGATTGATAGGCTATAATTGTATTATAGCACACTTTTCCTATCTTGTCAATAGGTTTTATAATATT
>ENA-ORMX01002075-ORMX01002075.1-human-gut-metagenome-genome-assembly--contig:-NODE-2075-length-12119-cov-4.712036_pt1 | contig 12119 bp, 9 predicted proteins | sample MGYA00242108_ERZ509007 | MGnify/ENA primary metagenome ERZ509007 (study PRJEB26280, sample SAMEA2338745) | human gut metagenome | biome: human gut; feature: human-associated habitat; material: faeces...
TTACTAGATGTTTTTTTGTATATTTTAGTTCCGCAAAGACTTTGGTGGTTTCCTTTATCGGAATGGCTACACAAGAAGTAGCTATAAAACAGACTGTTAACATCACGTTAAAGTCGGATGCCGAAGTGCTTGAAGAAGTGGTAGTAACAGGATATGGAGTTCAACGCAAAGCTTCATTTACTGGTGCTGCTGCTATTATTGGTGAAGATGTTATAGCCAAAAAATCTGATGCTAATTTTGTGAAAGCACTAGAAGGAGCTGTACCAGGCGTACAAATGAGCAACTCTACCAGTATGCCTGGTGTTTGGAGCGAGATTTATGTTCGTGGACGTGGTTCTTTGAATTCAGGCACTCAGCCATTATATGTAATAGATGGAATGCCTGTCAACTCTGAAACAGATGGTATGAGTACGACTACAAATAATAATTTTGATCCGATGGCCGCAATCAACCCTTCTGATATTGAAAGTGTTACAGTTCTAAAAGATGCTGCGGCTACAGCCATTTATGGTTCACGCGCAGCTAATGGCGTTATTGTAATCACTACTAAAAAAGGAAAAGAGGGAAAAATGAGCATCAACTTAGACATTAAACAAGGATTTGTTTCAATGGGAAATCATAATATGGATTACGCCAATGCTCAAGAATCTATGAATCTATTTGCTCACGGACGTTCTGTTGCTTATGGTAACACCTATGATGAGAGCTATGATTATTTGAAAAAAGTATATCAAGGTTATGGTTGGGATGGTGTTTCATCCTACGATTGGATGGATGCTATCACCCGTAAAGGATACTACCAAGACTACAATGTAAACCTCCAAGGACGTTCTGGTTCTACTGGTTATTATGTTAGTTTAGGTTATTTAGATACTGAAGGATTGATTATTGGTTCTGACATGAAACGTTATTCAGGACGTTTGAACCTAGACTCTAAGTTCAGTTGCTTTACTATCGGTGTCAATGCTTCATACAGTAATTCTACCCAAAACGGCTTTTCACAAGCTACAAGTGGCTCTATGTCCAGCGCTACTGTAGCAGCTATAAGTTCTATGAATCCTATGATGCCTTTCTATAATGAAGATGGAAGTTATGCCAATATCAGTAATTATAATCCTCTAGCTTTATATGATGAAAAAGCTGGTGAAATCAATGAAAACAATAATCAAACATTGAACTTCAACCCATATTTGCAGATTGATCTCGGAAAAGGTATTTATGCAAAAACTACCTTAGGTGTAAATATTGCTGATTTACGTCAATATCAATATTGGAGTGCATTATATAATCCACAAGCTGTTGATTATAATGGATTAGGTCAACAGTACAATTCTCGTTATACAACAATTACGTGGAACAATGTATTAGGTTGGAACTATACTTTTGACAAACACAATATTAACTTGTTATTAGGTCAAGAGATGCAACGAAAGAATTATTTCTATGAATATTATTCAGGCTCTGATTTCCCATTTGCAGCTGATGGAAAAACCGACCTTTCTACTGCTGGAACTCCTCAAGGATCGGAATATTATAAGAAAGAAGCTCGATTGGCATCATATTTTATGGATGCACACTACTCTTACGAGGATAAATATTATGTATCTGGTTCATCCGCCGTGACGGTTCCTCTGTTTTCGGTTCAAATCATCGTTGGGGTAACTTTTGGTCTGTTGGTGGAAAATGGCGTGTAAGTGGAGAAGAATTTCTTAAAGATAATTCTATTATTACCAATGCCACTCTTCGGGCCTCTTACGGAACCGTAGGTAATCAAGATATCGATTGGTATGCAGCACGTGGTTTCTATTCTTCCGGATACAATTATAACGAAAAGCCTGGTATGACTCCCACTAGCATCTCTAATTCAGATTTGACATGGGAAACTTCAAAAAAATTTGATATAGGTTTTGATTTATCTTTAATTAATCGTATCCATCTTACTTTCGATTATTATAATGAAGAGACGAGTGACGCATTGTTTGAAGTACCATTGTCCATGACTACAGGTATGTCTACAGTATACCAAAATATTGGTGCAATCCGCAACCGTGGTATTGAAGCATCTATCAATGCATCTGTTATCAACAACAATAATCTTACATGGAATATTTATGCAAATATGACATGGAACAAAAATAAGATCATCAAACTATCTACAGATGAACCCATAGAATATACTTATCAAATTATTGAAGAAGGACGCCCCTATCGCCAATTCTATATGAAAGAATATGCAGGCGTTGACCGCGAAAATGGTAAACCATTATGGTATCTGAATGAAGAAGGCAACGAAACGACCTCCGACTACAATGCAGCAGCCAAACGTTATGTAGGCGATGCTGACCCCAAAGTTTTAGGTGGATTCGGTACAAATTTAAGCTGGAAAGGATTTGACTTTAACATGAACTTTACCTATAGATTAGGAGGAAAAGTTTTCGATTCCGGAGCTTCATTCACCGGATTTGGTATGGCCAATCGTACTCCGTTGAAAGACGTTGCATTAAATTCATGGACAGAAGAAAATAAAGATGCCAAATATCCACAATATATTTATGGAGATCCCAATAAAGCAACTCAAACTTCTTCTAGATTCTTATATAGCAGTAATTTCTTACGTATCAGTAACATGACCTTAGGTTACACTGTGCCCGTAAATCTAACAAAGAAAATATTCATTCAAAAATTACGAGCTTATATATCCATTGATAATTTATATACATTTACATCCAATGATTTTGTTGGATATAATCCTGAAACCTATTCCAATGGTGTAATTGCGTGGCAATATCCAGTAACCCGTACATTCATCGGAGGTATTCAATTAAGTTTTTAAATAAGGTAAAATTTAATAAAGGAAAGATATGAAAAAATATATTTTAAATGCAATTGCCATTTTTACATTTGCAACAGGACTTTCCTCATGTGGTGACAGTTTTCTTGAAACTGACAACTATAAAGGAGTGGACCTAGAAGGAGGGCTCAACACTGTAACTAACGTTAGTACAGCATTAAATGGAACTTATTATCAATTATTTTATTATGCATTTGCTGGTAACTATGCTTTAGCTATTGGTGATATTCCTACAGATATTACTTATTGGAATACTAAAACCGGACATTTTGATGGTATTTATACCTATACTTTTACAGATACAGATACTTATTTAAAAAGTATTTGGGAGTATGGTTATAAAACAGCTGATAATGCAGCACGTGTAATTCAAGCTTCTCAAGCACTATATAACAATGCAAGCGATGATGAAAAAACAGAACTTAATATGTATATGGCTGAAGCTTATGCTCTAAGAGGTTACGCACAATTATTGCTTACTAATATTTATGGGCACCAAATAAAAGTGAATGGACAAGATTTTTCTTCCGAACTAGGAATCGTCATAATTGACCAACCCAAAGAAGCATTGACTAAAATCAGCCGTTCTACTGTTGGCGAAAGCTATGAAGCCATCATCAATGACCTAAAAAATGCATTATCCCATTTTGAAGCAGCTGGTAAAGACAGAGGAGAACTCCAATATTTAGGAAAAGCTGCTACTAATGGTTTATTGGCCCGTACCTACCTATATTTAGAAAATTGGGATGAAGCAAGAAACTATGCAGAACAAGCACTAAAAACAGCGGGTATTACTACTTTAACCAACGATGCTAATGCATACAAAGCTCTTTATAATAGTGAAATATCAAATTCCGAAAGTATGTTTGCTTTAGCTATTACTAATACAACAAACTGGTCAGCTAATTCATATGGAACTTTGTGGTCTACATACAACTTTAGTCCTAGTCCTAAACTAATTTCAATGTATGCAACTAACGATTGCCGTAAAATTCTTATTGATGGAAGAGATAAAACTTCTACAGAATCTGAACCTGTTTACACAGGTGGTAAAATTGCTCACTTTTCGTCAGGTAACCCTGCTCGTGGAACTAATTATATTGTAAATGCTCCGGAAATGTATTTAATTAAGGCTGAAGCAAATGTACAATTAAACAAATTGAATGAAGCCAAAGAAGCTTTATTAGTAGTAGCCAAGCGTAATTTAGATATAAAATCAACAAACGATTTACCGAGCGAAAAAGAAAATCTTATGAGTTTTATAAAAGACGAACGTGCTCGTGAGTTATTCCAAGAAGGTATGCGTCTATATGATTTGCGTCGCTGGAATGAAAGAGTCAGTGTATATGCCAACAGTGCTCCAGCCATCAAATTTACTTATACTAATTACGAAATATCAAATTTAGTATTTCCTATTCCTAGTGCAGAAATCAACGCTGGATTCGGAGTAACTCAGAACAATTGGACAAATACTCTTCCAAAATAAATAATCACATTTTTTATTTTGAAAGAAAAATGCTTTTCAAGGGATGCCCCCATACACAGGAGCATCCCTTGAAAACAAATATCGGGCATTCCTTATGCAAATACATTGTTTGTGCCAACAGACTTATCCATCAACATCTTCCATTCAATTTTATAAGAAAGAAGCGATTTCCCGCCAATCCCTCAAATCAAAACCAGGTTTAAAAGGCAAGCTCTTCTCACCTTTTATATTATAATAAACATTTCCCATCCCTACGTTTTTTGCACCTTCAACGTCATTCTTCCAATTATCTCCAATCATTAAAGAAGTATGCAGCTCGGACTGCGTAGCCGACATGGCAAAATAAAAAATCTCCGGAAACGGTTTATGTACTCCTATATCCTCTGACAAAACTATTTTCTTAAAATATCCTTCCACACCGGCAGAACGCATCTTCTGCTCTTGCAATTCCCTAAATCCATTGGACAAAATATACAGATTATAAGCGGATGCCAAATATTCCAAAGCCTCTCTTGCATGAGGCATCAGTTTCTTCTTGTAAACTATATCATCAAAAAAATTATCCGAATAGGCTTTCACCAACGCTTTATCTGCAACGCCTACCTGCAACAACGGATAGGCAAATCTTTGCTCATTCAACTCATCTTTTGTAATCCTACCAGCACCATATTCATTCCACAACTCCTCATTCTTCCCGTAAGCATTCGGCCTCGTGCGTGTTTCTCTCCAAGTTATAATAAAGTCAAAAGCCAGACGAAGCATGTCTGGCTTTTGACTTTATTATAGCTTTCCTGTTTATCCTTTCCAATTAAATGGCAGTAAATCGGTGTAATCGTTTTTCTCTTCTCTTTCTTTCTCCTGTACCCTAATCAGCACGTCCTGCATCCATAGTTTTGGGTTCACCTTATTTTCCCTACAGCATCCCATCAGTGAAAAGAAAATTGCCGCTGCATGTGCTGCCTCATGTGATCCGGAGAAGAGCGTATTTTTTCTGTTTAAAGTCAACGGCCTTATAGAACGCTCCACCGGATTATTGTCAATGCAGAACTGTGCGTCATTGACATATCCGGACAGTTGTTCAAAGCGTGTGTACATATAGAACATGGCCTTGGCAATAGGCGATTTATCGACCGTATGTCCATATTCCTCCTTGCACCATTTTTCCAGTTCTTTGATAATATGGTACGATTTTTCCCGGCGAAGCTTTACCACCGCCTCCCCTTCCAGATGTTCCATTCTGATTTTCTCCTCCACGGCATACAGTCCGCCTATTTTTCCAAGTGCATGCCTTGCTCTGGGAGGGTCATTTCCTTCCGCTTCCACAAAGTTGCGCCTGACGTGTGCCCAGCAGCACAGATGCAACTTTCCGGGTAGCGTGTCGAACTTGTCATATACTGCAAAGCCGTCACTCTGTACCACCCGGACCTGTCCTGCCAGCAGTGTGTCTATTCCGCTGCTGCCACGGCCCTTGTGATATTCAAAGAAGGGGGTATGGAACCGGGGCAGATAGAAGTTCCACATATACCCGCGGTGAAGAGCACCGGGCCGGTCGCTTTCAAGTACGGGATGGGGTGTCTCATCGGCCATGACGTAATAGCTGTCCTTGACCAGTTCACGAAGTTCATTATAGATTGGTTCCAGACGCTGTGCGGCAGCCATCATCCAGTTACTTACGGTGGAAGGACTCAGATGGATTCCTTCACGCTCAAAGATATCCAGCTGTCTGTGCAGAGGCAGGTGGTCGTAATATTTGGCGGTAGCAATGTGGGCCAGTACACTTTCCGAGGCATTGCTGTGGGGATGTGCCATTACGGGCATGGGAGCGGTTATGATACGACCGTCGGCGAGCCGGTATTTAGGACGGATGATGCGTTTCACATAGAATCGGGCGGGACTGACAGCATACTGTTCGCTCACTTCCTCTCCCAGCTTCGTCGCTCCCTCCAACGAAAGGCCTTCCGGCATGGGAATGATAATCTCCTCACGGGGAAGGGACGGGTCGATGGGCTTACGGGCGTGGGGAGTGATCTTTTTCGTGAAGCTTTTACGGAAACGATTGTAGCCATTCTCCGATGTGACGGATTTCCCAGCGGTTTTCTGTTCTTCCGCTACCGGGTCATTGACATCGGACGGAGACTCGAAACAGATGCTCAGCTGGCCGGCATCTTCGGGAAGATGACGTTTTTCACTGGATTTACCCCATAAACGGCGTGTCAAGTCAGCCAATTTCCATCTCAGATCGGCAATGACGGCTGTACAGGCCGAGATTTCTTCGACCTGGCGGGAATACTCCTGCAAAGAGGCTTCGTATTTTCTCTGAAGTTCCGCATGCTCCTTTTCAAGGCATTCATGTTCCTTGCGCAACTCTTCGTACTCTTCCAAAGTAAGGGTAATAACCGGTTCTTTCACTGTACATCCACTTTTTATTATGTGGCAAAGTTATCAAAATAAAACTGCACGGCTTATAGAATGGGGAATTACTTTTCAACTGTTTTCCGATACTTTTTAACAGTAAGCAGCTCATTCAGGCGATTCCAGGAAATTTGAAGAAAATCCTTCTTCCGTTCCTCCTTTTTCAAGAGGAAAGAACCGCGATTCAGACGACGGCATTCCAGACGGTATTCGTCGTCGCACCGATAAAGGATATGCAACCTGCTACGGGAGCGGTCGGGAAAAATATGACAGCTCTGCTCTGACACGCAGGAACCTGTGTGTCGGATGACCTCGCCACAAAGACCGTCAATACCTTTATGGAAATTACAACCTTGGGGATAAAGGTAATAAGACCAAAAAGGACTGCTGCGGAAAAGGCCAAGACCTAAAGGGAGAAGTAGGTCCTGAGGGGAATGGATACCAAGGCTGGAAGACGAAACTTTATAACGACGGCCGCCATCAAATATGAAAAGAACAGAATCAAAATGGTTAGACTCGGAAAAGAGAGTACGTAGTTTATCACTTTCGCTAGAAAATTCTAATACTGAACACATAATGGATTAAGATTATAATGAAGCCACAAAGGTAGGAAGGAAAAGAGGGGAAAAAAACACGCACGAGGCCGAATGCTTACTTCTTCCCGCTATACAAAGTATAAAAATGCGAAAAAGAACGAAAATAACGATCAAAATGATATTTATCATACATGTCTTGGAATGTATCACGAGCGTTTTCAGTAAAAGCCCATACCGTATCATCCAAATCAATAAATATACTTCTATACATACAACATAAAGCAGATTAAAAAAGGGTTGCGTCACTCACGGCACAACCCTTTCACAGAACAATAATTTAAATTCCTTATTTCACCTGAATAACAAGATAGCGTGATACGCTCCAGAATTCAGTAGGCTTTGTAATCTTCAAAGTCAGCTGGCCTTTCGCATCTTTCACCAGTTCATATGAACCAGCCGGATGTGTAGTCAGCAATTCGGCGCGTTTAGAATACAACTTGATTTCCTTATCAGTACGAATATCAATCTGAGTAAAATAATCCTTATTAAAATCCGCACTTTTCAGGACATCACCTTTTTCAAGAATTTTCTGGTCCTTCAATTCAGATTTTGTACCAAAAACAAACCAGGCAGCATTCAAAGCTTTATCCTGGCTGGCTACAGTTGCAGCCTTCGCCTCATTTTCAGCGGTCAGTTCACTTACATTCTGGCTTAAACCGGCCACAGCATCATCCAGCTCAGCGATACGAATATTTTTTGAAGCCAATTCAGCCTGCAAAGTCTCAATCTGCTGCTGTTTAGCTTCCAACTCCTTCGTCAGGTTGGCTACAGCTTTCTTCAACTGAGCGGAATTATACTGACTATTCTTCAATTGCTTCTCCAGTTTCGCAATCTGCTCACGGTTTGACTGTAATTTTTCACTGATGAAGCGAATATCTTCTTTTATCTTATCAGCACTATTCTCACGAATAGAACCACTCTGTAAGTCTACACGATTCTCAGCTTCATTTATCTGACGAAAACCTTCCTGTACTTCATTGAAAGCACCCATGATATCGTCCAATTCAGCATTTCTGTTTGACAGTTCTACCATCAAAGAATCATTTTGAGCCTTCAAGGCATCTTTCTGAGCTCCATTACCGCATGAAGTCAATAAAGCCACAGATAACAACGATAAAAATACTAGTTTTTTCATTTGCTTTACATTTTAAGTTTATTCATTTTTAGTCCTCTTTCCCACCGAGTACGATTACGATTTCACCTCGCGGCTCGTTTTGAGTGAAATGCGCTATAACTTCAGTTAATGTGCCCCGAACACTTTCTTCGTGAATTTTTGAAATCTCACGACATACGGAAACAGGCCTTTCGGCACCGAAAAACTCGGCAAATTGAGTTAAGGTTTTCACCAAACGGTAGGGTGATTCATAAAATATCATCGTCCGTTTTTCTTCTTGCAAAGAGGTCAAACGGGTCACTCTTCCTTTTTTTTGTGGCAGGAATCCTTCAAAGCAGAAACGTTCATCAGGCAATCCCGACGCCACCAGCGCAGGTACAAAAGCAGTAGCTCCAGGCAAACATTGCACCTCAATGCCACTCTTCACACACTCACGCACTATTAAAAATCCGGGATCAGAAATACCAGGAGTTCCGGCATCAGATATTAAAGCAACAGTTTCGCCCGCTTTGATGCGATTCACAATACCTTCCACTGTTTTATGCTCATTAAACTTATGATGAGACTGCATGGCGTTTTTAATTTCAAAATGTTTCAAAAGAATACCCGAAGTACGCGTGTCTTCCGCCAATATCAAATCAGCCTCTTTCAACACACGGATGGCACGGAAAGTCATATCCTCTAAATTTCCTACTGGAGTAGGTACGACATACAGTTTTCCCATAAAACAATTGCATTCTGTTATACTGGAACAAATGTAGAAAGAATTTAAATGCATAAAGTTAATTGTCCCAATTATTTAACAGATGTTGCACTTTTGTTTAACATTATATCTTTTATTAATAAATTTCCAAGTGAAAATAATCCTTTTTCGGGGTACAAGTCGTACATTTGCACTCAGAATTAATCTAATTGTTATAACTAAATTATGGTAGTTTTTTCAGAAGACCACATCCAGGAAACACGTAGAAGAGGAAGAATAGAAGTAATATGCGGCTCAATGTTCTCAGGTAAAACCGAGGAACTAATCCGCCGTTTGAAAAGAGCGAAGTTTGCCCGTCAACGGGTTGAAATATTCAAACCGGCCATAGATACACGCTATTCGGAAGAAGAAGTTGTATCACATGACAGCAACTCTATTGCCTCCACCCCTATTGATTCTTCTGCCAGCATCTTGCTTTTCTCCTCAGACAAGGATGTAGTGGGTATAGACGAAGCGCAATTTTTTGACGAAGGTTTGGTTGATGTCTGCAACAAGCTGGCTGACAACGGGATAAGAGTCATCGTCGCCGGATTGGACATGGATTTCAGGAGAGTTCCTTTCGGACCTATACCTGCCTTGCTGGCTATTGCAGACGAAGTAACCAAAGTTCATGCCATTTGTGTGAAATGTGGGAACTTGGCCTATGCCACCCACCGAATCACCAAAAGCGAAAAACGGGTCCTATTAGGGGAAAAGGCAGACTATGAACCTCTTTGCCGGACCTGCTATATGGAAGCTTTGAAAGAGGAAACTGAAAATAAATAACACACACTTTATGATACAGAAAAAAATAACATTCGATAGTTTTATCCGCGGAATATTGACAGCGATGGTCATTATCGGCATTCTATATCTGGTCAACCGACTCAGCGGAGTGCTGCTTCCTTTCTTCATAGCATGGCTGATAGCCTATCTTACCTATCCGATGGTCATTTTCTTTCAGAACAAATTGCGTCTGAGGAACCGGGTAATCTCCATATTGGTTGTTTTGCTGGTATTACTGTCCATTATCACTTTAGCATTTGTAGGACTTGTACCACCAATCATTGAAGAATTCGGCAAACTGAAAGAATTGCTCACCGCCTATTTTATCGAAGGATCCAAGCAAGCAGCCATTCCCGGCACAGTGGCCAATTTCATAAAAGAGCACATAGATATGTTGAAAATACACGAAGCGCTGAACGAAAGCAATTTTGCGAATACCATGCGTAATGTTCTTCCCCAAGTATGGGCATTGCTGACCCAATCTGTCAATATTGTATTCAGTGTATTCACCTCATTCATCATCCTGCTGTACACTTTCTTCATTCTATTAGATTATGAAGCCATTGCACGGGGATGGATAAAACTGATCCCTGCCAGACACCGTGAAATGACAGTACATATTGTCACGGATGTACAGGACGGCATGAACAAATATTTCCGCGGGCAGGCGTTTGTCGCTTTTTGTGTAGGGATTCTGTTCAGCATAGGGTTTCTTATTATTGATTTCCCGTTAGCCATCGGTTTCGGATTGTTTATCGGGCTTCTCAATATGGTTCCCTATCTTCAGCTTATCGCTTTTATTCCCACAGTCTTATTAGCCTTACTGAAGGCTGCGGATACAGGAGAGAATTTCTGGTGGATATTATTTTGCGCCTTCCTTGTGTTCTGCATCGTACAAATTATACAAGACGGTCTGATTGTACCGAAAGTTATGGGAAAAATCACAGGATTGAATCCTGCTATCATTTTATTATCCCTCTCCGTCTGGGGGGCATTAATGGGAATTGTAGGTATGATTATCGCTTTGCCTTGTACCAGCTTGATGCTTTCTTACTATCAAAGATACATACGAATAAAAGAAAAAGAATTTTCCGGAGGGATAGAACACTCTGATTTTCAGCACAAAGAGAATTCTAACGAAAAATAATTCAAAAAAATCAAGTAATATATTTGCATATTTCATCTAAAACGTCTACCTTTGCACTCGCAATTCGGAAGAATAGCAATAACAAAGGATTGATTCGCTAGCTCAGCAGGTAGAGCACAACACTTTTAATGTTGGGGTCTTGGGTTCGAGCCCCAAACGAATCACTGAAAATAAAGCGGTTATCTAATTCGGATAATCGCTTTTTTCATGTTTAGACAATAAAGACAAATTCATATTAATAAATGCTCCGGAATCGCGTTCTCCTGCGATTCCGGAATCCCTCCTAAAACTATTTCAACTCCACCAACTCATATTGCTGACTGCCCAACCCGATTTGCTCGGCATAGTCCAACGTATGCATGCCGTGCCGGGAGTCGATGCGTTCAATCAGGTGTATCTTTCCATGGTCTTCCGAAGCACGTACCTGGTCCACACAAGCCCGGTCGAGTGCCACGGGGTCGAGCGAAGCCAGGATTCCGATGTCCCCCATCTTCGGGTCTTCGGGCGTGGCCACGCAATCGCAATCCACCGAAAGTTTATTGGCCACGCTGATATACAGGATACGGTCACCGCAATGGTCGGCCACAGCTTTGGCCGCTTCGGCCATCGACTCTAAAAAATCATCCTGCGGAGGCAATTTGCCCCACACTTCTTTCACGCTCTTCGTTTTTCCGGCGGAATGAATGTAAGCCTTTCCCGAAGAAGAAGCGATACCGATGGAGATATTCTTGATAGCCCCACCGAAACCACCCATCGGGTGACCTTTGAAATGGGACAACACTACGGTAAAGTCATATTCCGGATACGCCTTTCCCACAAAATCTTCTTTCAAATGCTTTCCCCCTTTCACGGGCAACGCGACTTCTCCGTCCGCATCCATGATGACTACCGGGGCTATGGCCGTAAAGCCGTGGTCTTTGGCCGCTTTCAGATGCTTTTCCGGCTCCGGCACGCCCGCCGCCCGCAGCTTTGCCCGGATATTCTT
>ENA-ORMX01002083-ORMX01002083.1-human-gut-metagenome-genome-assembly--contig:-NODE-2083-length-12087-cov-2.842503_pt1 | contig 12087 bp, 11 predicted proteins | sample MGYA00242108_ERZ509007 | MGnify/ENA primary metagenome ERZ509007 (study PRJEB26280, sample SAMEA2338745) | human gut metagenome | biome: human gut; feature: human-associated habitat; material: faeces...
CAGGTAGATAGTGTACTTTTAGATATGCCTAGATTTTTAGCACATGCATTAATGCCTAAATCTTTATGCTCCTCCCAATATTTTACCGCATCTTTCTTAAATTCTTCCGAGTACTGTGTAGCCATGTCTTAATCCTTCAATCTTTAACTTTAATAATAAATCTATATTAAGGATTATTCCATATCTAACTTGTACTGTTTAAATTCTAACACCAGGTATTCTCACCGGCGCCAGTAAAACAAAATGGTGGACGAGCACCATTAACAAAATCCTTCGTAATGAAAAATACATCGGTGATGCGCTTCTTCAAAAGACTTACACCACCGACTTTCTGAACAAGACCAGAGTAAAGAACAACGGTATCGTTCCTCAGTATTATGTTGAAGGAAACCATGAAGCCATTATTCCAAAAGATATCTTCTTACGAGTGCAGGAAGAACTGGTACGCAGGCGAGTAGTCAAGACCAGCGCCAATGGCAAAAAGCGCAGTTACAGCTGCAACCACTGCTTCGCTCAGATTGTAATTTGCGGTGAGTGTGGTGAAATGTTCCGCAGAATCCACTGGAACAACCGTGGCTGCAAATCCATCGTCTGGCGCTGCCTTAGCAGGCTGGAACCTACCAGTCAGGAATGCCATGCAAGAACCGTCAATGAAACGGTATTAGAAAATGTGGTAGTTCAAGCCATTAACACGCTCCTTGGCGATAAATCGACCTATCAGGCACAGCTACAGCAGAACATTGCTAAAGTCATCAGAGAAGCTCAAAAGAACACCGCTGATGGCATTGACAAGCAGCTGATGGAGCTTCAGAAGGAGCTTCTCAAAAAGGCTAACAACAAGGAAGCCTACGATGAGATTGCCGACCAAATTTTCAAACTTCGAGAGCAGCGTGAAAAATGCACTGTTGACACCGCTGCCAGAGATGCACAGATTGCAACAATTAATGACCTGCAGGACTACATCAAGCAGCCGCGCACTGACCTTGCTAAATTCAACGAAACATTGGTAAAACGCTGGCTCAAGCAAATCACCGTCTGGGAAGACCATTTCACAGTGGAGCTCAAGTCCGGACTGAAAATTGATATTGAAGGATAATGTCCTTAGACGCACGAAACCCTCCCCGCCATGATGGTTGAGAGGGTTATTTTTAGTTATTCATCTTTCTTTCCGCTGCGAGGATATGCCTCTTTCTCTATCCACACACGCTCACCATTTTTGATATAATGCTGCCCATGAGATCGAACGGTATGTTCTTTTGGTGATGAACGTTCCGCCGAAGTATCTGTATCTACGTCACCAGTTAAAATTTCATCATAGCTATCATCAAAAGTGTCGCTTCCAGTCCGTGATGTTGTATAACTATAATCACCTGAACTGCTATCTCCAGAACTAGAGCGTCCACCGTTTGCTACTGCATCTGCAGCGGCTGCCAATCCAGCTACACCCACCGCCTTAACTATTCCCATTAGAACGGGATGACGATTAGAAAAATCAACTACTGCTTTAAAGGCCTTTTTGACCGTATTTCCAAAACCTCCAGATTGCTTGATATCGAGTTTTGGATTACTTACCGGTTTTATAGTTCTTGTTTCCGCTTCTGGTTTAATTTTAGATGTTTCTTCCGTTTCAACCTTTTCTATCAGTTCTGTTAATGTTTCTTCTTTTTTCTCTACAGTTATGCTTGGCTTCATTATCGGCTCAGGCAAGTGGATTACTTCACACGGAATAAATGGGCCATCACCAAAGTCAAATTTTTCTTTAGTTACTGGATTATAATACCAGTTTGTTGGATTTCTCCAGTTTCCGTTATGAGCCTCTAAATGCTCAGCTCTTGTAAGGAACTGAATGTTTCCGGGGTCTCCTTGATATTCCGGATGCATTTCAGCGCTCTTCATATGCTGACCTTGAAATGCAACGCCATCGTCATCATAAGCTTTGCCTTTTTCAATAATATCTTGCTGTTGTTTTGGAGTCCACTCTCTTGTTCCTTTACCTTCCTGAACAAGTTCTTGTTCCTTATTCCAAGCAGCAAGTATCGCTTTATTGGATTCTGCTGTTCGTCTCGACATGGAATCAACCTCCTATGCCAAGCAAATCATACAGGTCATTCAAAAAAGCTGTGAAATCATCATAGATTTCATCATCTTCAATTCTTCCGGCTTCCTGATTATAAATAGCGATTTTTTCACCAGCTTTTTCACAGAGAATAGGGTCTCCTGATGCAAGTGCACCGATGACGATATAATCTTCACTAGGTCTGTTATTGTTATCTACATCAATTACAGGTTTATGCTCAATACCATATAACTGAATACCTGCTGGTAAGAAAAATTCTCCACCATCAGAGAACAACAGCCATTCCTTGAATTTTGTAGGAAGCTTTACACTACGCTCCTTCTCAAATTCTGATATCTTTTCTTTTGTTGTTTCTTCAAGAAAACTCATTTTCCCCTGTTCGTTGAATTTATCCACAATCAATTTTAATTCTTCGGAAATCATCTTTGTCACACTCCTTATACAATTTTCTTATTTCGATAGAACCTCTAAGTAGTTAAATAACGTATTCAGTCTTTTAATTTCTTCGTTATATATCGCTTCTTGGTCATTAAAGCTTTGTACTCCAAGTGTAGAAACTATATGCTGCTTTGTATCAGAAATCTTTTCCGCTGAAAGCAAGTGGTCTAATAATATTCTATAATCATGAAGAATATATAATGGAGACATTACTGATGCTATATCTATGTTATCTACCGATAATGAAAGTTTAACCAAAATCGCTTCTATCAGCTTAATTGATTGCCACGATGTGTATTTAGCATTTCTTTCAGAATAATCATATAGTAGTTCATACAATTTTCTCATCTCGCTAACGTTAAACCCTTCAACAAGAATCTTATCGTAGGCATTTATAACTTCTGCAACTGCAGTCTCGGTAAAAACAACCGGTCTCTTAACTTTTTTCTCATGTTCCTGACACTCATCGGTTAAATGCGATAAATCGACGGAATGCTTTTTCTTTATGTTTGAAATAAATGCTTCTTTGTTTATCAAGATTCTTTTTTCGATTATAGGCTCACTAAATACGCATTTCATCTGGGCTTGATAGAATTCAGAATCAATCAATAAATGGTCTGATGGAACATTAAATGGTTTCAATATCCCTTTTGTTTTATCATCCATATCATCGATATCGCCAAGCCACATTATCAATTTTCCATTAGTATTAAATCCAAATGGAACATTCCATTCATACTGATACAGTCCTGAAAAATCTTTCTTCGCAATATATCCGTAGCTTTCTGAGAATATTTCCACTTCATATTCTGGCATGGCCAAGAAAAACACTAGAGCTTCCTTTTCAAAATATACTGGGGTCAGGAAACCTTTGACAGAATGCTCTTCATCGTAACACAAACCGGGAATATTGTAATAATCCCTATGGTCATAATCGTAATTTTGCTCAGTACAATATTCAAATTTTTTCTTATAGCCAGTAGTATGAAATTCACCTATAGTCTGGTTTTCCTTAACAGCAGTTCTATATGCGCCATCAATCATCTGTTTCGTATGTTCAGGCAAGAACTCATTTCCACATTTTTTACAACGCAATACAAGAATAGGAGAAAAATGCAAAATCCTGCCTTCGATAGTACAAGTTAAATCTGTTTCAATAAGCTCACAACTTCCATTACAGTTGGAGCACTCATCAAACCTATAGGTCTGATATTCTGTTATAAATTCATCGTATGAAGTAAAGCAACATTCCACAGTTACCTCTCCTCCCAATATCTATTCCACTGTCCGAAAATGCTATTAGTATCGAGTTGCCTGATTGGTTGTCAGCCCTTTTCGTTTTCTAAAAATCAGCCCGAAATGCCTGACATCTAATCCACTGTCTCAAATCGCGGCATCTAATCCGAGGTCACAACCTGACACACATTTTGCAGTAGATATGTTTCCATATAAGAAAACCGAGCTTTTTCAGAAGTCTGGCTTCAAATCCAAACCTCCGAAAAAGCCCGGAAATACGCCGCTTTTCAGCCCTTATTTATCTTTTCTTGACATCAAACAAACCGTCTCCACATGCCCCGTCCTCCCAAACAGATCCACGCCCTTGACCTTGACCGTCTTATACCCCAACTCTTCCAGCACAGCACAGTCCCTAGCAGCAGTAGCGTGATTGCAGGATATCATAACTATCCTGTCAGGGGACATTTTTGCCATGTACTCCAGTGCGTCCCTAGTGCAGCCCTTTCTTGCAGGGTCAGCTATTATCACATCTGGTCGTTCGCCACGGCTGTAAAGTATCTCTGCTATCTTTCCTGCGTCACCACATATAAATTCCGCATTTGTGACATTGTTTGCTGCGGCATTTCGTTTTGCATTGTCTATTGCAGACTCTATTATCTCAACACCTATGAGCTTTTTCACCTTTTTGCTCATTGACAAACCAATCGTTCCTGCGCCACAGTAAAGATCAAGAAGAGTTTTCTTTCCTGTCAGCTGAGCATAATCTGCGGCAATTTCATAAAGCCGCTCCGCCTGAATTGTATTTACCTGATAAAATGACAGCGGTGATATCTCTATATCATTGCCACACATGGTATCGTGTATCGTGTCGCTTCCATACGCAGTAACAAGCTTCTGTCCGAGTATACAGTTAGTCTTTCGGCTATTCTCATTGAAAACTATACTCTTTATATCAGCATATTTTTTGCAAAGCTCACCCACAAGCACATCAAATACGCCACGCTTTTTAAGGTCGGTAATAACAAGACAAACCATTATCTCACCTGAGTGTTCGCCACGCCTGAGATAAATATGCCTGAGCAGACCGCTTCCCGTTTCCTCGTTGTATGCCTTTATCTTACGCTTGTTCACATATGCCATTATTTCATCGGCTATTGCCTTGAATACAGCAGGCTGTAATGCACAATCAGTGTGATCGCATACACGGTGAGAACGCCTTGAATAGAATCCGCAAACTGCCCTACCGTCCTGCTCTGCTACAGGGTACTGCGCCTTGTTGCGATAGCCAACAAGCTGTTTACAGCCCTCAAAACTGTCATATTCAGGATAAAGCTTACCAATACGCTCAAATGAATCCTTTATGAACTGCTCTTTTACACGGCATTCTTCCTCATAGCTCATGTGACGAAAACAACAACCGCCACACCTTGAATAAACAGGGCAATCGTTCTTCGTTCTTTCAACCGAACCACTTACAATATTTTCGATAATGCCATAGCAATACGTTTTGCAGACCTTGACTATCCTGCATTCGATAACGTCGCCAATAACAGTAAAAGGCACGAAAACAGCAATGCCCTCGTGCTTTCCTACTCCGTTGCCATCATTTGTCATACCGCTTATTTCAAGCCTGATAATCTCATTTTTCTTTAGCATAAAATTCCTCTATCTCATTTTTTCGCTTAAGCATAAGCTCAAAATGCTTATTGTATTCCAGCGGAAATTTGTAATTGAACACACGCTCCAAACGTCCGCCCTCTTTGTCAACAAGCTTTGTCGAGCCACCTGCACCCATTGCAAGTATGGTCTGAACCTCTTCCATTATATAGATATTATACAAACTCTCGTGACCCTGCTTTGTCCAGCCTATATTTTCAAGATTTTCAAGCATATTCTTCTGTCTGTAGAGATAATAAGGCAGATAGCCGCTTTCAAGAAGTCTTTTTGTGGCATACTCTACCATTTTATCGGCTGGATTTTTCAGCACTTCCCTGTCACCGCTGTGATTTAGCCTAGCCGCACGCTTTATGGAAAGTGTGTGTACAGTGATATTCTCAGGAGCAAGCTCGATAAGCTTATCAATGGTATTCTCAAAGCTCTCCACTGTGTCTGTTGGCAGACCTGCGATTATATCAGTATTTATAGAATCAAAACCAACTTTTCTTGCAAGGTAAAAGCTGTCAAAAAACTGTGCAGTTGTGTGCTTTCTGCCAATAGCCTCAAGAACTCTGTCATTCAAAGTCTGTGGATTTATAGATACTCTGCCACAGCCGTTTGCTTTAAGCACCTTCAGCTTTTCTTCAGTTATGGTGTCAGGTCTTCCCGCTTCAACAGTGTATTCACGGACAGTTGACATATCAAAGCTGTTTGCAATGACTTTCATAACTCTGTCAAGCTGAGCAGCAGTGAGCGTGGTAGGAGTGCCACCGCCAAAATATACGGTGTCAAGCTTCAAACCAAGCTTTTTCGTTATCTTCGCAGTATAAACTATCTCCTCACACAGCTTGTTCACATACTCAGGGATAAGCTTCATACAGCCCTCGATAGATTGCGAAACAAAAGAACAGTAGGAGCATCTTGTGGGACAAAACGGCACTGACACATAAAGACTAAAGCTGTCCTTTTCAAGCTCATCAAGGACAGGCTTCTGGGTTATAGCAGTTTTGTATGCAATATCGCACTTTTCTTCGCTGCAAAGATATCTGCTCTCCATGGCTTTAAATATCTCCGCCTTGTTCATGCCCTCACTGAGCATATCATTCACACGCTTCACAGGTCTTATTCCCGTTATAACGCCCCATTTCGGCACAATGCCTGTTATCTCGCTCATTACCTTAAAAAGAAGTCTTGACAGTGAAAGTTCCATGTCGCTTTCAAAATGCACAAACTCCTCTTTTTCGCAAGTCTTGCCGTCATATCTCACCTTAACGCTCAAACAAACATTGTCAGCGTTATCCTTTTTCTGAGCGAACACATAATCGTCCTCTGTATCTATGCTGTCAGAAAAAACGTGGGTAAAGAGCGTTGCAGGGATAAAAAGCTTCATTACTCCCTCAAGCTCATATTTATAATCGTTGCCGCTGAATATCAGAGTCATTTCAAAGCCTCCGCAGCCTGCCTGAGATATGGGTTATACTTTCTCTCAGCGTCAAGTGTCGTGACATTCATGTGACCTGGGTAAACAGTGAGATTTCCACCAAGGTCAGCTATTTTCATAAGCGACTTCATAAGGGCTGTGCTGCTTCCATCAGGCATATCAGTTCTGCCAACACTTCTTGAAAATAGGGTATCTCCCGAAAACATATTCATGCCGCATATGAAACAAACAGAACCACTTGTATGTCCCGGCGTTTCCAACACGTCAAATTCAAGCTCGTCAAGCTTTAGTATATCGTCCTCTGTAAACACATTGACCTTGCCTGTGTAATTTCTGTGTCCTCTTATTCTGAAAAGATTAGCAAGCATTCCTGCGTCATCTGTAAGCTTAGGCTTATCCATAATGTGGATATACACCTCGCAGCCTGTCCTGTCTACAAGGTCAGCCACAGCACCGATATGGTCAAAATGACCGTGGGTAAGAAAGATCTTTTTAAGCGTAAGACCGTGACTCGCTATCTCACCGAGAATATAATCAGGGTCGGCAGGTGCATCGATAAGAACGCAGTTATTTTCTTCGCTTGCAACAATATAACTGTTCGTTTCACAAACACTCAATGGTTTGAGCCTATATATTTTCATTATCTGTCCTTTCTTATTTACCGCTTCTTTCAACAGAAATAACGTTCTTTATTTTCTGAAGCTTGTTTATAACATTGTTGAGCTGTTCCATTCCTGCAATGCTGACAGTTACGGAAAGCATTGCATTGCCGTTTTTCAGTTCCCTTGAGGTTGACTCATAGATAAAAATATTAATCATTGCAAGCGCTGACGAAACGTCTGCCAGCAGACCTATTCTGTCAACCGCAACGATATCCAAAGTACACTTGAAATAGCCCGTATGCTTTTCAGAACTTTCCCACTTAACATTTATCCAACGAGCGGCATTTTCAGGATCATCTTTCTGCGAAAGATAGTTCACGCAATCCTTTTTATGCACGGATATGCCGTGACCTCTCGTGATAAAGCCGACTATTTCGTCACCTGGAAGCGGATTACAGCACTGTGCAAACTTGATAGCGCAGTTGTCGATGCCGTCAACGATAACACCAGTGGAATTTTTGGAAGTCTTTATCTTATTTTCAAGGTCAGAAGTATCAGGCTGAGCCTTTTCACCATATTTCTTATTATACTCAGATTTCAGCCTTTGCATCACCTTTGAAAGCTGAACACCACCGTAACCTATGGCTGCAAAGAAATCATCAAGAGTATCACAACTGTGTCTGTGCATATCCATTTTGAGAAAGTCCTCAAGTTCTTCCTCAGGCACTCTTATATTATTTCTGCGGAACTCTCTTTCAAGAGCATTTCTGCCCTCAAAGATATTTTCCTCTCGTCTTTCCTTTTTGAACCATGAACGTATCTTGGATTTGGCTTCATTGGTCTTGCAGATATTAAGCCATGAACGGCTTGGACCATGACCTTCAACGTTGGTAGTAAGTATCTCGATTATCTCGCCTGTTTTTATCTGATAATCATAAGACACCATTTTCTTGTCTACCTTTGCGCCGCACATCTTATGACCCACCTGTGTGTGGATAGCATAAGCAAAGTCGATAACAGTTGAGCCAACAGGCAGTGTTATCATATCGCCCTTTGGAGTGAAAGCAAAGACGTCCTCAGGAGCAAGGTCATTTTTGATAGCCCTTACTATCTCTTCAACGTCGTTTGACTCCTGCTGTGACTCGATTATCTGTCTTATCCATGCAAGGCGCTGATCGTCCTTTGAGCTACCCCTTACGCCCTCTTTATATTTCCAATGAGCGGCGATACCGTATTCAGCCGTTCTGTGCATTTCCCATGTTCTTATCTGAACCTCGAAAGGTATTCCCTCTCTGCCGATAACAGTCGTGTGAAGCGATTGATACATATTAGCCTTAGGAGTGGAAATATAATCCTTAAATCTATTTGGGATAGGTCTGAACATATCGTGGATTATGCCAAGTACGTTATAGCACTCGGTAACTGTATTGACGATAATTCTTACGGCATAACGATCATATATCTGGTCTATCTCCTTGCCGTCACGATATACCTTTTTATAAATACCATAATTGCTTTTAACTCGACCCTCGATAAGGGGAACAGGGTCAAAATCCTTTTCAAGCCTGTCATGTATCTTGTGCTTGATGTTTTCAACAAGCTGTTCACGGCTGCCCTTTCTGAGCTGCATTTGCTCGTCTATCTCGGCATAAGCATAAGGATCAAGATAGTAAAAAGCAAGATCTTCAAATTCATCTTTAATTGAGCGTATTCCAAGGCGGTGAGCTATCGGTGCATAGATGTTCATTGTTTCATGGGCGATAGTTCTGCGTTTTGAATCTTTGCAATAATTAAGAGTACGCATATTGTGAAGTCTATCTGCAAGCTTTATGATAATAACACGAATATCCTCGCTCATTGCAAGGAGTATTTTTCTGATATTCTCGGCTTTCTGCTCGTCTTTGGTGAAAGTTTCTACCTTTTTCAGCTTTGTAACGCCATTTACAAGCATTGCAACGTCTGAGCCAAAATTCTTCTGTAATTCTTCAAGAGTGCATGGAGTGTCCTCCACAACGTCATGAAGAAGTGCTGCACAAATAGTATCAGTATCCATGCCAAGCTCCAAAAGAATATATGCAACAGACAGCGGGTGGGTTATATACGGCTCGCCAGACTCTCTTTTCTGATTGTGATGATACTTTTCAGCAAGTTCATAGGCGGAAACGATTTTTGACAGATCGTACTGCCTCTCGCCATCAAGTATTTTCTGAATAAGTGCATCAATGGAACACACCGACCTCTCACCTATATGCTCAGGCTTTGAAGCTTCAGGCACAGCGTCGGTATAGTCAGGCGAAGCCGTAGGAGCAGGCTTTTCTTCAAACTGCTCTTTAACCTCGGATTCGGCAGGAAGATCTTCTTCACTGACAGTTTTTATCTCAGGCATATTTTCTATCTTATCCATTTCAGCAGGATCAAGCAAAATATTCTCTTTATCTGACATTTTAGTTACCTGCCTTTCCAAGCATTTCATTCAGCTTAACAAGAGTTTCAGAGTCCTCAAGATTTACCTTTTGTTTCGGCACAACGTAGCTTATTTTCATAGTTGCGGGTCTGAACTCGATAAGACCCCTATCACGGAAAATATCAACGCAAATATGCAGTTTGCAATAATTCATGCTGTCGCTTGATATTTTCATGAAAAGATTATCCAACGTAATATTCTTAACTGCACTTATGTATTTATATACACCGATAAGCTCCTGCCTTGTCGGGATTATTTTTCTTATAAAACTTGCAGGAAGCTGTTCCCCGCGCATGAGCTTTTCATAACAATCCTTTGCCGCAAAATATCTTTCCTGCTTTACTCCACTCAATCTATGGTCGATAACTCTTATGGATATGGACTCACGGTTATTGAACACATTTATTCCAAGCTCCACGAGCATATCAAGCTTATCGCCAACTGCGAAACAAGCTTTTTCAGGTGCAAGGGAGAAAATAAGAGCCTGTCCTCTATAGCTTCCGTATGAAAACTCGATCTTTGTATGCTTGCCCTGTGACAGCGGTATTATCTTATCTACTCTTACTCCAAGCATTGCAAAAACGGGAGCTGGATTCTCTGCACCAAAAGGCTCCATTGCTGAAAGACCCTTTACATTATCAAGGTTGATATCCTGTGGCATAAGAAGCTTATCCGCTATAAGCTCAACGCTAGGGAATTTCTCCATAGGATCGCTGTATTCATACACCATTTGAGTGAACTTTTCGATGTTCTCAGCCTTCAGCGACAGACCTCCTGCACACTCATGTCCACCAAATTTATCAAGCAGCTCTCCGCAATGCTGAAAACACTTGAATATATTGAAGCCCTTTACGCTTCTCGCAGAGCCTCGTGCGTTTCCATCATCATCAATGGAGATTATAACATTTGGCTTTCCGTAAAATTCCAAAATGCGTGAAGAAACAATGCCAATAACTCCGTGGTGCCAGCCCTTGCCTGAAAGCACAAGCACTCTATGGTCAAGAGTTTCAGGGTGAGCGTTTATATGGTTTACTATTTCTGTCATTATCTCTGTTTCCGTCTGCTTGCGCTGGGCGTTAAGATTTAAAAGAGTGTCAACATAATTTTCAGCGTCCTCTGGGTCTTCGCTTAGAAGTGTTTTTACCGCTGTAAGTGGTGAGCCAAATCTGCCCGAAGCGTTTATAACAGGGGCAATCCTAAAAGCAATGCCTGTTGAGACAAGAGCATTTCTATCAAGCTTTGCTTTATCTATAAGATAGTTTAGTCCCAATATTTCGGTGTTTGCAAGATATTCAAGACCACGCTTAACAATAGTTCTGTTTTCCCCTGTGAGTGGCACAACGTCCGCAACTGTACCGATAGCACAAATGTCGGCATACTGTTCCATAACAGTGTCGTAACTGCCACCATCAAGTGCAGCACAAAGCTTGAAAGCTACACCAACTCCTGCAAGGTCTTTGTATGACGAAGGACAATCTGCACGATGCGGATTAACAATAGCCCTTGCCCTCGGAAGCTTCTCAGGCGGTTGGTGGTGATCTGTGATAACAAGTTCCATATCAAGCTCTGCAATACGTTCAGCTTCCTCAACCGCGGAAATGCCGTTATCCACAGTGACGATAAGCTTAACACCCTTTTCTGCAAGCATTTCAATAGCTTCCATGTTCATGCCATATCCAGCCTCACGCTCAGGAATATAGTACATAACGTTTGCGCCCATGCTTTCAAGATAATTGTAAAGTATAGTGGTGGACGTAACTCCATCGCAGTCATAGTCACCGTAAATACAAATAAGGTCATACTGATCAACCGCCTTGTTTATCACCTCGGCGGCTATAGCCATATCTTTTATAAGAAAAGGATCACTAAGTTCTTCGCCTTTAAAAAAATCAGCAAGGCTGTCAAAGTCAGTGAAACCCCTTGAAGTCATGACGTCTAGGGTAAGGCTTTTCAAGTCACACTTGTTCATAAACTCTGCAGTTTTCACAGGGTCAGGTCTGTTTATTCTCCATTTTTTCATATAGAAATAGTCCTTTACGCAAATTTGCATTCATTATTCATTATACCACATAAACTGCCTTTTTTCAAGTAGCATCAAGAAAAAGTGTGAAATTTTATTGTAGTGCTACAATAGATATTGGACAAAATTAAGAAAAAAGAAAAGAGAGATAGG
>ENA-ORMX01002109-ORMX01002109.1-human-gut-metagenome-genome-assembly--contig:-NODE-2109-length-11993-cov-3.072541_pt1 | contig 11993 bp, 9 predicted proteins | sample MGYA00242108_ERZ509007 | MGnify/ENA primary metagenome ERZ509007 (study PRJEB26280, sample SAMEA2338745) | human gut metagenome | biome: human gut; feature: human-associated habitat; material: faeces...
TATCATCGCCATGCTGATCATCATTGCCCACCACTTTGGCGTGCATGGTGTATTCCATGTGGTGGACCCAGCGAAGAGTATTTTTCATGCGGATATGTTTTCCTGGCAGTTTGCCTTCACACAGCTCATCGATTGGGGCGGCAATATGGGCAATGCGATCTTTATCCTGATCACGGGGTATTTCATGGTGAATCGCTCGGTGAACGGGAAGAAGATTATACTACTGCTGCTGGCCATGTTCTTTTACGCCTGGCTCATCGAGGCGGTGGTGTATGGAGGGAATTTTCTGCCGCATACGTTCAAGGATATTATCCATGAATCGCTGCCTATCTTCTTTGGCGGTAACTGGTTTGTTTCCTGCTATATCATCTTCTCGCTGTTCATCCCGTTTGAGAATTTGTTCCTTTCGCACTTGACGAAGGAGCAGTACCAGGCGTTCTTGGCACTGTTCTTCTTGTGCTATTCGGTACTGCCGACGGTCAAGGTTGTGACGTTCTTCTCAAATGCGCCCATCCTGTTTTTTGCCTTTGTTTACGCCATCGGCGGTTATTTGAGGCTGCACGGTGCCTCTCTGCTGGAGGCGGGGCAGCAGAAACGCTATCTGCGCTGTTTCTTCGCGATGGTACTGCTCTTGCTTGTGTCGATACTGGCCTTTGACGCGGTGGGGCTTTTACTGCATAAGGATGTTTTCCTGAAAGAATCCGCTCGCCTTGCCATGATCCTGACCATTCCGCTGGCGGTTTCGCTGTTCCTTTACTTCCTGACGCGGCCGTACTTCTTCAGCGCGATAATCAACCGCATCGCCGGGACAGTACTGGGCATCTACCTGATTCATGACAATAATCTCATGCGCACGCTCATCTGGGACCACATCTTTCCGAATCTCGATTACATCCACTCGTCGTATTATGTGCTGTTCTACATCGGCAAGGTAGTTGCCATCTTTGCCATCTGCAGTATCGTCGAGCTCCTGCGCAAGCGCTACGTCGAGCGGCCTTTATCTGCGGCCCTTGACCGCTGCTGGCCGTCACTCCGGCGGGCGGCGTGTACTTTGCGGGCGCGGCGGGGCTGAGGGACCACATCCACCGCTGCGCGGTCTCCTTTCTTCAGGGGAGAAGGCTTTGGGGGATTGACAGGGGGCGGGGAGTCTGGTATACTATTATCTGTTAACGATACATGATGTGTCGTTTTGCCGGAGTGGCGGAATTGGCAGACGCAGCAGACTCAAAATCTGCCGTTGGCAACAACGTACCGGTTCAAGTCCGGTCTTCGGCACCACTTGCTATGTGAGGCTTCGCGGGGTTCTGCGGGGCCTTTTTTGGTGCCTGCGCGCTGTGCGGCAGAGGAGGATGACCGCTGATGTCGTTCGGCGGGGCCTTTTTTGGTGTCTGCCCGGCGGCGGGGATGGCGATGATGTGGAGGGACTGGGATGGAGAAGCAAGGTTGCTGGAATGGTACGGGGCGGCGCGGCTGCATGGAGGCGGTGGCGGATCTCTTGCATGTGGAGATGCGGGAGGTGTTTGCCGTCGAGGGGGTGGCGGCGTCGCTGTTCTTCCTGGCGGAGGACGGGCTCTACGCGATGGCGGTGCAGGCGGACCTGCTCGGCACGCTGTCGGCGGAGGAGCTGGAGGCGGCCCGGGCGGCGGCTGTGCTCGACAAGGGCCGCCTGGCGGACCTCCTGAGCGGGGCGGCGCGAATCCGCATGGAGCCTTTCGTGCCGGTGGAGCCGGATTTTTACTACTACATGGCGGACGACAATACGGTGCGCGGGTGCAACTGGCACGGCACGTTTGCGGACTTCGCGCATGCGGCGGCGGGCAACTGCTTCCGGACGGAGGCGGAGGTGCTGCGCTATCTGCCGCAGCTTATGGAACAGCTCAAGGCGCGTTACCGGGCGGAGCGCGGCCTGGCGGCGCCGGAGGAGGCGGGGCCGGCGGATGAGCTCAGCCTGTTTGATGAGCCGCCGTGTGACTGATGGCTGACACGTGAACAGGATGAAACAGAAAAGACCGCATCTTTGGCAGGGAACTGCCCGGATGCGGTCTTTTGGCGTGATGCGGTGCGGCATCATCGTGTGCTTGTGGTCTTATTCGTCGTCGCCGGAGTTGTCGTGGTCGGCGCCGGAGTAGGAGCCGGTGTAGTCGGCGGGGTAGATCGTGATGTCGTAGTGGTTGTTGTTCCACTCGTGGGAGAGGTGGTGCTTGAAGGGCGCGAGGGCTTCGAGGAGGACGCGGTAGGCCGTCGTGCCGGCGTAGATGCCGGAGTCGGAGATGTCGACTTTGTAGCCGTTCTCGTGGGAGTAGGTGCCGTGAGCGTGGTAACCGTATTCAGCGCCGCCCGTGAGGACGAAGGAGACGCCGGCCGACTGGGCGAGGGTGTTGAGCGTGTCGAGGAAGGCGACGGTCGAGCTCTTGAAGTGCTCGGTGTCGGTCACATCGTTTGCATCCCACGGCGTGTCCATGCCGTAGACGCTGCTCCACTTGTGGAGGTTGCTCTTGCCGAAGTCGGTGCGGACAGCGTAGGCGTCAGCCGTGGAGCTGCTGCCCGGTGCGGGCTGCGAGGGGATGATGGACGGCAGGTCAATCGCGGGCGTGATGGGCGAAGTCGGCGTAACGGGCGAGAGCGGGGAGATCTTGGCTTCGACTTCGGCATTCTTGCTGTAGCCTGGCTCGGTGGGCAGATGGCGCTGCATGGCGGCCGGTGCGGTCATGGCGGCGTCGTGCTTGACCATGGCGGAGGCGCTGTCCGTCAGGGCAGCCTCAGCACGATGCGAAGAGACGTGTGCGGTGACGGCGGCCGGTTTGACGGCTGGCGCGGCTGAGACGGCAGTGGTGCTGGCTGCGGCGCACGCGAGGAGCGCGGCGGCAAATAAGGTTCTCACGGTTTTTGTTTTACGACTCAATAAAAAGACCTCCTAGGCACTGGACACATATCACGATTTTGCGATTCTGACGACAAATCGAACGATTTGCCCTGGAATACGCGGATTGAACCTCTTAATAATTTTTTATTATACTACTTTTGTCGCAATCCGTAAAGGCGGGGGGCTTGACAGAGAACTTCCCGCCGCGCGTGCGGGCAAAAAAAGAAGCGGCTGACAAATGGGGGAGTCAGCCGCTGTGGCAGTTGAGGAAGTGAAAGGATATCAACTGCCACCCCAAAGGGATCGGATAGTCTATCACCACTATCCACTTACAGCACTTCGCCGCTCCGCCGCGGAATTCCTGCTGATTTTTGGATAAAATTCCGCATATCGGTCTGTTTTCCAAATGGCGGATATCGGTACAGCGGGAGCGCGATGTGGTATAATGGATGGGTCGATACGGTTTGGAGGGGGGATACGGATGGCAGTATTTTGGGAACAGCTGCTCGCGCTCGTGGCGGTGGTCTTCATCGCGTTCGGCACGGTCTACGGCTACCGCAGCTGGCGCAAGAACAAAATGCGCTGAAACCTCTGGCGAAACGCAGGTGCACTTGCTTTTGGCGGGGCAATTATGATAGAATTCTCATGTATTTTATTTCACGTTTTAACGTTTCTATGATCATTGTGAGTGGGGGAATCCTGATGAAGAAGACTTTGCTGGCCGGTATGATGGCGGCTGCGGCATCGGTCATGGTGCCGGGGCTGGCCGGGGCGGAAGCTGTGACGGCGGATGTGCCGACGGGGAGCGTCTATTACGACTACGTCGACAAGCTCAGCGGCATGGGCTACATCGATGCGCTGCCGGACGGCGCGCGCCCGTACAGCCGCATGCAGATGGCGAAGTGGGTGCTGCAGGCGGAGAAGAACGCCAAGAGCAAGCCGATGCCTGCTTACCTCGCGGATGAGCTCGCCTCGATGCGCCAGGCCTTTGGCGCGGAGATCGCGGTTCTGAGGGGCCGGAGCGACCAGGAGGATGTCGCGCTGCGCGGAGCTTCGGTGCAGCTCGCGAGCTACGGCAGCGACCAGGCGTCGTACCGGGAGAGCAAGAAGGATGTCCAGCCGAATGCACATTGGCAGCCGTTTGGCCAGGGCACGAAGGGCTATGACTACGCGGACGGCTTCAATGCGGTCGCCAAGGCGGAGGCCTCGGGCAACATCGGCCACAAGACGGCTGTCTCGCTGACGCCGCGCCTGAGCTGGAACGATGACGATGATCTGGAGCTCAAGCTCGAGGAGGGCTATGTCAAGACGAAGACGGGCATCGTCGAGTACCTCGCGGGCCGCCAGGCGCTGCGCTACGGCCAGGGCAAGACGGGCACGCTCGTGCTCGACGACACGATGAAGCCGATGACGATGGTCCAGGCGCATCTCGAGGACGACATGCCGGTGCGCGGCTTCTTCCGCTTCCTCGGCAAGCAGAACTACCACGTCTTCTACGGCCAGCTCGAGGGCGACCGTGAGGACCGCGTGGCGAAGGGCCACACGGACTACGACCATGCGGGCCTCCTGGGGCTGCGCGCGGACTTCACGCCGTCGGATGCCTTCACGTTCGGCCTGATGCGCGTCTCGATGCTCGGCGGCGACGGCAATGCGCTCTCGAAGTCGGACTGGCGCCACTGGGTGACGGGCCACAACTCGGAGGCGGAGGGCGACCGCTGGAATGATATCGCGGGCGGCGACTTCCGCGTGCGCCTGCCGGGCGTGCAGTTCTACGGCGAGGTCTACGGTGAGGATGCGGGCGGCCTGCAGCCGACGGAGCGCGGCTACCGCTTCGGCACGTACCTGCCGCAGCTGACGCGCGACGGCTCGTGGGACATGACGCTCGAGTACGCCTCGACGAACCCGTTCTGGTACAAGCACCAGAAGTACCAGAACGGCTGGACGTACAGCGATGATATCATCGGCGATGCGATGGGCAACAACGCCAGGAAGTATTACCTCGGTGTCAACCACTACCTGCCGGGCGAGAACCAGATCGGCGCGTACTTCATGCGCACGCAGATGGACCGCGGCACGGCAAATCACCCGGATGTCTACGAGGCGGCGCTGACGGGGCGCCTCAAGCTGCAGGACCACTTCTTCCTCGACGGCTCGTTCGGCCTCGCGAAGATTGACCATGCGGACTACACGGACCGCACGGACCGCAATGTCTTTGCGACGGCGACGGCGCGCTGGCAGTACTGATGAGAGAGCCCGGATTTTGTTATGGCAAAATCCGGGCTCTTGCGGTATAATGAAGGCGTAGATTCTCGCAGTCCAATGGGCCTGCCTCGTTTATTGTGCGCCGTGTTCTGAAAAGTGATTGACAGCCGTTATCCTTTGTAGTAGACTGGTAACAATATATCTGAGGCAGGTCTCATAGTATCAAGAAAGAAGGGGTTACGTTGGCATTCTATTTCAAGGAACCATCACACACGTTTGGAGAGTATCTTCTCGTCCCAGGTTATTCGTCGGATAAGTGTATCCCGAATAACGTCTCTCTCAAGACGCCGCTGGTGAAGTTCAAGAAAGGTGAAGAACCGAAGATCTCGATGAACATCCCGATGACGTCTGCCATCATGCAGGCGGTCTCGAACGACAAGATGGCAATCGCACTCGCGAAAGAGGGCGGTGTCTCGTTCATCTACGGCTCGCAGAGCATTGAAGCAGAAGCTGCCATGGTATCCCACGTCAAGAACTACAAGTCCGGTTTTGTCAGCAGTGACTCCAACATCAAGCCTACGACGACGCTCGGCGAGATCCTGGATCTCCTGCAGAAGACGGGCCACTCGACGATGGCTGTCACGGAAGACGGCACGCCGACGGGCAAGCTCCTCGGCATCGTGACGAGCCGCGACTACCGCATCTCGCGCATGAGCCTCGACACGAAGGCGGAGACGTTCATGACGCCGTTCGAGAAGCTCGTCTACGCGGATGCGGACACGACGTCTTTGACGAAGGCGAACGACCTCATCTGGGAGAACAAGCTCAACATGCTGCCGCTCGTCGACAAGAACCAGCGCCTGCGCTACATGGTCTTCCGCAAGGACTACACGGACAACAAGGAGCATGAGCTCGAGCTCATCGACGAGAACAAGCGCTACATCGTCGGTGCCGGCATCAACACGCGCGACTACGCGGAGCGCGTCCCGGCTCTCTTGAAGGCCGGTGCGGATGTGCTCTGCATCGACTCCTCGGAAGGCTTCTCGGAGTGGCAGCGCATCACGCTCAAGTACATCCACGAGCACTTCGGCAGCGATGTCAAGGTCGGCGCGGGCAATGTCGTCGACGCCGAGGGCTTCCGCTTCCTCGCTGAGGCGGGTGCGGACTTCATCAAGGTCGGCATCGGCGGCGGCTCCATCTGCATCACGCGCGAGACGAAGGGCATCGGCCGCGGCCAGGCCACGGCGCTCATCGATGTCTGCGCGGAGCGCGACCGCTACTACGAGGAGACGGGCGTCTACATCCCGGTCTGCTCCGACGGCGGTATCGTCCACGATTACCACATGACGCTGGCCCTCGCGATGGGCGCCGACTTCCTGATGCTCGGCCGCTACTTCTCGCGCTTCGACGAGAGCCCGACGGACAAGGTCAAGGTCAATGGCACGTACTACAAGGAGTACTGGGGCGAAGGCTCGAACCGCGCCCGCAACTGGCAGCGCTATGACCTCGGCGGCGCGCGCAAGCTCTCCTTCGAGGAAGGCGTTGACTCCTACGTCCCGTACGCCGGCCCGCTCAAGGACAATGTCAACATCACGCTGGCCAAGATCCGCTCGACGATGTGCAACTGCGGCGCGCTGACGCTGCCGGAGCTGCGCGAGAAGGCGAAGATCACGCTCGTCTCGGCCACGAGCATTGTCGAGGGCGGCTCGCACGATGTCATCCTCAAGGACAAGTTCGGCCGCAACTGACGGCTTCCTGTCATACGGCAGCCCGGAATTCGCTTCCGGGCTGTTTTTTTGTGGGGAAAGGCGAAAAAGCAGGAAGTGGCGGAGAATTTACCAGAAATTTGCATGAAGTGGCAGGAAAATACAGGTGCTTGGACGAAAGAGTCTATATTGATTTTTTGATTTTGATTTGTTATAAGTCTGCGATGAGAAGACGAGAAATAGATGGTGTCCTGTACGGGAAGGCTATGAGGCGCTTGTATCAGACATGGTCAGAGGGGGGATTGCGCATGACGCTGCAATTCAGTGAGAAGGAAGTGAAGGGGGAGATCGCGCGGTTGTCGGAGGAATACGACATCGTGCGGCTCGTCGATCCGGAGGAGTGCCATTCCTTTGCGATCGGGGCGGACTGCTCTTATGAATACGGCCCGAGCTGCTACTCGGTCTGGCGCAGCACGAACCGCTGCCGCAACTGCACGAGCCTGCGCGCGCTCAAGACGGGCATGGAGCTGCACAAGACGGAGATCAAGGACGGCGATCTCTACTTCATCACGTCGCGCCCCATCGAGCTTCTGCTCGCGGACGGCACGACGTTTTCCTGTGTCATGGAGCTGATTCGCATAGAGAGGGGCCGGGGCATGAAGAAGGACGGGCATCACGCGATGCTGCAGAAGGGATTTGACCGGAAGGTGTTTGAGGAGACGCTGCGCATGGCCATGCAGAACCTGCCGACGGGTGTCGTCTGGTTTGATATGAGCGGGCACTGCATCTATGCGAACAGCGAGGCGTTCCGCATCTTCGATGTCCCGGACAGCCTGGCAAAGCTCGAGGTCATCCTCAAGGACTGGTTCCAGGAGGATGCGCTCGCGAGCCCGGAGGCTACGGTCTGGCTGCAGCAGTACGGGGAGAAGGAGAGCCCGCGGTCGCTGCAGATCTGCCGCTACCCGCTCAACGACGGCACGGGCAAGGATGTCGGCATGTACTTCCTCATCAGCGACTGCACGCAGGACCAGAAGAACCTCGATTTGGAGCACTTCGGCACGATGCACGACGCCCTGACGGGCATCTACAACAAGTACGGCTTCTACCGGCAGGCGCGCCACGTCATGGACGACAACCCGCATGTGGAATACCTCATGGTCTGCCTGAACTTCGGGGACTTCAAGCTATTGAACGGGCTCTACGGCATGACGAAGGGCAATGAGCTCCTGGTGCGCGTCGGCGGCATGCTGCGCCGGCGCTACGGCCAGAACCGGCGGACGGCCTACGGGCGCCTCCGCGCGGACCGCTTCGCCATGATGATCCCGGCGGAGGACTTCGTGCCGGAGGAATACCTCAAGACGGTCGAGACGGTCATGCACGAGCTCACCTCGATCCACTTCGACCTGCAGATCGCAATCGGCATCTGCCGCGTCACGGACCGGCGCATGCCGATCTCGGTACTCTGCGACCGCGCGTTTTTGGCGGCGAGCGTCTTGAAGACGCAGGAGAGCAACGGCTTTGTCTGGTACTCGGATCACATGATGTCCGACAAGATACGCGACCGCGCGGTGCTGAGCCGCTTCTCGGATGCGCTGGGCCGCGGCGAGGTGCAGCTCTATCTGCAGGCGCAGGTGGGGGCGGGGGACCGGCACGTGATCGGCGCGGAGGCGCTCTCGCGCTGGGTCTGCGAGGACGGGCGCGTGATCCCGCTCGCGGTATTCATCCCAATCCTCGAGGAGCACGGCAAGATCTGGCAGCTCGACTACCACATCTGGGAGATGGCCTGCCGCCTGCTGAAGTCGTGGAAGGATGACCCGGTCTTCGGCAGCTACAGGATCTCGGTCAACATCTCGGTCAAGGACATCTACTACCTCGACCTCTACGAGGTTTTCACGCATCTCGTCGAGGAGTACAAGATCGACCCGGGGCATCTCGAGCTCGAGATCACGGAGACGGTCTTCATGGACAAGCCGAAGGAGGCCATCCTCCTCATCCAGCGGCTCAAGGAGTACGGCTTCACGATCGCCATCGATGATTTCGGCAGCGGCTACTCGAGCCTGAGCTTCCTCAAGGACATCCAGGCGGACATCCTGAAGATTGACATGGAGTTCTTGCGCAAGACGGAGCATCAGGAGCGCAGCCGCATCATCCTGCGCTCGATCGTGGCGCTTGCGCGCGAGCTCGGCATGCCGACGGTCGTCGAGGGCGTCGAGACGAGCCAGCAGGTCCGCGATCTCGCGCAGATCGGCTGCGACATCTTCCAGGGGTTCTACTACTCGCGTCCCGTCCCGGTCGCGGACTTTGAGGAGCGCTTCCCGGACGGCCTGGCCCGCCCGTGGAGCGAGCCGGTGCAGGCAGAGAAGTAAGAGGCTGGAGCCTGCTGCATCCTGGCGGGCTTCAGTCTTTTTTCACGGAAGGCGTGTATATATATAGAAAGCATTTGATTTTTGAGGAGTGGTGACGATGCGGGTTTTGCTGGCAGAGGACGACAAGCGCCTGGGCAAGCTCATCCAGTACATGCTGGAGCAGAATGACATACAGGTCGAATGGGTGACGAACGGCAGTGATATCTACGAGTATGCGATGTACACGGACTACGACATCCTGATCCTCGACTGGATGATGCCGGGGGAGACGGGCGTGGAGGCGTGCAGCCGCCTGCGCAAGGACGGCTATGAGAAGGCCATCCTGATGCTGACGGCGCGCGACTCGGTCGAGGACCGCGTGACGGGGCTCGACGCGGGGGCGGACGACTACCTCGTCAAGCCGTTCGAGTTTGCGGAGCTCATGGCGCGCCTGCGCGCGCTCGGCCGCCGCAGCACGCAGAAGATCCAGCAGGATATCGTCGAGGTCGGCGAGTTCACGCTGAACCGCACGGCGAAGGTCCTCAAGAAGAAGGACAAGGTCATCCAGCTCTCGCCGCGCGAGTTCCAGATCTTCGACCTGCTCGCGCAGAACATCGGCATCGTCGTGCCGCGCGACATCATCCTCGACCGCATCTGGGGCCTCGAGTCGGATGTCAGCTCGAACAACATCGACTCCTACATGAAGATCCTGCGCAAGAAGCTCGACCTCGGCGACGGCGGCACGGTCATCAAGACGGTCCGCGGCGTCGGCTACAAGCTGGAGGCCAAGAGCTGATGGCGCAGAACATCTTTGGCAGCAGCCGCCGCAAGCTCACGCTGCTCTACTCGATCGTCATGATCATCTTCCTCGTCGTGCTGATCTTCGCGATGCACAAGACGATGGAGTGGTCGATCACGTCGGAGCAGGCGCGCGAGCTCATGGACACGGCGAGCAATGTGGCGGAGGCGCAGGAGTACTTCAACCAGCACCCGGAGATCGTGCTCGACGATACGATCGCCTACAAGAGCACGAATGACCGCCTGTTCTTCTATGTCTTCGACAACGAGGGGCGCCTCTTGAACTTCGCGCGCGCCTCGTTCCGCATCGAGCCCTTCATCCTCGACACGATCGCGCAGGAGAAGGTGGAGCCGGGCGGCGTGACGGTCTTCTCGAAGCCCGGCTCGGAGAACACGCGCAAGGCCCGCATCATGCTGACGGCCCAGCAGGTCCGCGACGATGAGGGCAATGCGACGCAGACGGTCTACGTCGGCAAGGATGTCACGGCGATGTACAACGGCATGGAGAAGGCGACGTACGCGCTGGCCTTCCTCGGCGCCATCGCGCTGGTCATCGCGACGATCGTCGGCCACGTCCTCTCGGGCAAGGCGATGATTCCGCTGCGGCAGGCCTACGAGAAGCAGCGCCAGTTCGCGGCGGACGCCTCGCATGAGCTCCGGACGCCCTTGGCCGTCGTCATGGCCTCGGCGGAGCTTTTGCAGAACGACCCGTCTATCAAGTCGCCTTTCCTGCGGCAGGTCATCGACGATGTGCGCGACGAGGTCAAGAAGATGACGAAGCTCGTCAGCGACCTGCTCGTCGTCGCGCGCAGCGACAACAAGGCGCTGAAGCTCAAGCCGCAGAAGTTCAATCTCTCGGCGCTCATCGAGCAGACGGCGCGCCTCATGCAGCCGCTCGCCGAGCAGAAGAAGATCGACCTGCAGGCGGATAACCTGCCGAAGGTTGAGATCCAGGCCGACGAGCAGAAGATCCGCCAGCTCGTGCTGATCCTCGTCGACAACGCCGTCAAGTACACGCCGGACGGCGGCCGCGTCTCCGTGCGCTACGAGAGCACGGAGAAGGGCAGGGTGCGCTTTGCCGTCAGCGACACGGGCATCGGCATCGCCAAAGAGGACCAGGCGAAGGTCTTCGACCGCTTCTACCGCGTCGACAAGGCGCGCTCGCGCGAGATGGGCGGCAACGGCCTCGGCCTCGCCATCGCGCAGGAGATCGTCCACCTGCACAAGGGCCGCATCTGGATCCAGAGCGAGCTCGGCCAGGGCACGACCTTCTTTGTCGAGCTGCGCACGAAGTTCAAATGAGTCTGAGCCTGCCGGATTATCGCGTCCGGCGGGCTTTTTTGCTGGAATTTGGCAGGAGAACAGGAGAAAAAATCATGGAGATGGAGAAAGCGAGACGGGAAGAGCGCATCGAGCGCCACGGCCTGCTGATCGTGCACACGGGGGATGGCAAGGGCAAGACGACGGCGGCCATGGGGCTCGCTGTGCGCGCCTGGGGCGACGGCCTGCGCGTGCTCATCCTGCAGTTCATCAAGGGGGGCTGGCAGACGGGCGAGCGCCATGCCATCGAGGTCCTCGCGCGTGCCGAGGGCCGCATTGAGCTCCGGCCGCTCGGCCTCGGCTTCACGAGAAAGGGCGAGAAGCCGAAGGAGGAGCACCGGCGGGCGGCGGAGGCGGCCCTGAAGATGGCCGCGAACGAGCTGCAGAGTGGCCGCTGGGATATGGTCATCCTCGACGAGGTCAATTACGCCGTCAGATTCGGCCTGATCACGGAGGAGGAACTCGGCGCGCTGCTCGAACGACGCCCGCCGGAAGTGCACCTCGTCTGCACGGGGCGCGCGGCCTGCCCGCTGCTCCTGGAGCGGGCCGACCTCATCACGGAGATGCGCGGCCTGCGCCATCCGTTCGCCGCGGGGATAAAAGCGCAAAAAGGCATTGAATTTTGATTCGTAATGTTGTAAACTAGGTATCACATGAATCTTTGCATCGGATTGTCTGCTGTGTGTAGACAGATTGCAGGCAGGCGATACAGAATAGATAGGAGAGTTGCTTTATGAGAAGTGATATTGTCAAAAAAGG
>ENA-ORMX01002112-ORMX01002112.1-human-gut-metagenome-genome-assembly--contig:-NODE-2112-length-11986-cov-3.283379_pt1 | contig 11986 bp, 6 predicted proteins | sample MGYA00242108_ERZ509007 | MGnify/ENA primary metagenome ERZ509007 (study PRJEB26280, sample SAMEA2338745) | human gut metagenome | biome: human gut; feature: human-associated habitat; material: faeces...
ACCTACTATTATCTTATTCATAATATTATATTGTTTAATGAATGATATATTTTATTCACGGCAAACTCAATGTCCTACCCGCTGCAAACCTAATAAAAAAGTTCCTAACTATAGAATGAAAAGTTGCCAATTATCTATTAAAAAGTCTCTAAGAACTAAGGATTATCTCTATCCCAAGGCTTGGGATAGACATCCGCAACCTTGGGACAGATATCCGCAGCCTTGGGACAGATATCCGCAGCCTTGGGATATGTGTCCGCAGCCTGCGAACAAAGATTACCGCTTCATACGCAGCATATAGAAGAACAAGTACACTACCCCTACCGTCATCACAGCCACGGCACCGCTTTGTCCTACAGCATCACTTGCCAAGCCCATTGCTATCGGAAATACCGTACCGCCGAAGAGCCCCATAATCATCAAACCGGAAACCTCGTTCTTCTTTTGTGGCATAGCAAGCAACGCCTGAGAGAAGATAACCGGAAAGATGTTCGAATTGCCGAAACCGATAAGGGCAATGCAAATGTATATCATTGTCTTTTCATGGAAAACGAACAACCCTACCATCGCAGCCAACATACATAACACGCTGATGCCGAAGAAGGTTCGGGGAGCCATCTTCTGAAGAATGAAGGCGCCGAGAAAGCAACCCGCCGTGCGGAAAATGAAGTAAAGGCTGGTGGCAAAGCCGGCATCGGCCAGCGTCATGCCCAGACGCTCCATCAGGATTTTGGGCGCTGTGGTATTCGTACCTACATCAATGCCCACATGGCACATGATGCCCAGGAAGCAGAGAAAGATAAACGGCTTGCCCAGCAGGGCGAGGCACTCCCCGAAGGTGGAAGGGCGTCCCTCTTCCTTTTCCTCGCGGATGGAAGTACCGCTCAGCCAGAGAATGGCAATCACCGCAATAACCATATAGACCGGGAACAGCACCCTCCAGCCCATGCCCAGAGACGGAATGGCCTGCGTAGCTCCCCACATGGCGATGTATGGAGCCAGAAACGAAGCAATGGCTTTTACAAACTGTCCGAAGGTGAGCGTACTTGCCAGCCGCTCGCCGCTTACGATATTGGAAAGCAGCGGGTTGAGCGACGTTTGCATCAGCGCATTGCCGATGCCCAGCAATGAGAACGAGAGCAGCATCAGCACGTAGCCGTCTCCGAAAACCGGGAGAAGCAAAGAGGCAAACGTGATGACAAGGCTGAGAAGCACCGTCTTCTTGCGTCCGATGCGGTTCATCAGCATACCCGTAGGTACGGAGAAGATGAGGAACCAGAAGAACACCAGAGACGGGAATATGTTGGCTTGCGAGTCGGTCAGGTTCAAGTCGGCCTTCACGTAGTTGGAGGCGATGCCCACCAAATCCACAAAGCCCATGGCGAAGAAGCAAAGCATGACCGGAAAGAGCTTTGCCAAGGAAGAATTCTTAGTATTTTCCATGCTGAAGATTATTATCTGTTATTTTAATCCGAGTTTGTACACAGTAAACGAGGTGACATTGCAGCTTCCACCTTTAGCATAGAAACTGATGCGGTTGTAAGGTTCCGACGGGAATACAAGATTTGTCATGGCAAAACGTCCGTCGTTGCCAAACGCTTCAATGCTCGACTTGTCTACGAACAAGCGGAGTTTCATTTCATTGCCACCCTCGACAGGAGCCACGGTCACTGCAGGGAAGTCCTTGCTGAACGACACCTCACCACTCTCGGTACGGTCCATGGTGAACGTCTTTTCCGCCAGGTTATAGTACATCTCCACCTCCTCGCCTTTCGAGTTAAAGAGCTGGAATCCTATCACATCCGCATCCTTGTTCTTGATGGTCATTTCGATTTCATACGTTCCGGAATTGTCATTCAGCAGTTTGTCCAGATTATACGTGCGGTCTACCTTGAAAGCACGCTTCTTGCTGCCTTTATCCCTCAGTTTCAGCAATTCGGGAGACGGGGTTACCTTTACATAGGTTTCACCCTCCGAGGTATAGAGCGAAAGGTCGCGCGGCACGGAGTTGGCACTACGGTATTGGCGGGTGGGCACATCGTTGGCATATTGCCAGTTGCTCATCCATGCCAATGCAATGGCACGTCCTGCAGGAGCATTGCTCCAAGTGACAGTTGCATAATGGTCTTTTCCCCAGTCCATCCATTTCGTCACTGCGGGAGACTCGTTCACGAATCTCTTTCCGTCAAATGTCCCCACGAAATATTGTGTGGCAGAGCCACCGAACGGTCCACCCGGATTGAGGTTACAGACGAGTACCCACTTCTTCAGTTCCGTACCTTCAACCGGCAGTTCAAGCAGGTCGGGACACTCCCAGACTCCGCCGTGAGCACCTTGTCCTTCACCGAATTTGCTCTCCAGCGTCCAGCTCTTCAGGTCGGCAGAAGAGTATATCTCCATTTCCTGCCCTACGGCAAGAACCATGATCCATTTCTTGGTATCTTCGTGCCAGATGACTTTAGGGTCACGGAAGTCGCGCTGCGTGGAAGTCAGGATGGGATTTCGCGCATACTTCTTGAAGGTCTTTCCGTTGTCAAGGCTATAGGCCATGCTCTGCACTTGGCGGTCGCTTGCCGATGTATAGAAAGCAATGACGGCACCGGCACCGAACCCGGCCGTATTATCCTTGTCGACAACACAAGAGCCACTGAAAATTGTTCCCAGCGCATCGGGCGAAATAGCATCTCCGTGATGTTCCCAAGTGACGAGGTCCGTACTGGTGGCATGTCCCCAATGCATGTTCCCCCACATGGAGCCGTAGGGATTATGCTGGTAGAACAAATGGTAGACCCCGTCTTTGTAGAACATTCCGTTAGGATCATTCATCCAACCGTAAGCCGGGCTGAAATGATACACCGGACGGTACTTCTCCCGGTTCGAAACATCGAATTCATCCGACAGTTTCATTTCTTCCCAGCATAAGGCCGAATCCGGAATAAGCTGGAAGTTGAAAGAGAGATGTTTATTATCGAAGCCGGTCAAATCGACCGGAACAAAATAGTCAACCTTATTGACTGCCAATCGCACGTTCATACTGCGTACAACATCATTGTCCGCTATCATATACAATTTTGCCTCCGGAGAAGCCTCTTCCACCGGCAGCAGCAAAAACTTCTTCTGCTCGTCAATTTGGACGATACTCTGTCCGTCACCCAGATGTTTAATCACGAAAGGAGGATTTATGGCCTGGCATGTGAAGACAGCCACGGTAGTTCCTAATATAAATACGGTAAGCGTCCTTCTGATTGTCCGCCAAAAGTCTTTTAAATGAATCATGTTTCTGTTGGTATTAAATTAATTATGTTTTTCTAGCATGCAAAGATACGCCACCAAGCAGCAGGAGACTATCTTTTTTGTTTCAAAGCATACTACAAATGTTACATTCCATCCTTAAAAAGGTATCTGTATGTCACTGGGGAACATACATAGAATTCAATTCATGAATTGTCAACTGTTTCAACTTTGTTTGTCCGCCTTCAACTGATATGGTGACAGAAGGAGTGTTTTTTTCAATCAGATGATAGAAAGCAGCAGACAGTGCTCCTTGATTGACGAAGATTTCTACAGAAGCAATATCCGACAATATATCCAATTCAATTCTTCCTTCATTGGGCTTTAGCACCATCTGCTTCAAGGTTTCCCCATTCTCTTTCTCAACAGTGAGTATCTGTTTGACAGAATCGTAAATCAAATTCAAACCATTAATATCAAAAGCCAATATCTGCGCATCAACACTATCTACAGCAAAACCCGTTTTCAGATAGAAGGCAGGAGTATTCAACTTTGTCGTGAAACAATTCTTTTCTTCAACTACCAGACTCTTCCAGATGTACTTTCTCCCATATAATAAAGCGAGTTCATTTACCGGCATACTTTTTAAGACATATCCTTTATCAACCCGATGTAATGTTAATTCACGCGGAAAGGACATTTGTTGATTGAAAGGCATATCCGGGAAATTACTTCCGTTCATCCATGCTATTTGTATTCTTCGGTCATCTGGTGCATTACTATATGTTTGAACCGCATAATAGTTTGTACCACTATCCATTTTTACAGGTTTCGTCTCAGTCCGAAAACGATATCCATCAAAACTCCCAACCAAATAGGTACTGTTCGCCCCGGTAAAGACCCATTTCCGGACAGTAGGTTCATTGGTTACGGACATTTCAAAAAAGTCGGGACACTCATCCGCCCCCTCTAATTTAAAACGGTCCGTTTCAGTCCAATCCATCAAATTGGGAGATGAAAAGATAGCATACTCCTGCTTATCCAAGTACAATACCATAATCCATCTGCCAGTCGGCGTATGCCACGTCACCTTAGGATCACGATTGTACCTGACCAACGTGGGAAGTACCGGATTACCGGAAAAAGTAACCCAATTACGCCCCTTATCCAAACTATATCCTATACTTTGTGAATGTTGCAAATGCCGGGTGTGATACCCGAATCCACCTGCCGAAGTATAAACAGCAACCAATACTGTATCTCCATTTTGTTGACACCCCAGCGTATTCTTTTTATCAACAACTACCGAACCGGAAAAAATAGGTCCCAACGAGTCCGGATGTAATACATCCCCCAACTCAGTCCAATGTGCCAAATCCCGGCTCACAGCATGCCCCCATGTCATATTACCCCAAATACAGCCATAGGGATTATGCTGATAAAACAGATGCCACTCCCCTTCATGCCAAACCAGACCATTCGGATCATTCAGCCATCCCCGGCGAGAAGTAAAATGTACTTTAGGACGTAACGGTTCTTTATAAAACAAGTTCTCTTCCTTAGGAGTTTCAGAACAAAAGCATTGATTCAAAGCTTGCTCTACATTAGGACTCTTACTCGCCTCTATCCGTAATTCTTGCCCAATCCAATCCTTGACCTCCAATGTAACCCAATAATCAGGTTCATCGCCGCCAAGCTCCACTTCCATATTACGTACCATTTTATCACCAATCCATATATCCATCTGTTCTATAACCGCTCCCATCTTTACCGGAATATTCAAATAACGGTGAGTTACCAACATTCTTTTCGCAAAAATTTCTTTTTCCAATTTGGTATCAGACTGGTAGAAACAGTCGGCATTGATAAATCCCCAGCCCTCTTTTGATTGGTCCACTAAAACAATCCGGGCATTTTTTCCCATATATTCAGCAACATCCCAAGACTCATATTCCATGACACGTCTATTATACCCCGTACTTCTTTTCACCTCCTTTCCATCAATCCAAAGGGCTACATACTCCCGCTGATAATCAACACCCCCACCTATCAGAAAATTAACATATCTGCGTTCTATCCTGAAAAGAGGTGACTTCAATACACCGGTACCGGCATCTCCATTGACAAAGCTAGAAGCCATCCGATTTCCTTCAAACCTATTATCCCCCCATATTGACAAACGTTCCATAGAAACTGGTGAATTGCCAAAAGCATTTCCTTCCAATATCCAGTTTCCAAAAGTATCTCCTTCAAAATTATCTATCAGTAAATCATCCGGACGTAGTGCCATGTGAATATTTTGTGCCTGCATACTACAAACAGTAGCCAGTAGTAAAAGTATCAGTATCCTCTCTTTCATAATATCATTGTTTTTTCATAAGTTGTATAGCATCTAATCCAAACAAATTCTTCTCCTCAACAGCTTTTGGGTTAGCTCCTGACAAAGATATTTTCAAAGTCAATGCTCCACGCACCGGACTATAGCATCCTAAAGAAATAGGGTCAGAAAGAGTAACTTTTGTATCATATCCATCCCACTTTATATGTGTATCTTGTCCATTTACGGAAAAAGAAACTATGCCATAATCAGGAGCTTTCGTGGCATACACCACCAGTTGATAAGGACAGTCTTCCAATTGATTGAACTCAAACTCTACAGAATCACCCGGTTTTCCACCAATACACAAGAGTTGGGTTCCTCCACTCCATTGCCCGTCAACGAAACCAAGCATACTCTGCTTGTCAAAATGAATGGATGGAGAAGAGGCTATTGGAGTTGTTTCCTCAAATTCTATGCTATTTTCTCTTCGATATTTAGATAAATCGCCGGGAACGGGTAGCAAGTCTTGGGCTGCTTCCTCAAGTCCTGAAGTATCAACAGCTTTCGCTCCCATATCTCCATACCAGTAAACGGTAGTTGCATAATCTACAGTTCCCCTTACCCAACTCAACAATTCAATGTCGAAACGCAATAATGAAGAAAACGGTATACCGTCCAAATTCCTTGTACGGAAGAATGTATTATAACCGTGAGAACTCGCCTGGTCGGCACGGGGAGCACCGCCAAAAGGTGTTTGGAATGTTACGACCGGAGCCCATGAACTATTGTAGTAATCTTCTGTTCCAGTACCGAAATGAGACGGAAAGGAATCCTCATCCACCCAAATTTTTTCATCCCCTTCTCCGTACCAGGCACGCGAGTGGTTATACAGAGTCAGGACATCCCCTTTGTATATGCCCCGTCCAGTCAATGTGGCAAAATTCCACTCCCGGCAATTTGCATCATCATCCGGATGATCATAAACCGGAAGCCCGGTCTGCTGGCGCCAGGAAGCATGGAAATAGAGGGAACGCTCTCCCCACGGCAAAGGTGCCGTTCCCACTTTCATACTCACGTCTGCAGTGTGTGCGGAGATGTTCTGTAACAATAATCTGCCTTCTGTCTTGTAGGGCATCAGCCAGCGGCTCACCACCTTTCCTTGTCCGTCGGCAGACAAGAACCAGCTATCAACAGCTGGAGCTCCCATACCCCCTCCCGAATAATCCGAAAGAGGAACCCAAACTGTAGACCGGCCATCAAAATCAGCCTTGAATATAAGATTGCGCATAAGCTGGGCATAAGCCGTAGAATCAGCATTCGCAAGCTGAAAACTGATTTCATAAACCGCATTTTCCCCTTGCGGCAGGTCAATCCACAAAGAATCACCCGGCTGGAGCACCTGCCGCTTCTTGTCCATCTGCAAACCAGAACGGGATGCAGGATGCAGCAAGGCATCATCTACCTCTGAAATTCTTTTGCCAGCGCGGGCTACGGATTCCGCAGAAAAGGTTTCCACAGAAGTTCCTTCGGGATACTTTCGATAATTGATGTGATAGTATTTGGGAGTAGGCGCAATGCCCAGTTCGTCTTCAAATGTAATTTTACAGCTCCGGGCAAAAGGGATGGGCAGAAACAGAGTACTTCCGCCTTTCCCGTCCGGAGTATAGCTAGTGTGGGGCAGCAACAGTCCCCTACCCAATTCTGGTACTCCGAAGCGCATCAAATCATAGGCAGGAATTATCCATCTGGGAGTACTTTCTCCATCAAAGTAAAATCTCCAAGTTCCACGCTTGTCAATTGTTGTTATCCAGATACGGGTAATGGCTCCAGGCCCCTTTTCATCGAACATCACACGCTCAACTCTTCCATCAACCGTATCCATGCGGACAATACCATAACCATCATTGTTGGCAAACCATCCCGACGAATCGGGAGACACAGAGGAACGGTCATAACTGCTGACTTGCAGGCAACGGTATGGCACCAGCGGATAACGTGCGGATTCTTCTACGGATATCATTTCATCCAACAAAGAGTTCAAAGTCACTTGTGCCGCATCCTTCACACAAGAAGCCGAAGCCATCAAAGGCAAAAGCAGCAATGCAAACAAAAAATTTCTCATCTCCATATTAATTTAAGCATCCAAGCATCCAACTCCATCTTCGTCCCCTTCTTCTGCGCAAAAAGTTCGAAACTGGTTTGAGCCTCGCCCGGATAGGTTAATAATGTGAATACATCCTTCCCGTCATTGGCAAAGATTTCAATACTCGATTTGTCTACAAATATATGCAAACGTATCTTATTATCTACCGGTTCCACCCTGGCATATGCCATACGGCTGAATTTAGGAATCTGCACATCGGAGCAATGGGTGCGGTCAATCACCAGATTATGTGAATCCGTATCATAGCTGACCACCACTTTGCGCCCTTCACCCACACACAAATTCAAGCCAAAGGTGTTGGATACGTCAGTAGAAAACGAAGCATCGAGTTCGTAGACATTCTCATCGGGAACAAAGCCGGGTAACCTCTGTGTTCCCACCGATAAAGCACGTTTCACCGATGCAGGCTTATGGCGAAGTGTTTGCAACTGTTCCACCGGTTTCTGCACCAGCCTCACGCCTTCCTTGTATGTCTTCAGTTCCAGATTACGGGGAATGGACCAGAAGCCCTTCCCATACTTCGATGGAGCTACCGGTGCATAGTCCCAGGTTGCAACCCAGCCCATCGAAATTTTGGAATCCAACGTTCCGTCAAAATCCTGAAATGTGCGGGATGCATAAAAGTCCAGCCCTTTGTCCACATATAGAGGCTCTGCAGGATGGTTCTCCATCAGCTTAAAAGAAGTGCCGTCGAAGTCTCCTATAAAATATTGTTCTTGCGCCCAGTTTACAGATACGACCATCACCCACCTTTTCTTGTCAGAATCCCCGTCAACCGGCAACTGGAATAAATCCGGGCACTCCCAAGACTTTTCACTGTCACCGGCAGGGCCAAAATCACTGGTCCAAGTCCAGCTCTTCAAATCAGGAGAGGTATAAAACTTTATTTTCTTCTCCAGGGCCTTGGCTACAACCATCACCCATTTTTGGGTCGGCTCGTGCCAGAAGACGGTAGGGTCCCTGAATTCCGTACTCCAAAGGTCCAGAACCGGGTTACCTTCATAATAATGAAATGTCTTTCCGTCATGACTGAAAGAGATGCCCTGCGCCTGTTTCTTGGAGTCCTTCTCAAAAACGGTGTAAGCCGCCACATAAGCCCCCTTGCCGAAGCCGGCCGTGTTGTTCTTGTCTATGACCGCAGAACCGGTGAAGTAACTGATATTGTCATCCGTTCCGGTCATGGCATAAGGGGTTATCTGTTGGTAATGTACCAAATCTGTAGATTCGACTTTGCCCCACCAGTACATATGATATTTACCCTGATAGTACATGAATCCCGAGGGATCACCAATCCATCCCTTCTCCGGACTGAAATGATACTGAGGACGATACGGCTCTTTGTATAAACTGTCTGAATTCATTTGTGCACCGGCAGACAATGTTCCTGCCAATAAAAGTGCACCCAATATAGCTGGTATCTTCATTTTCTGTATTTTCATTAAAAGTTCATCTTTACCTTTACATCTTTCAGTTTCCAAACTTCGGCAGCAACTTCCGTTGTTTTTCCATCAGAGAATAGCTCCAATAGCGTACTATTTTCTTTCAAAGGGAAGATTCTTGTAGTGAACGCATCTTCGTTATTAATAAATCCTTCCACTACAGAACCGTCAATAAACAAACGAATCTCCACCGGTTTAGCAGTATCCAACCGATAATGATCCTTACGAATCTTCAAAGGAATGTGTGCACGCAAGGAAGAATGCGTCTGGTCCACAATAAGTTCCTCCTTCTCCACATCATAATAAATCAGGCTATATTCGCTATTATCCGGATTCTTACACAATGTAAATCCAAACCGTTTTGCGTCACCGGGATAAAAAGTCGCCTTGACTTCAAGCTGATGTTCCCTTCTGCTCACAATGCACGGTTTCGCAGCAGTCAATGCCTGTCTGGAATAAACCGTCGGTTGTTCACGCAATTGTTTCATCACGGGATGGGGTGTTTGGCATAGTTTCCCATCTTTCAGCTGCCATCTTCTGGGCATACTGTAGAGATGTGCCCATCCTTGTTCATAAGTGGCCTCCCCTCCTATTTCATCGGGTATAATGGCAATGGCAGCAACATCCCCTTCCGGAGTCTCAACAACAGAGGGGGACAGCAAGCGATTGATGACCTCCAGATTTTGAGGGACTGGGTTGTCCGGTATAAACTTTTCATTCTTGAAATCTCCTATCCAATACTGGCAACGCGCAGGTATGCCTTTATGAGGAACCCTATTCACCAAAAGAACATATTTGCCGCCCATCTTCTTAAAGACCGGCATTTCCCAGAAAATACCGGAGTCATCCACTTCCGGATTGCCCTCAAACAGCAAATGTACAAAATCCCATCTCTTCAAGTCCGCCGATTTATAAAGCAGCAAAGCCCCGTGGGGTGTATCGGTCTGCTCAATGCCGAAACCGATAATCATATACCAGACATCACCCTCTTTCCAAACATACTGGTCACGCATGTCCGTACGGGTATATCCGGCAGGCTTCTCGGCAATAACCGGATTACCCGCATATTTCTCCCATTCTATCAACGCAGTATCTTTTGGAAAAGCAATACCCACTCCCATCTTGTCTCCACCGGCTGTGTATATCAGCTGGGGGATACCGTCATCATTGATAACAGCATGCCCGGACCATATTCCATTCTTGTCATAAGCAGCATCAGGAGTCAAAGCCGGCTTTTCCTCCGTCCAATGAAGCATATCGGGACTGCTGAAATGTCCCCAATTTATCTGTCCCAGGAAGATTGCAGAAGCATTCTTCTGATTGAATATATGATATTTACCTTTATAAAGAAGTAAACCATGCGTCTCATTCGTCCAGTTGGCAGCCGGCAACAGATGATAGCGAGGACGGTTGAAGTCCTTCGCAAAACGGGTTTCCGGAATAGCCAAAACCGGAGTCTTCTTCAATCCTAAGGCAATCTCGTCTCTCCATGCAGACGAATCATCGGAAAAGGGAGTGAGGCTTATCCCGTCAATCAACCCGTTTATAGCCGTAACATCGTACATCCAAACCTTCTTTTCCCTGAAATCCTTACCTACCCGAAACATCATTTCACCATCCTGCAAGTTCCGGGGCCATACCTCTGCACTCATCCTCTGTCCATTCAAGCAAACCGATTCATTACTCAAATCAAGGACCACATGCAGCCACTTGAAACGGTCGACTTTTGTCTTTAATGAACAGTAAGAGTATGAGCCATTCTGCCCCATTCCCAACAGCAGCTCACCATAACGGTCTACACATACCGCTACAGATGTTCCTGCCATGTCTCTGATTCCCATAAAGGCAGCAGTATCCGTCGGATAAGATTCCAGAGCAAACCATCCGGACAACGACGAAACATCTCCTTCCGTGGTTGTATCCATCCAAGTGGAATACCCGTCTGTACGAAGGGCTTTACCTTCGACTCCGGTAACAAATTCTGGTATTTCCTTTATAGTGTACAAATTCAACAATGACTTACCGTCACAGGAAAGTAAGGGGTCCTGCCCGTCAAACGACCATGTTTTTTGAGCAAAAGCTGCATTCAAAGAAAGCAATAGACAGCCTAATATAGAATAGGCAAAGTTTTTCATAATAAAAGATTGTTTAAAGGAAAAGAGGGAAACAAACGTTTCCCCTCCCTTACGTTTTTATTTCAAAATATAATTAGTTGAACGGAGCATAACCGGGATTCTGTACATACTTGCCTCCAGAAAATCCGTATTGATTGTTCGGAACCGGATAATACTCATCCTTTCCACCCGTAAAGTGCGCATTGGCATAATAAATGCGATTGTCCGACTCCGCGGTAATGTACTTGTTCATGGTTGTTTCCACTATGCCCCAACGGACTAGGTCGAAGAAACGTTCACCTTCCAAAGCCTTCTCCAGACGTGTTTCCCAACGGAGGGCCTGACGGGCATAATCCTGATTCCAGACATCAGCAGGATAAGGATTGACAAGGTAGTTGGCCGCATATTTGGAATGGTCGTTGAAATCCTTTACATAGGCGCTGTTCCGGGCACGATTGCGTATCTGATTAATCAAATCACGGGCAGTTTCGAGTCCATTGCCTTCATTGAGTTCAATAAGAGCCTCAGCTTTCCAAAGAAGAATATCCGCGTAACGTATAATCTGCCAGTTCAACTGTGAAGCCCCCCAAGGCCAGCCATTAAACATATCACTACTTTCCGGAGAAACCCAGAAGCGCTTCGCGCAATTATAGCCATAAGTATCCTTATCACGCACCCATCCCTCACACGGCTTGTCCGGATAAGTTTTCCAAGTTAT